>Ga0256841_1000345_pt1 | contig 49667 bp, 43 predicted proteins | sample 356308metaG_FD_185971 | JGI IMG/M metagenome (GOLD analysis project Ga0256841, IMG submission 185971) | Hydrothermal vent microbial communities from Mid Atlantic Ridge, Atlantic Ocean - 356-308 | ecosystem: Environmental > Aquatic > Marine > Hydrothermal vents | place: Atlantic Ocean: Mid...
TCGTCTCTCCTCCAAACTTCGCCGCCTGAACCGTCGTGATCGCCGCCGTCAAGGTGGTCTTACCGTGGTCAACGTGACCAATGGTGCCCACGTTCACATGGGGTTTCGTTCTTTCAAATTTTTCCTTAGACATCGCTGGACAATCTCCGCAACAAAGATCAAATGGTCAACGTCAATGCAGTAAAACCGCTCGCCGAAGCGGCGCGGTCGCCGGAAGCCTCGCAAGGCCCCCCCTCGTGCCGGACTCCCTCCCGGCGCGGGACCCGGCCGGCAAGCGCTGGATCCCCGGTCGTCCTCTTCCGAGTTTTCGAAAAATATGGAGCCCAGAAGCAGATTTGAACTGCCGACCTCACCCTTACCAAGGGTGTGCTCTACCAACTGAGCTATCTGGGCAAGAAACCTGTTCTCTCTCCACTTCCCAGCGGCTGCCGGAGCCGCAGATGGAGCGGGTGATGGGAGTCGAACCCACGTCATCAGCTTGGAAGGCTGAGGTTCTACCGTTGAACTACACCCGCACTGAAAACGCGGCGACCCCACCGCTTCCCGACTTCACCGCCGAGAGGCCACCCCGCCGGGGATGGCGTCGCAATCCTGGTGGAGGGGGGAGGATTCGAACCTCCGAAGGCTGAGCCAGCAGATTTACAGTCTGCCCCCTTTGGCCACTCGGGAACCCCTCCAAAAAAGAGGACGCATTCTCCTCCGTTTTCGACTTCCTGTCAACACCCCCGACGAGAAGCCATCCGATCGCTCCAAGTTCTCATGAACGGGGGAGCGACGCTTCCGGCGACGCACGCCGTCCCCACCTTGGCCAGCCGCGAAACTTCGGTTTTTTTCGGTGGGCTGCGGACAGCATGGGGATGCGTCGTCACTCCCGATACCTTCTCCGGATCCTTGGTTGAATAAAGTCCAGGAAAAGACTTTTTCAGATCCCGATTTAGAGCGCCGATATTCTAGTATAATTTCGACGATGAGCAATCCCTTCCCCTTTTCCCTTCTCCTGCTGGCGGCGCTGTTCGCCGGCGGGTGCCAGGGCCTGCCGAAAAAACCTTCCACGCCCGCCCCCACCCACGCGGCGGCGCAGGCGCTGCCTTTCCAGAGCCGGGCGAAGCCTCCGAAGGAGATGGACCCGGACCTGGTCTTCGACTACCTGGCGGGAGAGATCGGCGCCCAGCAAGGCGTGACCTCCACCGCCTACCGGCACCTGGTACGCGCCGCGAGGCGGGCCAAGGATCCGGTGGCGGCGGCCCAGGCCGCCCAGCTCGCCCTGCGCATGAACGATGCCGCCAAGGCGGCGCAGGCCGCTGACCTCTGGGTGGCCTACGCCCCCAACTCCATCCAGGCCCGTGAATTGCGCATGATCCTGGCGTTGCGCTCGGGGGAGATGAACCTGGCCTTGCGACAGGCGGACGCGGTGCTGCGCATCGCCCGGGCTCTGGGCAAGGACGGTTTTCTGCAACTGGCCAAGGCGCTGGCCGCCGTCAAACGAGACGACAAGATCCAGCTCATGGAAAAGCTGGCGAAAGCGCACCCGAAAGAGGCGCGCGCGCACTATGCGCTGGCGCTGGTGGCCAGCCAGCGCAAGCGCTTCGCTCTGGCTGAACGGGCGCTCGACGAAGCCTCCCGGCTCGCTCCCCGCTGGCACGAGCCCTATCTGCTTCGCGCCCGTCTTCTGGAGCTCCAGGGCAAGGCGGACGAAGCCGAGAAAAGCCTGCGCCAAGCCCTCGACGCGCACCCCGACGCCACCCTTTTCCAAGCACTGGGAGAGATGCTCACCCGCCGGAAACGCTATCCCGAGGCGCTGGAAGCCTTCCAACAAGCGCTGAAGCGACAGCCCAAGAACACCGCGCTGCTCTCCACCGTAGGGCTGCTGGCGGTCCAGACCAAGCAGTGGGATCTGGCGCGCCGCACCTGGCAGCGGCTCGCCCGTGACGGCACGCCCGAGCAACGACAAGACGCCTGGTATTTCCTGGGGCAGGTGGAAGAGCTGGACGGGCATCCGGAAAAGGCCATCGAGTACTACAAAAAAGTGAAGGAAGGGCGGCTGTTGGCCGATGCCCGGCTGCGCTTGGCGATTCTCGAAGGCCGGCGAGGCAACCTGGACGAGGCGGCCCGGCTCTTCCGGGAAATCCGCCTCACCAACCCGCGACAGGCGGTGCAGGTCTACGTCACCGAGGCCCAGCTCTACAAGAAGCAGGGCCACCCCGAACGCGCCATGAAAGTCTATGACGAAGCCGTGGCCGCCAACCCCGGAAACGCCGACCTCCTCTACGCCCGCGGCCTCCTCGCCGCCGACCTGGGCCGGGTCGCCCAGGCGGAGCGCGACTTGCGCGCCGTGCTCAAGCTGCATCCGGGCGATGCCGACGCCCTCAACGCCCTCGGCTACACCCTGGCGGAGCAGACCAACCGCCTGAAGGAAGCCTACGGCTACATCTCCCAAGCCTTGAAGAAGCTGCCGAACAGCGCCGCCGTGCTCGACAGCATGGGGTGGGTGCTATATCGAATGGGCAGGAAGGAAGAGGCGCTGAAGTACCTCGAAAAGGCCGCCGCCAAGCTCGACGACGGCGAAATCGCCGCCCACCTGGGCGAGGTGCTCTGGAGCCTCGACCGCAAAGAGGAGGCCCGCCGCGTCTGGCGTGACGCGCTTCGATTCGCTCCCGACAACGCCAAACTGAAGAGGGCCATCGAGCGACACCGGTGAAGAGGGAAGCGCTGCCGTGGCCGGCGCCGGCCAAGCTGAACCTGATGCTGCGCGTGCTCCGGCGCCGCTCCGACGGCTACCATGAGCTGCAGACGGTGTTTCAGTTCCTGGAGCAGAGCGACGAACTGCGCTTCCGGGTGCGCGCCGACGGAGCCGTTCGTTGCACCACTCCCCTGCCCGGCGTGGCCGACGAAAACAACCTCGCGCTTCTGGCGGCGCGGGCGCTGAAAGCGGCCACCGGCACCTCCTTGGGGGCGGAGATCGAAATCCGCAAATCCCTTCCCATGGGCGGCGGCCTGGGCAGCGGCAGCTCCAACGCGGCCACCACCCTGGTGGCGCTCAACCACCTTTGGGGGTGCGGCCTCGATCTGGAGCGGCTGGCCGCCATCGGGCGCCGCCTGGGCGCCGACGTGCCCATCTTCGTTCACGGTCGCTCGGCCTGGGCGGAGGGGGTGGGGGAGCGCTTCACCCCCTTCGAACCCGCCCGCCCCTGGTACCTGGTGGTGATCCCGCCCTGCCACGTCTCCACGGCGGAAATTTTTTCCGATTCCCGATTGACACGAAACGCCGAGCCGATCACAATACGCGACTTCCTCGCGGGGCGCGACGAAAACACCTGCGAACCCCTGGTAAAATCCCGCCATCCGGCGGTCCGCGAAGCGCTGGAGTGGCTGGACGGCTACAGCAGGGGGCGGCTCACCGGCACCGGCGGCTGTGTCTTCGGCGAGTTCGACAGCCGCGAGGCGGCGGCCGAGGCCCTGCGAGCGCTGCCCTCTCCCATGAGAGGGTTCGTCAGCCGGGGATGCAACCTCTCCCCGCTGCACCGCCGGCTGCAAGAGTTGGCGGAGCGTCGATAACGAGGTTGGGCGGAATCGAAGACCGCCCGATTCCACGGTGGAAGCCCGAGGCAGGGCTTTCCCCGACCCGATTGGGGTGTCGCCAAGTGGTTAAGGCACCGGACTTTGACTCCGGCATCGCAGGTTCGAATCCTGCCACCCCAGCCATACCGATCCGATTCAAACGACACGACCGGGGTTCGATGGTGGCTGGCAGCAGCATGATGGTCTTCACCGGCAATGCGCACCCGCTGCTGGCCCGGGAGATCGTCGATTACCTCGACATGGCGCTGGGCAAAGCGGTGGTGGGCCGCTTCAGCGACGGCGAGATCATGGTGGAGATCGAAGACAACGTGCGCGGGCGCGATGTCTTCGTGGTGCAACCCACCAGCCACCCCACCAACGACCACCTCATGGAGCTGCTGGTGATGATCGACGCCCTGCGCTGGGCCTCGGCCAACCGCATCACCGCCGTGATCCCCTATTTCGGCTATTCGCGCCAGGACCGGCGCCCGCGCTCCGCCCGGGTGCCCATCACCGCGCGGCTGGCGGCCAAGATGATCGGCAGCGCCGGCGCCGACCGGGTGCTCACCATGGACCTGCACGCCGACCAGATCCAAGGCTTCTTCGACATCCCGGTGGACAACATCTACTCGTCGCCCATTCTGCTGGGCGACATCTGGCGGCAGAAATACCCCGATCTCATCGTGGTGTCGCCGGACGTGGGCGGCGTGGTGAGGGCGCGGGCGCTGGCCAAGCGCCTCGACGACGCCGACCTGGCCATCATCGACAAGCGCCGCCCCAAGGCCAACGAAGCGCAGGTGATGAACATCATCGGCGACGTGGAAGGGCGCTCCTGCGTGCTGGTGGACGACTTGGTGGACACCGCCGGCACCCTCTGCAAGGCGGCCGCCGCCCTCAAGGAGCAGGGAGCGGCGCGAGTGGTCGCCTACTGCACCCACGCCGTGCTTTCGGGCCCGGCCGTCGACAACATCGAGGGTTCGGCGCTGGACGAGCTGGTGGTGACCAACACCATCCCGCTGCGCCCCAACGCCGAGCAGTCTCAAAAGATTCGCCAGCTCTCCATCGGCGGGATCCTGGCGGAGACCATGCGTCGCATCAACAACGAGGAGTCGGTGAGCTCGTTGTTCATGGATTGACGCCCTGGCCTCCGGTTCGTCTGGTCGCGGACGTTCCGGAGTTTCTTTCATGCAAACGGAGATAAGACCATGTCCCAGACATTCACCATCGATGCGGTCTCCCGCAACGACAAGGGTAAGGGTGCGAGCCGCCGCCTGCGTCGCGAGGGGATGGTTCCCGGCATCGTCTACGGAGGGGGGCAGCCTCCCCGGATGATCGCCACGCCCCACAACAAGCTGGTGCAGCACCTCGAGCACGAGGCCTTCTACTCCTCCATTCTGCAGCTGCAGGTGGACGGCGCCACCGAGCGCGTGGTGTTGAAGGATCTGCAGCGCCACCCGGCCAAGCCTTTCATTCTCCATTTCGATCTGCAGCGGGTGGCCGACACCGATCGCATCCGTATGCGGGTGCCGCTGCACTTCCTCGGCGAGGAGAAGGCTCCCGGCGTCAAGGCGGGCGGCAAGATTCACCACGCCGTCACGGACGTGGAGGTGATCTGCGCGGCGAAGGACCTGCCCGAGCACATCGAGGTGGACGTTTCCGGCTTGAACGTCGGCGACATGATCCACCTCAGCGAGCTGCAACTTCCCGAGGGGGTGGAGATCGCCGCCCTCACCCATGGAGACGAAGCGAGCCACGACGAGGCGGTGGTCAGCATCCAGGCCGACCGCCGGGCCAAGGCCGCTGAAGGAGAGAGCGGCGAAGAAGAGGCAGGTGGCGAAGAGGAGTGATCCCGCTCTCCTGCCGACGAAAACGGCGGCTGCAAGCCGCCGTTTTCGTTGAATGCTGCCACAAACCGTCGCCATGCCCAACTCCATCGAATGCATCATAGGCCTCGGCAACCCCGGGCCGAAATACGCCGCAACCCGGCACAACGCCGGCTACTGGTTCGTCGACGAGATCGGTCGCCGACACGGCGCTCTTCTGCGCCCCGAGCGCAAATTCGCCGGCGAGACCGGCCGCCTGGAACTGGCCGGCCACCGTTGCTGGCTGCTCAAACCCACCACCTTCATGAACCGCAGCGGCCAGGCGGTGGGCGCCCTCGCCCGCTTCTATCGCATTCCGGTCGAACGGCTCCTGGTGGTGCACGACGACCTTGACCTGCCTCCGGGCAACGTGAGGCTCAAGCGGGGCGGGGGGCATGGAGGCCACAACGGCCTGCGGGATATCATGGCCGCGCTCGGCAGCCGCGATTTCTATCGCCTGCGCATCGGCATCGGCCACCCCGGCCATAAGGAAGAGGTGGTGGACTACGTTCTCTCGCCCCCCGCCCGCGAGGAGTCGATCCTCATCCGCTCGGCCATCGACCGCGCCGCGGATCAACTCCGGCCGATCCTCGAAGGCCGGCTGGAGCAGGTGATGAACAACCTCCACCGAAAAACCTGAAGAGGCGGCGCCCCGAAAGCCCTCGAAGAGCGAAAGACCCCGCCGAAGCGGGGCCTTTCGACTCCATGTCGCATTCTCATCCGCCTTCCAGAAGCCGGTCTGGCGGAAGGGCCAGCGTTTCAGTCGCCGTTGGGCTTGAAGACGTAGGCCGGCTTGAACCAGCGGACCATCACCGGAAGCAGCATCAACGCGGTGAAGACGTCGATGATGAGCGCTTCGCCGATGTAGATGGCCAGTCCCCAAGTGTTGGCGAGGTTGGTGTTGAGCAGCGGAATGAAGCTGCCCAGCAGCACCACGATGGAGATGATCACCGCCGATCCGGTGGTGTTCAGGGTGTTGCGCAGGGAACGCTCCCAGTCGCCGGCAGTGGCCAGCATCTCTTCGCGCAGCCGCGAGAGGATGTAGATGCCGTAGTCGATGCCCAACCCCATGGCGATGCTCAAGGTCACCAGCAGGTGGAAGGCGAGGTTGCCCGACCAGTTCTTCACCGAGGTGAAGTAGCCGCCCAGGCCGTACTGGGCGAAGAGCGTGATGAAGAGGGTCACCAACAACATCGCCGCCACGGTGAAGGAGCGGAAGATGAGAGCGACGATGATAAACACCGCCGCCGCTGTCTGCAGCGGCCCCTTCAGCCAGTTGGCCATGGCCACCTCCCGCGTCGCCTCGGTGGCGCCGAGAAAACCGCCCACACCGGGCCGCACATAGTTGGGGCCGGGCTCGCCCAGGGTCTCGTCACAAGCCTCGTACACCTTGGGTTCGTCAGCCGGGCCGCACCGCAAGCCGAACTTCACCTTGCGGAATCCCTTGTCGTTCTTGTGGTCCTCGATGTACTGCTGGATGTCCATGGTCACTTGGTGGGTCTCCACCGGATCCATGGTGTTGATGAAGCCGAGAACCACCCCCTCGTTCCAGTCCTTGGAGATGAAGGAGTCCATGTCGCCGGCCGAGGTCATCATCTCCAGCAGGCCGTTGTAGAGCTGCACGATCTCGTTGGGATCGCGGGTATCGTCGGGATCGACGGACGTGAGGTACTCCCGCGTGGGAATGGCCAGATCCTTCACGTTCGGCTTGGTCCCCGGCTCGGCCATGAGCAGCATGTTGACCAGCCGCACGTACTGGGCGTAGGAACCGGTATAACCGATGAACTTCTGCGCCCGCATCCAATTTTCCATCTTCTCCATGTCGGCCAGCACGTCGGCGTCGTTGAAGACCCCCTGGGCGCCGCACGCTTCGGAGTCCCAGCAGCCGCGCGCCTTCTTCTCCGCGGCGCAACGGGCCTTCTTCTCCTTGGGATCCTCGATGTCATAGACCTCGTCCGGGAAGAGGTTGCCCCCTTCGCACTCGGGCGCCACCGGCTCCTTACCACGGATGGGAATGCTCACCGAGATGACCCCCGGCATCACCTGGTTGAGCTGCACCAGCTCCTTCCAGACCTCCGAGCTTCCTTTGAAGGCGGCGCGGGCGTAGTTGATGCCCTTCTCCACCCCCGGCATGATGTCGCCCTCTTCGGCCAGCTTCTTGGCGGCAGCGGGGTCTCCTTTCCAGTTCATGAAGTTGGTGTAGTAGAAGGAGACGCCCATCATCGCCAGAATGACCGCGATGGGCGCCCATTTGAGGGGCGTGGTGACGATACGAGTAAGCCAGCCGCCCACCGTGGCCTCCCAGGTGTGCCCACCGGCGCCGCACGCCTCTTCCGAGGGGCGGAAACGGGTGAGCAACAGGGGGATGAGGGTGGTGGTGGTGAGCAGCAGAGTGAGCATGCCGAACATGCCGAAGTAGGCATAGGCCTTGTAGAAGGAGATGTCCACCGTGGCCAGGGTGGCGAAACCCACCATGTCGGTGATGATGGAGAGGGTCGCCGGAATGATGGTGTGGGAGATGGCCACGTGGGCCGCCTTGTCGCAATCGCCGGTGGCGCCCATCTCCAACAGGAAGCGGCGCGTCACCTGCACCGAGTGGCCGATGCCGATGGCCAGCAGCAACATGGGGGTGAGCACCATCATGGTGGTGAGCTTGAACTGGGTGAAGCCCATCAGCCCCAGGGTGAAGACGATGGTCATGCCCACCCCAACGAGGGGGAAGGCGGCACCGCGCCAGTCGCGGAACTCCATCCACAGAATGGCCACCACGATGGCGATGGAGATGACGAAGAGCCACCACTTGTGCACCAGGTCGGCCAACATATAGGCGAGGAAATAGGGCTCGCCGGCCACCAGCAGCTCGATGCGGTCGTCCTGGCGGATCTCATCCATGATATCCTGCACCTGCTTCACCCAGGGCAGGTAGATGCTCTTCACGTCGTCGGTGTAGTCGGCCAGGATGTAGGCCGCCTTGGCCACGCAGCGATCCTCGTCGTAGTCGTCGTAGGCGCAACGCTTGCCCGTGTTCTTGTCGTACATGGCCACCAGCATGGGCGCCATCACCGGGTTGGTCTTGATCCCCTCGCGCAGGAAATCGAGCTGCTTCTTCGCCTCCTTGGGATCGGAGCTGATCCCCTCGGTGGGAATGAGGCGCTTGAAGACCAGCCCGTTCTCGTCCGAGCTCATGTATTTGATCTTCTGCGCGGCGATGTCAATGAAGTTGGCCGGCCGCGAGGTGGGCAGCGCTTCCAGCTTGCGGTGCACCTCCTGCACCTTGTTGATGAACCAGGGCTGATAGATGTCGCCCTCCTTCACTCCAAGGGAGAAGACCATGATGTTGCCCATGCCGAAATGGTGCTCGGCATAGAGGTTGGTGGCCACATAACGGTTGCTGGGCGGCAACAGGGTGTCGGGGTCGTTGCGAATGTCCAGCTTGGGGATCTGGGTGGCCCCGACGATGGTGGCGATGACCAGGAATATGATGATGAAGTTGCGGTATTTCAGCACGAAGTCGGCGTACCGCTCCGTCAACCGCTTGCGCTGCGTGGTCTCTCCCATGGCGACTGCTCCTGACTTACTGCTTTGGTGATTGTTCTAGCCCGAACCGCTTCTGTTTTCGTTCAGACGCCCGCCCGAGGGCTTATGTAACTTCGACCGGAATGACGCTCCCACCGGTCGGACAAACCGTTTTTTTGGATTCCGGCCCGAGGATGCATCCCGCTGGAGGGTCCGCTCCCCCGGCAACGGTCGGGGTGGCAGGCGTCTGCCACCCCGACCCCGGGTTCATGGTCACTCCCAGATGTACTTGACGCCCACCTGGAAGTTGCTGCTCTCCTTGAACTGACCGAAGGTAGTGTCCTCGTCCCCCCAGTAGAGGTTCAGCTCGGCGGAGCCGACCCACTCGTCGGTAAAGGAGTACTCCATGTCGAAGCGGTTCCACCAGCCGCCGCCATCCTCATACATGGTGATGTTGTTCCAGCGGCCGAGCTGACTCTCGCCGAAGGGCTTGGAGAAGAAGAGGGAATAGAACTCCTTGTACTCCCACCCCTTGTTGAGACCGTTGGTCATGTGCACCGTGGAGAAGTCGGCGGTGTAGCGGGAACAATCGAAATTGATCCCCGTCTGAGTGGTGCAGGTGCGTTGGTCATCCACGTAATCGAGGTTGATCATCTGGATGAACTGGCCGCTGACGAGCAGGTTGGTCATCACGGTGATGTCCAGCCCCAGCACGTAGCTGAACTTGTCCATGTCTTCCATCACCAGGGCATTGGTCAGGTCGCCTATCCCCAGGAGCCGCTTGTCCACCACCGGCTGCTTCTCGTTCTTGTCGTAGAGCGCCTCGCCACGAATGACTACCGGAACGTCGCCCCACTGGGTGCCGTAGTCGAAGGAGCCGCCGAAGCTGTTGACGCGGGAGCGGGTTTCTTCCATCACCATCGTCACTCCATGGGTGTTGGCGTTCCAAGTGCCCGTGGTGGGATCGAAGGCCCCATAATATTGTCCGGCGGCATTGTGCAAGAGAATCGTGGGATTGGCCAAAGGATTGGCTGCCGCGTTCAGAGGAATATCGTTGATTCCCACGTTGGTTGCAGGATTCGGCATGACGACGCCCGGAGCCGGCGATACTCCGGTCGCTCTCTGCACCACCAACTTCTCGCCGGTCACAGCGTCGTGCCAACTCATGTGAATCTCGGGGTTGGCGCTGTAGTGGTAGAAGTAGTTGAGGCTGAAGTTGAAGCCGTTTTCCAACGAACCGCGATAACGAAAGCCGAAATTGGGTTCAGATGTGCTGGGATCCTCCTCGCGATAAACCGCATTGGCGCCCACGAAGCGGGCGCCGTTGAAGGTGTTGAAGGTGTTGAAGGTGGCGAAAGTGGCGTTGGGCATGTATTCGAAAGCGGAAGTGGGGTTCGCCGGATTCCAGTTTACCTGGGTCACCTGCGGCCCATAGACCGCCAGCAGATTGGTCACGTTGTTGTTGGCATTGGGATCGCCCGGCGCCAAGCCGTTTTGGGCGATATTATTAAGCACGAACTTACCCGGCCCGAAAGGGGTGGGTGCACCACACACACCAGGCGATGCGCAAGGATATCCCACGATATTAGGGTTGCTTGCAAAGCCATCCACCGTCATTCCCGCAAAAGGCAGGAGGCCCGATGTATTGAGACTGCCGGTAAACATGCCGGCGAACGCCGCCGCGTTGAAACTGGCCGCCACCCCCGCCAGCGCCGGCGTCACGTGCAGAAAGCCGTTCACCGGGCCGGTGATGGAGTCCACCCCTTTCATGATGAAGGGGTGGCCGCCCACGTCTTTGTCGTCCAGGCCCGGGATGACGTTCTTGCGGTTCTCGGAGAGGATGAACTGGAGGTTGCCGCTCTCCCCCACGTTCATCTCGGCGTTGATCATCCAGATGGGGATGCGCGAATCCTCCATGGCGTTCTGCGCCATCTCACGAAAGTCGGTGGGGTTGATGATGTCCAGCAACTTGATGCCGTCGGCGGTGCCCCAAACCACCTGCTGTTTGCCCAGCCGCAGCGAGAGCTCACCCACGGAGGTGTCCACGTAGGCCTCCCGGAACCAGTCGTTCTGGGTGTAGTTCTTGTGGCACTGCCAGTCGCTGTTGACCCCCTCGCTGTCGCAGATGAGGTTGACGTCCAGGTGCCAGCTCGACTCTTCGCCGATGGAGCCGTTGACGAAGAAGCGCGCCGAGTTCTCGAACTTCATCAAGTTGCCGGCGTCCTTGCTGCGCCGGTCCAGCATGGTGCGCGCCTCGCCGGTCATCTGACCGCTCTTGAGGAAGATCGCGGTTTCGTTCTTGAGATAGCCGTTGATCTCGATGTCCTCGGTGAAATCGGCGCTGGCCACGGCCGGCAGGCTCAATGCGGCCGCAACCGCCAGATACAAGGTGGAACGCTTGTGCATGGTTACTCTCTCCGGATGGAGGCGCGCCCGCCGGCGCGCCCTTTAGTTATCGGGTTCGTTATCGTTTGATCTTACGCAGGGTCTGCTCGGACCACAGCTTGCGCTTGAAGTTGCCGTTGGCCACGCTCACCCCTTCGGGAATCACGGCCCAGGTCTCGTGCCCTGTGGCCAGCGTCTTGCCGTACCAGTAGCCCCAGAAGAGGGCGCGGGGATCGTCCAGCGGCGAGTCTTTCCAGTCACGGTCGATAATCTTGATCTTCTTGCCGTCCTTGAAATATTCGGTGCGATAATCGGCGAACGTCTTGGTGTCGACGTAGCTGATGCGGTAGTCGTACCACCAGTTCTTGAACTTGGTGGTGCTTTTCAGCTTGTACACCTCCTTGCCCTTGTGCTCGCAGGCCGGCCCGGGAAGGTTGCGGGTGTAGCGGCCGCGCTGGTTCTTGGGAATCTCCATGTAGCCCAGGCAATCGTTGAAGGTCTCCTTGCCCAGCAGTTCGTGGGTCTCGTGCTTGGGCTTGCGCAGCACCACGTCGCCGAAGGTGAAGTCGGAGCCGCCCCAGGCGTCGTCGTGGGCCGGCTGGGCGAAGCGGCGGATCTTGCGCAGCGCCGGCAGCCAGATCATGTAGGACTGGCTCTTGTTGTCGTCGTTGTAGTCGGTCACCAACATGCCGGTGCCGCGAAGCTTGCCCGAGCGGAAGATCGCCAGGTCCTGCGCCTTGATGGGATCATCCGGCGGATAGTCGTTGTTCAGGTAACGCTCCAGGGTGATGGTGGTGGGCTTTTCGCCCTTGCCCTTGAGAATGAGCGTGGTGATCTTGCGCCCCTTCTTGACGATGGCGTAGTTCTTCATCGCGTAGAAGTGGTTGACGAAATAGACCTGCTGAGCGATCTGGTCGGCCGTGAGGTTCCCGGAAGTGGGATAAGGCAGGTCCTTGGGCACTCCTCCTGCAAAGGCGGTGGCGGAAGCGGCCAGCAGGGCGCCGGCCAGCGTGGCAATCGTCTTGTTCTTCATCATCTTTCTTCCTGACTCTCTCTGGTTCATTGACATCTCCATCCCCCCGCCCCCGGGCGTCGGGGAACCCTCAAAAGTTCATCGTTTGATCTTGCGCAGCGTCCTCTCCGACCACAGCGACGGTTTGAACTTGGCGTTGTATCTCACCACCTCCGGCGGAATCACCGCCCAGCTTTCGTGACCGGTGAGAAAATTCTTGCCGTACCAGTATCCCCAGGCGAGGGCCCGTGGATCGTCGAGCCCCACGCTGCGCCAGTCGCGGTCGATGAATTTGATCTTCTTGCCGTTCTTGAAATATTCGGTGCGGTAGTCGGCGAAGGTCTTGGTGTCGATGTAGCTGATGCGGTAGTCGTACCACCAGTTCTTGAACTTGGTGGTGCTCTTCACCTTGTAGACCTCCTTCCCCTTGGAGGCGCAGGACTCCTTGGGAAGGTGCCGGGTGTAGCGGTTGCGGTGGCGTTTGGGAATCTCCATTCCCCTGAGGCACTCCCCGAAGATCTCCTTGCCCAGCAGCTCGTGAGTCTCGTCCCTGGGCTTGCGCAGCACCACGTCGCCGAAGGTGAAATCGAGGCCGCCCCAGGAGTCGTCCTGCGCCGGCTGGGCGAAGCGGCGGATCTTGCGCAGCGCCGGCAGCCAGATCACGTAGGACTGGCTCTTGTTCTCGTCGTCATAGTCGGTGATGAGAATGCCGGTGCCGCGCAGTTTGCCCGAACGGAAGATGGCCAGATCCTTGGACTTAACCACGGGATCGTCCTCGTAGTCGTTGTTGAGATACCGCTCGATGGTGTTGGTGGTGGGCCGCTTGCCCTTGGCGCGGCTCACCAGCACGGTGATCTTCCGCCCTTTCTTGACGATGGCGAAATTCTTGAAGGCATAGAAGTGGTTGACGAAATAGACCTGTTCGATGATCTCTTTCGCCGTGGGTTCCCCTTTTGGGTAGGGCGTATCGGGCGACACGGCGCCGGCCTCCCGCCCCCAAAACGCCAAAAAAAGGGGCAGCGGCAAGGTCACCAGCAGGAACGACGATCGGGATTTCATGCACTCAACTCCTGAACGGCGAAGTTTTCTTATTCTCTCTGTTGTGCAGGAGCAACGGATCGCCCCCAATCCAACAGCTCCCTGCCTTCGCCGCCTCCCCCTCTGCGGCCTCCACAAGGCCGACCGTACGGCTCATCCTCCATTAGGCGCTTGAATTATTAACGCAAAAGAATGGCCTTGACAAGCGCTTTCAATGACATTTCGCAATCGACGGTGTTGCAAAAACGCAAAATATTGCAAAGGTTTTTTCGTTGGGCGAAAATTTGGCTAAATTGCCTGGAGTGCGCCTTTTCGATTCCATGTCCCTCATCGCCCTTGGCCTCAACCACACCACGGCTCCCGTGGAGATCCGCGAGCGGGTCAGCTTCGGCCCGGACATCGTCGTGGGCGCGCTGCGCGCGCTCACCGAGGTGAAAGGCGTGGGTGAAGGGGTGATCCTCTCCACCTGCAACCGCACCGAACTCTATTGTCACGGCAGCGGCGCCGACCCCGAACGGTTGGGCCGCTGGCTGGCCGAGTTCCACGGCCTGACGCGGGAGGACGTGGCTCCCTACCTCTACGTGCACGAGGGGCCGAAGGCGGTGGAGCATCTGCTGCGCGTGGCCAGCGGTCTCAACTCGCTGGTGCTGGGAGAGCCCCAGATCCTCGGTCAGGTGAAGCAGGCGTGGCAGACGGCGCGCGACGCCGGCACCCTGGGCAAGATCCTGGGCCGTCTTTTCCAGCACAGCTTCGCCACTGCCAAGCAGGTGCGCACCGACACCGCCATCGGCGACAGCCCGGTATCGGTGGCTTTCGCCGCGGTGAGCCTGTCGAAGCAGATCTTCGCCGACCTGGAGCCGCTCACCGCCCTGCTCATCGGCGCCGGCGAGACCATCGAGCTCACAGCCCGCCATCTGCAGCAGCAGGGCATCGGCCGCATCATCGTGGCCAACCGCACCGTCGCCCGGGCCCACGAGCTGGCGGAGCAGTTCAACGGCTTCGCCATCGGCCTCACCGAGATCCCGGCCCACCTGGCCGAGGCCGACATCGTCATCTCCTCCACCGCCAGCCCGGTTCCGGTGTTGGGCAAGGGCGCGGTGGAGAGCGCGCTGAAGCAGCGCCGCCACAAGCCCATCTTCATGGTGGACATCGCCGTGCCGCGCGACATCGAAGCGGAGGTGCGCGAGCTGGAGGACGTCTATCTCTACACCGTGGACGACCTGGAAGAGGTGATCGAGGAGAACCTTCGTTCGCGTCAGCAGGCGGCCGAGCAGGCGGCGGAGATCATCGAACAGCGCAGCGCCGAGTTCATGGGCTGGCTGCGGTCGCTCGACGCCGTGGCCCTGATCCAGAGCTACCGCGGCCAGGCGGAGTCCATCAAGGAGGAGACCCTGCGGAAGGCACAGCGCATGGTGCGCAACGGCACCCCCCCCGAGGAGGCGCTCCAGTACCTGGCCAACACCCTCACCAACAAGCTGCTGCACACCCCCAGCTCCCAGCTTCGCGAGGCGGGCTCCAGCGGCCAGAAGGAGCTTCTCGAGGCGGCGCACACCCTCTTCCAGCTCCACCGATGAACGAGCGCATCCGCAGCCGCCTGGAGAAGATCCAGGAGCGGTTCGAGGAGATCACCGGCCTGCTCGCCGACCCCGCCGTGCAGAGCGATAGCGACCGTTTCCGCGAGCTGAGCCGGGAATACGCCCAGCTGGAGCCGGTGGCCGACTGCTATCGGCGCTATCGGGAGGCGGAAAGCGAGTTCGAAGCCGCGGGCGAACTGCTCGAGGACGCCGAGATGGCCGAGCTGGCGCGCGAGTCCCGCGGCGAGGCGCGCGCGCGGATGGAAGCGCTGGAACCGGAGCTCAAGCGATTGCTGCTGCCGCGCGACCCCAACGACGAGCGCAACGTCTTTCTGGAGATCCGCGCCGGCACGGGAGGCGCCGAGGCGGCGCTCTTCGCCGGTGACCTGCTGCGCGCCTATCTGCGCTATGCCGAGCGACGGGGCTGGAGCGCCGAGCTGATCAGCGAGAGCCCGGGCGAGCTCGGCGGATACAAGGAAGTGGTGGCACGCATCCGCGGCCGCGAGGTCTACTCCCGCCTCAAGTTCGAATCGGGCGTGCACCGGGTGCAGCGGGTGCCGGAGACCGAGTCGCAGGGGCGCATCCACACCTCGGCGGTGACCGTGGCCATTTTGCCCGAGGCCGAGAGCATCGACGAGGTGGAGATCGACCCCGGCGAACTGCGCATCGACACCTTCCGCGCCTCGGGCGCCGGCGGCCAACACGTGAACAAGACCGACTCGGCGGTGCGCGTCACCCACCTGCCCACCGGCATCGTGGCGGAGTGCCAGGACGAACGCTCCCAGCACAAGAACCGGGCGCGGGCGATGGCGCTGCTGCAAGCGAAGCTGCTGTCGCGCGCGCGGGATCGGCAGGCGCGGGAGCGGGCCGCCGACCGCCGCTTGCAGGTGGGCAGCGGCGACCGTTCCGAGCGGATCCGCACCTACAACTTTCCCCAGAACCGGGTCACCGACCACCGCATCAACCTCACGATCTACAAGCTGGACGAGGTGATGGAAGGCGACTTCGACCCGATCATCGATCCCCTGCTCCAGGAATACCAGGCCGAGCAACTGGCCGAGCTCTCCGCCGCGTGACCACCGTTCGACAGGCACTGGAAGAGGGGCGCTCCATCGAGGACGCCCGGCTCATTCTCGCCCATGCGGTGGGACGCGACCCCGCCTGGCTCTACGCCTGGCCGGAACGGGAGCTGGAACCGGCGCAGCTGACCCGCTACCGTGAGCTGCTGCGCCGGCGGGCCGCGGGCGAGCCCCTGGCCTATCTCACCGGCGAGAAAGAGTTCTGGTCCCTGCCGCTGCGGGTGACCCCCGCCACCCTGGTTCCGCGCCCGGAGACGGAGCTGCTGGTGGAATCGGCGCTGCGTCTCTTTCCTGCGCCGGAACAGAGCGGCCGGCGGCAGGAGCCCACCCCCCCGCCGGAGCCGGAAGATCGCTCCGGGAAACTGAAGGCGCTCGACCTGGGCACCGGCTCCGGCGCCATCGCCCTGGCCCTGGCCGCCGAGCGGCCCGCCTGGAAGATCGCCGCCACCGACGTCAGCGCCGAGGCCCTGGCGGTGGCGAAAGAGAACGCCCAGCGCCTGCGGCTGGAGAACCTCCGATTCTTCCAAGGCGACTGGTACGAAGCGCTGCCGCCCGGCGAACGCTTCCAGCTCATCCTCTGCAATCCCCCCTACGTGGCCGCGGAAGACCCCAATCTACGAGGCGACGGCGTCGCCCATGAGCCGCCGAGCGCCCTTGCCGCCGGCCGCGACGGGTTGGAGGAGCTGCGTCTGGTGATCGCCGGCGCGCCGGCCCGGCTGGAGGCGGGCGGCTGGCTGCTGGTGGAGCACGGCATGGATCAGGGCAAGGCGGTGCGAAGGCTGTTCCGGCAGGCGGGCTTCCGGTCGGTGGAGACCCGCCGGGACCTGGCGGGCAGGGACAGAGCCACCCTCGGCTGCTATGCTCCTTCACCATGAACGACGACGAACTGCTTCTCTACAGCCGCCAGATCATGCTCCCCCAGATCGACCTGGAGGGGCAGCAGCGGCTGCTCGACTCGCGCGCCCTGATCGTCGGCCTGGGTGGCCTCGGATCGCCGGCGGCCCTCTACCTCGCCGCGGCGGGAGTGGGAGCGCTGACGCTGGTGGACTACGACCAGGTGGAGCTGAGCAACCTCCAGCGGCAGATCGTCCACCGCCGCCAGAACCTCGGCCGCCCCAAGGTGGAGTCGGCCGCGGAGACCCTGGCCGGCGTCAACCCCGGCTGCCGGATCGAGCCCATTCCGGAAAGGCTGGAGGAGATCGTCCTGGAGGAGCAGGTGGCGGCCGCCGACGTGGTGCTCGACTGCAGCGACAACTTCGCCACCCGCTTCGCCATCAACCGCGCCTGCGTGCTCACCGGCACCCCCCTGGTGTCGGGCTCGGCCATCCGCTGGGAGGGGCAGGTGGCGGTCTTCAACGACCGGCCCGGCGCCCCCTGCTACCACTGCCTCTACGGCGACAGCGGCGAGCTGGACGCCACCTGCGCGGCCAACGGCGTGCTGGCCCCGGTGGTGGGCATCATCGGCGCCATCCAGGCCACCGAGGCGATCAAGCTGCTGGCGGGGGCGGGCGAGGCGCTGAGCGGCCGGCTGCTGCTGCTCGACGCCCTCGCCATGGAACTGCGCACGTTGAAGCTGCGGCCCGACCCCGGCTGCCCGGTCTGCGGCGCATGAGCAAAGTGGAAAGGGAGCGCTTCGACCCCGCCCGACTGCGCCGGGACATCGTCTTCCAGGAGCGCCTGCTGGGCCACCCGCTCACCTTCCACACCACCTGGGGGCTCTTCTCCCCCAAGGGCATCGACGCCGGCACCCACCTGTTGCTGGACCATCTGCGGGTGGCCCCCGACGAGCGCGCTCTCGATCTCGGCTGCGGCTACGGTCCCCTGGGGCTGGCCATCGCCAAGGAGGCGCCGGCGGGCTTCTGCACCCTGGTGGACAAGGACTTCGTGGCGGTGGAGTACGCCAGGAAGAACGCCGCCATCAACGGCATCGAAAACGTGGAAGTGCTGTTGAGCAACGGCCTCGACCAGGTTCCTCCCGAGCGCCGCTTCACCCTGGCGGTGACCAACCTGCCGGCCAAGACCGGCAAGGAGCACTACTATCTCTTCTTCCACGACATTCGCGAGCGGCTCGAGCCCGGCGGGCGCTTCTACGTGGTGGTCATCACCGGCCTGCGCCAGTTCGTCGCCCGCGCTTTCAAGGAGGTGTTCGGAAATCACCGCAAGGTGAAGCAGGGAAAGAGCCACACGGTGGCCATGGCGGCCAAGCGGTAGTGACAGGCGACAGGAGCAAGAGCGGCGAAACGGAACTACCCCGCCAGCTTCTTGCGCAGCAGCTCGTTCACCTGCTTGGGATTGGCCTTGCCCTGACTCTTCTTCATCACCTGGCCGACGAAGAAGCCGAGCATCTTGGGCTGTTTCTTGGGATCGGCGTTGCGGTAATTCTCCACCTGGGCGGCGTTCTCGGCCAGCACTTCGTCCACGATCGCTTCGATGGCGCCGCTGTCGGTGATCTGCTTCAGCCCCTTCTCTTCGATGATGGCGTCGGCGGAGCGGCCGCTGGCCCACATCTCCTCGAAGACGCTCTTGGCGATCTTGCCCGAAATGGTGTCGTCGGCGATGCGCAGCACCAGCCCTCCCAACGCCTCGGCGGAGAGGGGGCTCTCGGAGAGCTCCAGCCCGGCCTTGTTGAGGGCGCCATAGAGCTCCACCATCATCCAGTTGGCGGCCAGCTTGGCGTCCCCGGCCACGGCCACCACCCCCTCGTAATAGTCGGCGGCGGCGCGGCTGGCGGTGAGCACGTCGGCGTCGTAGGGGGAGAGGCCGTACTGCTCCTCGAAGCGGCGGCGGCGCGCCTCGGGCAGCTCGGGCATGTCACGCACCGTCTCCTCGATGAAAGCGTCGTCGACCACCAGCGGCAGCAGGTCGGGGTCGGGGAAGTAGCGGTAGTCGTTGGCCTCCTCCTTGGTGCGCATGGAGCGAGTCTCGTCCTTCTGGGCGTCGTAGAGCCGGGTCTCCTGCACCACGGCGCTGCCTGACTCCAACAGGTCGATCTGCCGCTCCACCTCGAAATTGATGGCCCGTTCGAGAAAACGGAAGGAGTTGAGGTTCTTCAGCTCGGTGCGGGTGCCCAATTTCTCCTCGCCCCGGGGGCGCACCGAGACGTTGGCGTCCATGCGGAAAGAGCCCTCCTGCATGTTGCCGTCGCAGATCCCCAGATAGGTGACGATCTGGTGGATCTTCTTGGCGTAGGCCACCGCCTCCTTCGCCGAGCGCAGATCGGGCTCGGAGACGATCTCCAGCAGGGGCGTGCCGGCGCGGTTGAGGTCGATGCCGGTGTAGCCGTGGAAATCCTCGTGCAGCGACTTGCCGGCGTCCTCCTCCAGGTGGGCACGGGTGACGCCGATCCGTTTAACCGCTCCCCCCTCGAGCAAAATCTCCACGTGACCGCGGCCGACGATGGGCAGCTCGTACTGGCTGATCTGGTAGCCTTTGGGCAGGTCGGGGTAGAAATAGTTCTTGCGCGCGAAGACCGAGCGGCGGGCGATCTCCGCCTCGATGGCGGTGCCGAAGAGCACCGCCTTGCGCACCGCCTGCTCGTTGAGCACCGGCAGCACGCCGGGGAAGCCGAGGTCCACCAGACAGGCCTGGGTATTGGGCTCGGCCCCGAAAGCGGTGGAGGCGCCGGAGAAGATCTTCGAGCGGGTGGTGAGCTGCGCGTGGATCTCCAGGCCGATGACGGTTTCCCACTCCATCAGGCGTACCCCCCCGGCGTCTGCAAGTGCCAGTCGGTGGTTCGCTGCAACTGGTGCGCCACGTTCAGCAGCCGTCCCTCTTCGAAATAGTTGCCGATGAGCTGCAAGCCCGCCGGCAGCCCTTCCACCAGCGGCGCCGGCATGGAGAGCGCCGGCAATCCCGCCAGGTTGACGGCGATGGTGTAGATGTCGGAGAGATACATGGCCACCGGATCGCTCGACTTCTCTCCGAGCCGGAAAGCGGTCTCGGGAGAGGCGGGGCCGAGGAGCAGATCGACCCGGCGGAACGCCTCGCGGAAATCGTCGGCGATCACCTGGCGCACCTGCTGCGCCTTCAGGTAGTAGGCGTCGTAGTACCCCGCCGAAAGGGCGTAGGTGCCGATCATGATGCGTCGCTTCACCTCGGCGCCGAAACCTTCCGAGCGGGAACGCTTGTAGAGATCCTCCAGATCCTTCGGCTCCTTGCAGCGGTGACCGAAGCGCACGCCGTCGAAGCGCGCCAGGTTGGAGGAGCACTCCGCCGGCGCCACCACGTAGTAGGCGGGCACCGAATATTTCGAATGGGGAAGCGAGACCTCCACCAGCTCGGCGCCGAGCTTCTTCAGCGCCGCCATGGCTTCGTCCATGGCGGCGGCCATGCCGGCGTCGAGCCCCTCTTCGAAGAACTCCTTCACCATGCCGATTCTCACCCCTTTCACCGACGCCTCGAGCGCCGCCGCATAGTCATCCACCGGCCGGTTCGCCGAGGTGGAGTCCTTCTCGTCGAAGCCGGCCATGGCGGCCAGGAGCAAAGCGCAATCCTCGGCGCTGCGCGCCATGGGACCGGCCTGGTCGAGACTGGAGGCGAAGGCGATCATGCCCCAGCGCGACACCCGGCCATAGGTGGGTTTGAGGCCAGTGATGCCGCACAGCGCCGCCGGCTGGCGGATGGAGCCGCCGGTGTCGGTGCCGGTGGCGGCGGGAGCCAGACGCGCCGCCACCGCCGCCGCCGAGCCGCCCGAAGAGCCGCCCGGTACCCGCTCGGTGTCCCAGGGATTCTTCACCGGACCGTAGTGGCTAGTCTCGTTGGAGGAGCCCATGGCGAACTCGTCCATGTTGGCCTTGCCCAGCATCACCATGCCGGCGCCGGCCAGCCTCTCCACCACGGTGGCGTCGTAAGGCGAGACGAAGTTGTCCAGCATGAAGGAGCCGCAGCTGGTCTTCACCCCCCGGGTGCAGAAGATATCCTTGTGTATCAAGGGGATGCCCGTGAGCGGCCCGCCCTCTCCTTTCTGGATGCGTTCATCCGCCAAGCCCGCCTGACGCAGCGCCTCCTTGTCGCACACGGTGATCAGGCAGTTGAGGTCGTGGTCGAACGCCCGAATGCGCTGCAGAAAGTGCTCGGCGAGCTCCACGCTGCTGAACTCGCGGGCGGCCAGGCCGGCGGCCAGCTCGCGCAGGCTCTTCTGGTGCAACGCGCTCATTCGATCACCCTGGGCACCAGATAGAGCCCCCGTTCCACCAGGGGCGCCACCGCCTGGTACTGCTCGCGGCGGTTCTCCTCGGTGACCACGTCCGGACGCAGGCGCTGATGCATCTCCAGCGGATGAGCCATGGGAGCGATGCCGGCGGTGTCGAGCGCCTCCATCTGCTCCACCAGATCCAAGATGCCCGACAGCTCCCCGCGCAGCGCGTCGAGCTCCGCCTCGGAAACGGCCAGGCGGGCCAGGTGGGCGATCTTCGCCACGTCGTCGCGTTCCAGGGTCATCGGTTCCGTTCTTTAGGGAGTGGGCCGGCAAGGCCGGAAAAACTACCACAGAAAGGCCCACCATTTCCACATTCCGACGCTGCCGGAAGCTCCAATCCGGGACTCCGCGAGGGAACGACCGGCAGGCCCGGAGCCCTCCCCCTTGCCCCCCGGCACACCTGTTGATAGATTAGCGCTCTCGATTCCTGCTGGCCGGTCGCGACAGGCCGGTGTTTTCCCGATTGTTCCCCAAGCCGCCCGGGCGGCTGCTCGAACGGATTTTGTCGATGCTTTTCAGACGTCTGCGCGGACTTTTCTCCAACGATCTCTCCATCGATCTGGGCACAGCCAACACCCTCATCTACGCCAGGGATAAGGGCATCGTGCTCAACGAGCCTTCGGTGGTGGCCATCCGCGAGGATCGCGGCCGCGGACTCAAAGCGGTTGCAGCGGTGGGCGAGGACGCCAAGAAGATGCTAGGCCGCACCCCCGCCAACATCACCGCCATTCGCCCCATGAAGGACGGCGTGATCGCCGACTTCACGGTGACGGAGAAGATGCTCCAGTACTTCATCCACAAGGTGCACGAAAGCCGCCTCATCCGCCCCAGCCCTAGAGTACTCATCTGCGTCCCTTGCGGCTCCACCCAGGTGGAGCGGCGTGCCATCAAGGAGTCGGCGGCGGGTGCCGGGGCGCGCGAGGTCTATCTCATCGAGGAGCCCATGGCGGCGGCCATCGGCGCCAATCTGCCGGTGGACGAGGCGCGCGGCTCCATGGTGCTGGACATTGGCGGCGGCACGTCGGAAGTGGCCATCCTTTCGCTCAATGGCATCGTCTACGCCAACTCCGTGCGCATCGGCGGCGACAAGTTCGATGAGGCCATCATCAACTACGTACGCCGCAATTACGGCAGTCTCATCGGCGAGGCTACGGCGGAACAGATCAAACACGAGATCGCCACCGCCTGGCCGGGAGGCGAGTTACAGGAGATCGAGGTCAAAGGCCGTAATCTGGCCGAAGGCATCCCGCGCAGCTTCACTCTCAACAGCAACGAGATCCTGGAAGCGATCCAGGAGCCGCTCAGCGGCATCGTGGACGCGGTGCGCAAGGCGCTCGAGCAGACTCCGCCGGAACTGGGCGCCGACGTCGCCGAGCGTGGCATCGTTCTCACCGGCGGGGGCGCCCTCCTCAAGGGACTGGACCGCCTCCTAGAAGAGGAGACGGGATTGCCGGTGATCGTCGCCGAGGACCCCATGACCTGCGTGGCCCGGGGGGGCGGCCGCGCTCTGGAGCTGATGGACGAGAAGGCGGGAGATTTCTTCAGCGTGGAGTAACCCGAAATCAAGTTCATATTCGCAGAAGGACCCTCTCCGGGAGCGCGTCTCATCGGCGCCATGATGCTCTCCATCCTCCTCATGGTGATGGACCACCGGTTTCACCAGACCGAGACGCTGCGTAGCGTGCTCTCCACCCTCACCTATCCCATTCAACGATTGGCGGAGCTGCCCGGCGACGTCGGCGGCTGGCTCGCGGAGCGCTTCAAGAGCCGCAGCCGGTTGGAGCGCGAAAACCTCCAACTGAGGCGTGAGAACCTGGAACTGAAGGCGGAACTCCAACAGCTCGCCTCGCTGCAGGCGGAAAACGAGCGGTTGCGCGACCTCCTCGGTTCGGCCTACAAGATCGGCAATCGGGTGCTCGTGGCCGAGCTCTCCGCCATGGACCTGGACCCTTTCCGACAGCAAGTGGTAATCGACAAGGGAAGCGCCTCGGGCGTCTACGCCGGACAGGCGGTGCTCGACGCCCGGGCGGTGATGGGGCAGGTGATCCACGTCTCCCCGCTGCGCGCCACCGTGCTGCTCATCACCGATGCCCACCACGCCCTGCCGGTGCAGGTGCTGCGCAACGGCCTGCGCACCATCGCCGTGGGCACCGGCCGCATCGACCGCCTGGAGCTTCCCTACCTGCCCAACAACGCCGACATCCGGCCGAACGATCTACTGGTCACCTCGGGGCTTGGGGGCAAGTTTCCGCCTGGCTATCCGGTGGCGCGAGTCGCCGAGGTAAAACGGCTCCCCGGCAAACCCTTCGCCCGGGTGACGGCCACGCCCCTGGCGCAGCTCGACCGCGCCCGCGAGGTGCTGCTGGTGTGGGAAGTGAAACCCCCCGCCGTGCAGCCGGAAAAGCCGAAGCGTCCTCAAGAAGGCGCTTCCTCCAGCCCCGAACCGGAAGCTCCCTGATGCGCGGCTACGGCGTCATTCTGACCACGCTGCTGATCAGCTTGGTGCTCAGCGTTCTGCCCATGCCCCAGGAGCTCCAGTTCTATCGCATCCAGTGGACCGCCCTGGTGCTAGTCTATTGGTGCATGGCCGTGCCGGAAAAGGTCGGAGTGGGTTTCGCCTTCGTCGCCGGCCTGCTGCTCGACATCCTCACTGGAACCCTGTTGGGACAACACGCACTCGGGCTCTCGGTGATCGCCTTCATCACTCTCAAGAGCTACCGGAGAGTCCGGGTCTTCCCCCTTTGGCAGCAATCGGTCTACCTGGTGGTGCTGCTGGCGCTGGAGAGGCTGCTCTTTTTCTGGGTAGACGGCACCATCGGCCGGCCAGCCAAAACCGCGGAATCCTGGCTGGCACCTCTTCTGGGCGGTCTGATCTGGCCCTGGTTCTTCATCATCATGCGTGACCTGCGCAGACGCTTCCACACGTCGTGAACAACGGTTTCGAGTTCAAGGACTACCGCCGGGAAGGGCGTCTTTTCACCCGCCGGGCCCTGGTCGCCGCGCTGGGCGTGGTGCTCTCCCTCGGGGGAATCGTCACGCGGCTGATCTACCTTCAGGTGATCCGCCACGACCACTTCACCACCCTGGCCCAGGATAACCGGGTGAAGCTGGTGCCCCTTCCTCCCACCCGCGGCCTCATCTACGACCGGGAGGGACGGCTGCTGGCCCTCAACCGGCCGGCTTTCAACCTGGAGCTGATTCCCGAAAAGGTGGGCGACGTGGAAGGAACGCTGGAACGGCTGGGCCGACTCATCGAGCTGCGCCCCACAGACCTGGAGCGGTTCCAACGGCTGCGCAAACAGCATCGGCGCTTCGAAAGCATTCCGGTGAAGCTGGACGTCAGCGACGAGGAGGCCGCGATCTTCGCGGTGAATCAGTACCAGTTTCCCGGCGTCGCCATCCGCGCCCGCCTGCGGCGCACCTATCCGTTGGGCGCCGCCCTCTCCCATGTGGTGGGGTACGTGGGGCGTATCAGCGCCGCCGATTTGAAACGCATCGACCCTTCCAACTACGCGGGCACCACCTACATCGGCAAGACCGGCGTGGAGCGCAGCTACGAAAAAGTGCTGCACGGCCAAGTGGGCTTTCAGCAGGTGGAAGTGAACGCCCTGGGCAAGACGGTGCGCGTGCTCAGCGAGACGCCGCCCCGCCCCGGAGAGAGCCTGCGCCTCAACCTCGACAGCCGCTTGCAGCGTGTGGCGCTTGAAGCCTTCGGCGACTACAACGGCGCGGCGGTGGCCCTGGATCCCCGCAACGGGGCGGTGCTGGCCCTGGTGAGCAAGCCGGGATACGACCCCAACCCCTTCGTCGACGGCATCAGCACCAAGGCCTACGAAAAGCTGCGCTCGGACCCGGACAAACCGCTGTTCAACCGCGCTCTGAAAGGAGCCTATCCCCCCGGCTCCACCATCAAGCCCTTCATGGGGTTGGCCGGCCTCGAGCTCGGTGTCATCACGACCCGCACCAAGCGCTATTGCCCCGGCTTCTTCCAGTTGCCCGGCCGCGACCACAAATACCGCGACTGGAAAAAGGGGGGACACGGCATGACCGACCTCGACAAGGCCATCACCCAGTCCTGTGACGTCTTTTTTTACCAGCTCGCCCACGAGACCGGCATCGATCGCCTGCAGAGCTATCTTCAGCAGTTCCGTTTCGGGGAGCGCACCGGCATCGACCTCCTCGGCGAACAGCGCGGCATCCGCCCTTCTCGGGAGTGGAAACGCAAGCGCTACAAACAGGTTTGGTTTCCCGGGGAGACGGTGATCATCGGCATCGGCCAAGGCAGCTTTCAAGCCACCCCGCTGCAGCTGGCGGCGGCCACCGCCGCCCTGGCCAACGGCGGCCACTATTTCGAGCCCAGGGTGGTGGCCGAGCGGATCGACGAGGGCAGCGGTCGGCGGACGGCGGTGCCGCCTCGGGAGCACCCCATTCCCATCGGCGACGAAGCCCACTGGCGGGCGATCCGCCAGGCCATGATCCACGTGGTGGAGAGCCCCCACGGCACGGCGAGGCGTATCCGCAGCCGGCGTTACCGCATCGCCGGCAAGACCGGCACGGCCCAGGTCTTCAGCGTGGCCCAGGATGCCGAGTACAAAGAGGAGGAGGTGGCCCGTCGCATGCGCGACCACGCCCTCTTCATCGCCTTCGCGCCGGTGGAGGAGCCCCGCATCGCCGTGGCGGTGATCGTCGAGAACGGGGGACATGGCGGTTCCACCGCCGCTCCCATCGCGCGGAAGATCATGGACGCCTGGCTGTTGCCGGATCGACCCGAAAATCCTGCCCCACCCGGAGCCCTGCCATGAACACCGGCCCCACCTCTCCCAGCGGCCTGCCGCCGAGCGAACCGGCACGTCCCCGCGGCCTGCTGGCGCGACTCCATCTGGACCTGCCGCTGCTCACCGGATTGCTGCTTCTGTGCGGCTACGGCCTGGTGGTGCTCTATTCCGCCAGCGGCCAGGATATGGCGCAGGTGGAGCGCCAGCTGATGCGTCTGGGAATCGCCTTCGCCGTGATGGTGGGGGTGGCCCAGTTCCATCCCCACACCTTTCGTCGCTGGAGCCCCTGGCTCTACCTGGCGGGAGTGGCGATGCTGGCGCTGGTACTGGTCATGGGGGTGGTGGGCAAAGGGGCGCAGCGCTGGCTGGACCTCGGCTTCATGCGCTTTCAGCCCTCCGAGCTGGTGAAGCTGGCCACTCCCATGATGATCGCCTGGTATCTCTCGGCCCGTCCCCTGCCGCCCACCTGGAAGCAGTTGGCGGTGAGCCTGGCGTTGATCCTCCTGCCGGTGCTGCTCATCGCCCGCCAGCCCGACCTTGGCACCGCCATCCTGGTGGCCGCCAGCGGTTTCTTCGTGCTCTTTCTCGCCGGCATGAGCTGGCGGCTCATCGCCGGCCTGGGAGTGACGGCGGCCGCCGCCGCTCCGGTGCTGTGGCACTTCATGCGCGACTACCAGCGCAAACGGGTGCTCACTTTCCTCAACCCCGAGAGCGACCCCCTGGGCGCCGGCTATCACATCATCCAGTCCAAGATCGCCATCGGCTCGGGCGGCATCTACGGCAAAGGGTGGCTCAACGGCACCCAATCGCAGCTCGAATTTCTGCCGGAACGCCACACCGACTTCATCTTCGCGGTGCTGGGCGAGGAGTTCGGGCTGCTCGGCGCCCTGCTGCTGTTGTCGCTCTCTCTGTTCGTCATCCTGCGCGGCCTGCAGATCGCGGCCCAGGCTCAAGACAGCTACAACCGGCTGCTGGCGGGATCGCTGGTACTGGTCTTCTTCGTCTACCTTTTCGTCAACACCGGCATGGTGAGCGGCATGCTGCCGGTGGTGGGCGTGCCGCTGCCGCTGGTGAGCTACGGCGGAACCTCGCTGGTGACCCTGCTGGCCAGTTTCGGTATGCTCATGTCCATCCACACTCACAGGAAGCTGTTGCCCAAATGAGGCGAGCCGGGCGGATTCTGCTGTTCTTGCTGGCGCTCTCCCTCGCGGCGGGAGCGGAGGAGCGGCCGCCCGCGGTGGATCGCTTCATCCAGCGGATGGTGGAACGACACGGCTTCGATCGGGACCGGCTCCAGGCGACGCTCGCCAAGGCGCGGCTGCGCCGCTCCGTTCTCGACAAGATCAGCCACCCGGCGGAACGGACGCTCAATTGGAGCCAGTACCGCCGCATCTTCCTCACCGACCGGCGGATCCGCCAGGGCGCCGCCTTTCTGCGACGCAACCAGCAGGCGCTGCAACGCGCGGAACGGCGGTATGGAGTCCCTCCCAGCATCGTCACCGCCATCCTCGGCGTGGAAACCTTTTACGGTCGGCTCACCGGCAAGGAGCGGGTGCTGGACGCGCTCTACACCCTGGCCTTCCACTATCCGCCGCGCAGCCGCTTCTTCTCCGCCGAACTGGAGAAGTTCCTGTTGCTCATGCGTCAGGAGAAGATGGATCCCACCGAGCCGCGCGGCTCCTACGCCGGCGCCATGGGGCTCGGCCAGTTCATGCCGAGCAGCTATCTCCAGTACGCCGTGGACTTCGACGGCGACGGGCGGCGCGATCTGTGGAAGAACGAGACCGACGCCATCGGCAGCGTGGCCAACTATTTCGCCCGCCACGGCTGGAAGCGGGATTTTCCCGTGGTCCTGCGGGCGAACGGCGTGGATCCGCGGCGTCACCGTCGCTTTCTCGACGGAAAGCTGAAGCCCTCCTTCACGCTGGCCGAGCTGCGCGCGGCGGGCATCGGTTTCGATTCCCTGATCAACGACCGGCTGAAAGCGTCGCTCATCGAATTGAAGACCGACCAGAGCTCCGAGTACTGGCTGGGGCTCGACAACTTCTATGTCATCACCCGCTACAACCACAGCCCCATGTACGCCATGGCCGTCTACCAGCTGGCGAAGGCGATCGAGGAGAGGAAAGCCCCATGAGGTCCGGGCTGCCCTTGCTGATCCTGTCGCTCCTGCTCGTCGGCGGCTGCAGCGTGCGGCCGGTGCTCTTTCCCGACGAAGACTACGGGCCGGACCATCCGGTGGACGTGAGCGGAGTACCCGATGCGGTGCCCCGCGACGTGCCGCCAAGCCGCCACGGCAACCCCGAAAGCTATCGGGTTCTCGGCCGGACCTATCATGTGCTCAAGACCGCCCGTGGGTTTCGACAGCGCGGCATCGCCTCATGGTACGGCATGAAATTCCATGGCCACCGCACCTCCAGCGGCGAGATCTACGACATGTACGCCATGACGGCGGCCCACAAAACCCTGCCGCTGCCCACCTGGGTGCGGGTCACCAACCTGGCGAACGGGCGCTCGGTGGTGGTGAAGGTGAACGATCGGGGCCCGTTCCACGAAGGGCGCATCATCGACCTCTCCTACGCCGCCGCCGCCAAGCTGCGCATGCTGGGCAGGGGAACCGCGCCGGTGGAAATCGTGGCGCTCGCTCCCGACGGACGGGAGAGCGCGCCGGCGCCTCATCGACCGGCGTCTCCGTCCCGCCCCTCCAGCGCCGTAAAGGGGGGACGCTATCTCCAGGCCGGGGCGTTCGCCAGCCTGCTCAACGCCCGCAGCCTGCAGCGCCGCCTGCAGCGCCGCTATCCCTATCCGGTGCGGATCCGCCAGGAAGGAGGACTGCACAAAGTGGTGGTCGGCCCATTGGAAGCGGCCGCGGAGGTCGACACCGTCTCCCGGACGCTGCGGGAGTGGGGCATCGCCGCCCCCCATCTTGTACAATGAACGGCCATTCCGACCGGCGTTCCGGCACGCATCCATGAGTTTCGTTCCTCGCCTTCAGACGCTCCTGTTGCTCCTCTGGCTGGCGCAGACCGTGCCTGCGGCGCCTCCTCCGCCGCCACCCAAGGTGGCGGCCAAAGGCTACCTTCTCAGCGATTACCACAGCGGCGCGGTGCTGGCCGAACAGAATGCGGAAAAGCGGCTGGAACCGGCCAGCCTCACCAAGATCATGACCGCCTACGTGGTCTTCCGGGAGCTGGAGGCGGGCCACATCCGTTTGCAAGACCAAGTGAGGGTGAGCAAGAAGGCGTGGAAGACGCCGGGTTCCCGCATGTTCATCGAGGTGGGAAAGAAGGTCTCGGTGGACGACTTGATCCACGGCATGATCATCGATTCGGGCAACGACGCCTGCGTGGCGCTGGCCGAACACGTCGCCGGCAGCGAAGAGTCCTTCGTCGCGCTGATGAACGAACAGGCCCGTCGTCTGGGCATGCTCCACACCCACTTCGTCAATGCCACCGGGCTGCCGGACCCCGAGCACTACACCACGCCCGCCGACATCCTCAAGGTGACGCGGGCGCTGATCCACGATTTTCCTCAGTACTACCCCATCTATTCCCAACGCCAGTTCACCTACAACGGCATCACCCAGAAGAACCGCAACCGGCTGTTGTGGCGCGACCCTTCGGTGGACGGCGTCAAAACCGGCCACACCAAGAGCGCCGGATACTGCCTGGTGGCTTCGGCCAAGCGGGAAGGGATGCGCCTGCTCTCGGTGGTGATGGGCACCCACAGCGAAGAGGCGCGGGCCGAAGAGAGCCAAAGGCTGCTCAATTACGGCTTCCGCTTCTACCAGACCCACCGCCTCTTCGAAGCGGACCGGCCGCTGGCCAGGGTGCGGGTCTGGAAAGGGGAGGACGACGCCGTGGCGCTGGGGGTGGCCGAACCGCTCTATGTGACCATTCCGCGCGGCCAGTACGACAAGCTCCAACTCCACACCCGGCTCCGTCCGCGGATCACCGCCCCTCTCAGACAGGGGGAGGAGGTGGGCCGCCTGCGGGTGGAGCTGAACGGCGACGTGGTCGCCGAGGTTCCGCTGGTGGCGCTGCGGAACGTGGCGGAAGGCGGACTGCTCCACAACCTGTGGGACAGCGCCCTGCTGCTGTTCGAGTGAGCCGAACGTGTTGGTCTATCTGAATGGCGACTATCTGCCGCTGGAAGAGGCGCGGATCCCCGTGCTCGACCGCGGCTTTCTCTTCGGCGACGGGGTCTACGAGGTGATCCCGGCTTACGGCGGGCGCCCTTTCCGCTTGCGGGAGCACCTCCAGCGGCTGGAGAACAGCCTCCGTGCCATCCGCATGGAGCCGCCTTTGACGCAGGAGCAGTGGGCGGCCGTCTTCCGCCGTCTGGTGGAAGAGCACGGCGGGGTCGATCAGCAGATCTACCTCCAGGTGACCCGGGGCGCCTACCACAAGCGGCTGCACGCCATTCCGGCGAAGACTCGGCCGACGCTTTTCGCCATGAGCAACCCCCTGCCGCCGCGGGACCCGGAGCTGGTGGCGCGGGGGCTCTCGGTGGTGGTGCGGGAGGACATCCGCTGGCAGCGGTGCGACATCAAGGCGATCACCCTGCTGGCCAACATCCTCGCCCAGCAGGAGGCGCGGGACGCCGGCGCCGACGAGGCGTTGCTCGTTCGCGACGGCGAGGTCACCGAGGGAACCGCCTCCAACTTCTTCATGGTGAAAGAAGGGCGCATTCTCACCCCGCCCAAGAGCAACCACCTGTTGCCGGGCATCACCCGCGACCTGGTTCTGGAGCTGGCGCGCGAGGCCGGGCTCCCCAGCGCGGAAATGGTGGTGACTCCGAGCGACCTGGCGACGGCCGAGGAGATCTGGATCACCAGCTCCACCAAGGAGGTGATGCCCGTCACCCGGCTCGACGGCCAAGCGGTGGGAGACGGCCGCCCCGGCCCCATGTGGCGACGAATGGACGCGCTCTACCAAGCCTGCAAGGCGCGCCTGCGCCGACAGGCGGGAGACGAATGCCGTGGTTGAGCGGGCGAGGGGCATGACCTTTCCCTGCCGCCTCTGCGTGCGCGCCATGGGGCGGGCGGACGAGGATTTCGAAGCGCTGGTGGTGGGCATCGTGCGCCGCCACTGTCCCGATCTCGGCGAGGGCGCCGTCTCTCTTCACCCCAGCCGCACCGGCAAATACGTCTCGGTGAACGTGGTGGCCGAATTCCACAGCCGTGAACAGCTCGAGGCCCTCTACGACGAGCTCACCGCCAACGAGCGGGTGCTGATGCGGTTGTGAGACGCAGCGACGCCGGATGAAGCCGCAGCCCGTCATCGTCCGCCACCTGGGCCTTCAAGAGTACCAGGCCACCTGGCGCGCCATGCGCGACTTCACCGATGCCCGCACCCCCGGCACCCCTTCGGAGATCTGGCTGCTGGAGCATCCGCCGGTCTTCACCCAGGGCCAGGCCGGCAGGGCCGAGCACGTCCTGGATCCAGGCGACATCCCGGTGATCCAGAGCGACCGGGGCGGTCAGGTCACCTACCACGGTCCTGGCCAGCTGGTGCTCTACCTGCTGTTGGACCTCAAGGCCACCGGCCGCGGCATCCGGGGGCTGGTCACCTCCATGGAGGAGTCGGTGATCGGACTGCTGGCCGACGAGGGCGTCCAGGCCCATGCCCGTGCCGATGCCCCCGGCGTCTACGTGGAAGAAAAGAAGGTGGCGGCGCTGGGCCTGCGCGTTCGCCGCGGCTACACTTATCACGGTCTGGCGCTCAACGTGGATCCGGATCTCGAGCCCTTTTCCCGCATCGACCCCTGCGGCCATCCCGGACAGGTGGTGACCAGTTTGGCGGAGCTGGGAATCGATCTGAGCCTGGCCGAGGCGGGGCGAAGAGTGGTGGCACGACTCGCCGCCGACCTGGGTTTGGAAACCATGCCCCCTCTTCCTCAAGAAACGGACCGATCATGACCGACGATCTTCTGCCCCCCTCCCGCAAGCCGGGCTCCCGCCATCAGCGGGGCCGCGACAAGGTGAGCCGCATTCCGGTGAAGGTGGAGCCCTCCGGCCAGTTGCCGCGCAAACCCGCATGGATCCGCGCCCGCGCGCCCGAGGGCGCCGGCGTGCAGCGCATCCGCCGCATCCTGCGCCGGCACAGGCTCGCCTCCGTGTGCGAAGAGGCTCAGTGCCCCAACCTGGGCGAGTGCTTCACCCACGGCACCGCCACCTTCCTCATCATGGGCGACATCTGCACCCGCCGTTGTCCCTTCTGCGACGTGGCCCACGGCCGCCCTCTGCCCCTCGACGCGGCAGAGCCGGAGCAGCTCGCCGCCGCCGTGGCGGAGATGGAGCTGGAGTACGTGGTGATCACCTCGGTGGACCGCGACGACCTGCGCGACGGCGGCGCGGCCCACTACGCCCGCTGCATCCGGGCCATCCGCGAAGCACGCCCCCGGACCACCGTGGAGATCCTGGTCCCCGACTTCCGCGGCCGCGAAGAGACCGCCCTCGCCGCCCTGGCGGCGGCGCCCCCCGACGTCTTCAACCACAATCTCGAGACCGTGCCCCGCCTCTACCGCCGGTGCCGACCGGGGGCAGACTACTCCGGCTCCCTGCGGCTGCTCAGGGCCTTCGGCGAGCGCCACCCCCAAGTGCCCACCAAGTCGGGCATCATGCTCGGGCTGGGAGAGACGCTGGAAGAGGTCCATCGGGTGATGGAGGATCTGCGCGACCATGGCGTCGCCATGCTCACCCTGGGCCAGTATCTCCAACCCAGCCGCGACCACCTGCCGGTGAAGCGCTTCGTCTCTCCGGATGAATTCGACGAGCTGCGCCGTCTGGGCGAGTCCATGGGCTTCGCCAGCGTGGCCAGCGGCCCCATGGTGCGCTCCTCCTACCACGCCGAACTGCAGGCCGATTCATTGCGAAGGCGTTGAAAAAGCCCGACTCCGCGCCCGCCCCCGAAGAGCGGGCACGGAGCCGAAGCGTCACTTCGACGGCGGCATCGGCAACCTCAGCATGGGGAAAGGTTGCACCCGATGGGCACGTTTCGGCTGTTTCTCGCGCTCTTTCGAAGGAGTCGCGGGAGACACCCCTTTCCTGCTCATCGGTTTTACGGTGGAAGTTCCCAGGCGCTGGTTGATCAGCCTGAGCTGAGAGCGGGGCAGATTCAGCCGGATCGCCTTCAACCCTTTCAGGCTTGCCGCCCTGCGCCGATTGGCATCGGACACCGCCTTTTTCCGCGAAGCCGGAACCATCCCTTTGAACGCTCTGAATTGGGCGGCGTAGTGGGCGGCCCGCAGCGCCTTGCCCGCATTGAAATCGGCCAGTATGGACGGCACGCGCGGCTCGGGCGGCCGCCGCCAGCGGTCGGCCTCCACGTCCTGGGTGCTCACCAATTGGAGAGGCAGTGAACGCACGCCAACATCAGAGCAATGCATGAAGTTGTCCTTGCCTTTGCGATCCACCTCGCAGGTGATGTACTCGAGATATCCTTGGCCGTTTCCGAACATCTGCTGACCCCGCGGATGCCTGCCGGTGATGCCGTCGATGTACCCGTCCACCTGCCGCTGCTGCAGGTCGAACCTGCGAAAATAGTCGGCTGCAGGCGGAGTGTTCACGAAACGGTGTCGAAAGCCGGGCCCCTTCCAAGTGCAATGGCGCAGGTTGTTGCCGCCAGCGTTCTCTTTCATCCCGTCGAGGTCGAAAAGGAGCGCCTCGGCTTCGAGCCCCCAACCGGATTCCCCCTTGTGGGAGCGAACCACGATGGGCTCGCCTCTCCACTTGCTGCGTTTCCACTCGATCTTCGCCACGGAAAGCCGGGCCTTGAGCTTGCGGTGGTCGGGGAAAATGGCCAGCTTGGCCACCACCCGGCTGGGGTTGCCTGCCGTCTCCGAATCGCCTTTGGCCGGAGTGCCGAAGTTGACGCTTTGCAACGCTTGCTTCAGAGGATCCGTGGGATCCACGGTACGGGGACTGTAGCAATCGCTGAGGTAGCGTTCCGGCATCACAGCGTGCCACTGCTCGGAAAGAGCGCGGTAGCCATTTCCATAAAAGAGCCCCACCTGCTTGCAACGGTCGTCGAAGGACTTGTCGCATTTGAGCGCGGTCTGCAAAAGCTTGTCGTACTCCTGTTGCCAGGCTCGACGCTGCTTGCGAATGAAATCGAGCCGGCGGTTCTTCACATGAGTGTTGGTGCCCAGGGCGAACATGTTGCGCGTGGAGGGGTCGATCACGAAGTCGGCGTCGGCGATGGCCGCCTTCAGATCCCACAATCCCACCACCATCATGCCGATGTAATCGTCCTTCGTCAGCGTTTTCAAAGGGCTTTCCCAGGGATAGTCGGCGACCATCTTGTAGGGCATGACGAAGACCTTCACCACACCCTCGTCACCGTCGGTCTGGAGAAACTTCTGGTAATACTCCTGGAGCTCGCTCGCCTTGGTGGGAGCCGGCATGGTCGAACCCGTGCTGTAGACGTTGATGGCGATGTTTTGGGTGCCGAAGGCTTGCTCCATCTTTTCGCCGATGTTCAGCCCGCCCTTCACGTTGCCCCAGGCGCCGGCGGCTTCCGCGTTGGTTTCGCTGGCGAACTCGGTCCAGGACTTGAGCGATTGCCGGGTCACCGTCGCCGTGCCGATGAACTCCCGCCCCATCTGTATACCGGCCACGAAGCCATCGCCGCACTGTTGAGCGAACTGCCCTTTCCCGCCAGGCGTGGTGAGCAGATTGCGCACCGCTTCCTTGAACCGCACCGTGTTGACGTCCACGAACCTGGGAACCCGGTAGTAGGAGGATCTGGCATAGAGTGTCTGGCTGTAGGTGCTGCTCTTGTTGTTACGGACCAGACTCGTCTTGTTGTTCGCTTTGTAGGTCCCTCCCCCCGCGACCACCTTCAGCGCCATGCTGGCGCTCAGATTGGAAACCGCAGCGATCTCCGATGTGCTCTCCGCCAGTTCGTAGCCCTTCTGTTCCACGGACTTCCCGGAAGGATAGATGGAGCCGCTCTCATATTCCACGCAAGGGGCCGTGAACTGTCGGGTCCGCAAATTGTATCCCCAGCCGTAATAGACGCCCGGCACTGGATCCACCGGGATCGGGTTGAAGGGCGCGTCGGCCCACGAACCGGCCCCGGCGGCCAAACCGACGGCGGCCAGTGAAAAAGTCAACGGCCGAATCTTCATGAAACACCTCCTTATCGAACGCAAAATTCCAACGGCCGGGACTGGAAGGTCGCGCTCGCGCTGCCGTCCCTTCGGCTCTTCGGGAAGGTTTCGTGCCGTCACCCTCCTGAACGGCCCCGCCGCGTGGCCATCCTCGACCTATTTCCACTCTCTTGTCAAGGAAATAAATCGATAAATGACCAACCGTTCACACTCGCTCTCCACCACGCTCTGGGGTACTCTTTCTCCCTGAACTCAGGTGGAGATCGAGTCGCATGAAACGCATCCTGGTCACCGGCGGCGCCGGCTACATCGGCTCCCACACCTGCGTCGAGCTGCTGGAGGATGGCTACGAGGTGGTGGTGGTGGACAACCTCAGCAACAGCAGCTTCGCCGCGCTCGAGCGGGTGCAGGAGCTCACCGGCAAGGCGCTCACCTTCATCCACGCCGATCTGCGGGAGAAGGCGGCGACGGAGGAGATCCTGCGCGAGTACCCGGTGGATGCGGTGATCCACTTCGCCGGCCTCAAGGCGGTGGGCGAGTCGGTGGAGAAGCCGTTGGAGTACTACGAGAACAACGTGGGCGGCACCCTCAACCTGTTGCACGCCATGCGCGACGCCGGCGTGAAGGCCGTCGTCTTCAGCTCCTCGGCCACCGTCTATGGAGATCCGGCCTCCCTGCCCATCCGCGAGGGGTTCCCCCTCTCGGCCACCAACCCTTACGGCCGCTCCAAGCTGATCATCGAGGAGATCCTGCGCGACCTCCACCGCTCCGACCCCGCCTGGGACATCGCCATCCTGCGCTATTTCAATCCGGTGGGGGCCCACCCCAGCGGACGGATCGGAGAATCGCCCAATGACGTCCCCAACAACCTCATGCCCTACATCAGCCAGGTGGCGGTGGGCCGTCTGGAGCGGTTGCGCATCTTCGGCGACGACTATCCCACGCCGGATGGCACCGGCGTGCGCGACTACATCCACGTGGTGGACCTGGCCCTGGGCCATCTGAAAGCGCTCGAAAAGCTGGCCGCCCATCCGGGACTGGTGACCTACAACCTCGGCACCGGTCGCGGCTATTCGGTTCTGGAGATGGTGGAAGCCTTCCGCCGGGCCAGCGGACGAGAGATCCCCTACGAGATCGCCGACCGCCGCCCCGGCGACATTGCCGCCTGCTGGGCCGATCCTTCGCTGGCGGAAAAGGAGCTGGGCTGGAAAGCGGAGCGCGGTCTCGAGCAGATGTGCGAAGACGCCTGGCGCTGGCAGCGGAACAACCCCGCCGGCTACGGCGAGGAAGAGACGCAAGACGAAACCTTGGCGCCGGGGGACGATTGTCTGGACGGCTGCTGACGCCATGCGCCGCCGCGCGACTCTTCTGCTGTTCTGCCTGGTGGCGACGCTCGTCGATTCCCGCCCCGCGCCGGCGGAGGAGATCCGCGTCGCCGTGGCCGCCAACTTCGAGCCGACCGCCCGGGCACTGGCCGACGCCTTCGAGGCGCGCAGCGGCCACCGGGTGGTTCTGAGCAGCGCCTCCTCCGGCAGCCTCTACGCGCAGATCCGCAACGGCGCCCCGTTCGACCTCTTCCTCTCCGCCGACGCCGATCGCCCCCGTCGGCTCACGCGGGAAGGCGCGGCGGCCGGCAAGGCGCGCCTCTACGCCATCGGCCGGTTGGTCTGGTGGGCGCCCCGCCAAAGGGGGGATGCCGCTCGTTGCCGGCGGCGGCTGCTGCGGGCGAAACGGCTGGCGATGGCCAATCCGCAGACCGCTCCCTATGGCCTGGCGGCGGCGCAAACGCTGAAGAAGCTCGCCATCAATCCCGCTTACTTGAAGATCGTGACCGGAGAGAACATCGGCCAAACCTACGCCTATGTGGCCAGCGGCGCGGTGGAGGGCGGCTTCGTGGCCGCCTCCCAGCTGGTCCGCTCTCATGAATCGCGAGGTTGCCGCTGGCCGGTCCCCGCCTCCCTGCACCCGCCCCTCGAACAGGGCGCGGTGCTGTTGCGCCGCGGCGGCGGCAAGCCGGCCGCGCGTGCCTTTTTCCGCTACCTCTTCAGCGCGGAGGCGCGGCAGCTGATCCGCGATTCCGGCTACGAGCTGCCGCCATGAGCGAAGCCGATCTGCAGTCGCTGCTTCTGAGCCTCCGGCTGGCGGCCCTCACCACGGCCCTCCTGCTCCTGTTCGGCACGCCTGTGGCTTGGTGGCTCGCCTTCGGCCGGTTCCGCTGGAAGCCGCTGGTGGAGGCGGTGGTGGCGCTGCCCCTGGTGCTGCCTCCCACGGTGCTCGGCTTCTATCTGCTGCTGGCGATGGGCGCCCACGGTTTTTTGGGAAGAGGATGGATGGCGCTCACGGGAGAACCTCTGGCCTTCACCTTCTCCGGGCTGGTGGCCGCCTCGGTGCTCTATTCGCTCCCTTTCGTGGTGCAGCCTTTGCAAGCCTCCTTCGAACAGATGGGGCGTCCCTTGCTGGAGGCGGCCTGGAGCCTGGGCAGCCCGCCCTGGAAAACCTTTTTCAACACGGTGCTGCCGCTGTGCCGGCGCGGTTTTCTCTCGGCCCTCGTGCTCGCCTTCGCCCACACTTTGGGAGAGTTCGGCGTGGTGCTCATGGTGGGCGGCAACATTCCGGGCGAAACCCGGGTGGCCTCCATCGCCATCTACGACCGGGTGGAGTCGATGGCCTACGGCGAGGCCCACCGCCTCTCCCTGCTGCTGCTGGCCTTCTCCTTCCTCGCCCTGCTGATGGTCTACTCCATAAATCGGAGAAAAACCTCCCGCCATGGCTGAGGCCTCCTCCCCTGCCAGCCTGTTCGCCCGGCTGCGGCTGCACCGCGGCGGCTTCGCCATGGAGATGGAGATGCGGCTGGAGCAGCCGCTGGTGGCCGCCCTCTACGGCCCTTCCGGCTGCGGGAAGAGCAGTTTTCTGCGCGCCCTCGCGGGCCTGGAACCGGCCGCCGAAGGCGTCGTCCGGGTGAACGGACGTTCGTGGCAGGAGAGCGCGCGCGGCATCATGCTGCCCCCCCACCGGCGCGAAGTGGGCCTGGTGTTTCAGGAGAGCCGCCTCTTCCCCCATCTCGACGTGGAAGGGAACCTCGCGTTCGGCGCGCGGCAGCGAAAGAACGGCCCTTCGCCGGAGCGGTTTCGCGAGACGGTGGCTCTCTTCGGGCTGGATAAACTGCTCCGGCGCCGCCCCGACACCCTCTCCGGCGGCGAAAAACAGAGGGTGGCCATCGCCCGCGCCCTCCTCTCCGGCCCGCGCCTGCTGCTCCTGGACGAGCCGCTGAGCGCGGTGGACGCGGCCCACAAGGCGGAGATCTTCCCTTATCTGGAGCGGCTGTTCCACCGCATCCGAATCCCCGTCATCCTCGTCAGCCACGACTGGCGGGAGGTGCTGCGTCTCTCCAGGGAGGTCTACATCATGGAACAGGGGCGCCTGCGCCGCCACGGCGACACTCTGGAGCTGCAATACGAGAGGAACGACTATCGGCTCAACGCGCTGGAAGCGAGAGTCCACCGCTGGTGCGAAGCGGAACGACTGATGGAGCTCCACATCGGCGGAGATCTGATCCGCGTTCCCTCCCAAGAGCCGCCCCGCACGGAAAGCATGCGGCTGCTGGTCAGCCCGCTGGAAGTGGCGGTGAGCCGCGAGCCGGTGACCCGCAGCAGCATCCTCAACGTGCTGCGCTGCCGCCTCGGGTCGGTGCGGCTGCTCGACGAAGGGAGGGCGGCGCTCGACTTGGAGGGCGACGGCTGGCGCCTGCAGGCGGTGATCACCCAAGCCTCCACCCGCCGCCTGGAGCTGAAGCCCGGGGTGGAGCTCTACGCGCTCATCAAGAGCGTGCTGGTGGACCACTCCCGATTTTGATCCCTCTCTCCAATCGCGAGCGCACGGCCGTCAGCGTCTGGAAATCACCTGCCCGCCACGGCGCGCCGCAGGAACCAGCCGCCGAACAGCAGCAGCAACACGCCACCCGCCGCATAGATGAGCGGCAGGGCCCAGAGGGCGGAGAAACTGGCGATCACCGCCTTCTCCGGGTGGGCGGGGTCGTAGCGCACAGGGACCAAATCGCCGGTCCGGAAGTGGTCTGCCCGCCGCACCTCGTTGGAGCGGAACCGCACCTGCCGCCCTTTCGCGGTGGTGAACTTCACTTCGGGCAGGTAGATCAGCTTCCCCTTGCCGGGCCGCCCCTGGAGATAGGGCGCCATGCGCACCACCGTCCCCTGCGCCGCCTCGGTGCGCGCCAGCAAGGTGCGGGAGTGGTCGAAAGCGAGCCACCCCTTGCCCAGCAGCAGGGCGGAAAGGGCCAGCAACACCAGTGGAACGAAGTATTCGAAGAATTTCATGCCGCATCTCCAGCGTCGGTTTGCGGATCGTACCGCTCCATCAGATAGCAGAGGCAGTCCTGACGAATCACCGCCTCGTCGCGGGTAAGCATGGAGGGCATCACCGGCGTGCGGGTCAACAACGAGCGGCCCTCAACCGTGAAGTAGCGAGCGGCCACATCCTGGTCCTCTTCGCCGCGCACCTCCAGCGGCAACCCCACGCCCGCCCTCACCGTTCCAAAGAAGGTTCCCGCCGGCAGTTCGCGGAAGTTGAGCCGCTCGAGATCGTCCGGCAGACAGAGGTCGAGATCCTGACAGCCGAAACCGAAGCGGACACCGTCGGGGATCCTCACCACCGCCACCGTGTGGAAGAGGTCGATGTCGTGCGCCGGCACCGGATGGGCGGGATGACGCGCCAGATGCAAACAGGCCTCCAGATAGTCGGCAGCATGCTCCACCCCATGGAACTGCCCCACCTTGCCACACTCCAGGGTCACCGCCGGGCAGAGGCGGCTCATGGCCATGGAGGCCACCCCCCTGGGCCGGATGAAATAGACCACCACCCGGCTGAAGAGCACGGCCAGGTGCAACGCCTCGTTGCGGACGACGTTGACGCAGGCGTAGTGGGGATTGAGGCCGGTGTTGTTGTGCAGATCGATGCTGGCGAACACCTGCCGCCGCGCCATCGCCTCCACCACCCGCTCCATCATGGCGTGCTCCGCCGTCCGCGGCAGGGCGCTGCCGGGCCAGACGCGGTTGTAGTCGGGCTGCCCCGGCAACCGGCGCACACCCGCCTTGGCCGCCTCGGTATTGCCGATGAAAAGAGAGAGGGCCCGGGGCAACGCCGGCCCGGCGCCTCCGGAAAACTTCTTCAGCAGTCGCCGCACCGCCTCCCAGCCCACGTCTTCGTTGCCGTGCAAGAGCACCGAGACGAAGAGGGGCCGGTCGCGCCGTCCCGGCAGATGGATGAGGGCGGGACCGCCGAGCGCGTCGTGAAGCTGGTCCGCGCGCAGCTCCAACAGCCCCGACGGCAGGCTTTCCAACTCCTTCAGCACGTCAGACTCCAACGGTGCACCGGAGCGCCGCTCTCCTGGCACTCCAGATAGGCCCGCACCAGCGCGGGAAAATCGCGGTCGTGCGCCTTCACCCAGGCCCGCTGCCAGCGGGAGCCGGTGCGGCGGGCCGCCACCCGCGCGGCGACGATCTCCAGCCACGGCTCCGCCTCGGCGGCGGGCACTCCCAACCGCTCCAGTCCGCGCCGCGCCTGGGGAAGAAGCCGCTGCTCGCAGAGTTCGGCCAGGGTGCCCTCCCGACCATCGAACCACTCGACCCGCGCCTCCAACCCTTGGCGCGCGGCGCGGTAGAAATTCTTCTTGCACCGTTCGAAGGGGAGGCGCGCCTCCGCTTCCGGCTCCTCTTCCAACAGCGCCGTCAGCAGCCCGAAATAGAAGGCGGCATTGGCCACCAGATCCATGACGCTGGGACCGCTCGGCACCACCCGGTGCTCGATGCGAATGTGCGGATGCCCCTGCTCGTCGAACCCCACCAGCGGCCGGTTCCAGCGCCAGATGGTGCCGTTGTGGAGACGCAGGTGGGCCAGCCGCTCCGGCGGCTCGTCGAGCAGTTGGGGCAGCAGCACGGGATAGCGGTCGCGGTTGGCCCGGAAACATTCGGCGATGGAATCCTTCACATAACGCACCCCGAAGCTGACCCGCCGGGTGTAGTCCGAAGCGCCCACCGCCACCGCCTGCTCGAAGAGAGGGATGCGGGTCTCCTCCCACAGATCGTGGCCGAACAGAAAAGGCGAATTGGCGCTCACCCCCACCATGGGGGCCGAAATCATCTTGGAGAGGTTGTAGGCCCGCCCGGCGCGCTCGGCGCCGATCTTCAGGTGGATCTGAAAAGAGGTGGTGGCCGCCTCCAACATGACGTCGTGGTGCCGGGTGCGCAAGTGCTCCGCCGCCTGGATGTCGAGCTCCAGCGGCTCTCCGCCCCGCATGCGCAGCACCTGCTCGTTGAGCGCCCGGTATCTCTGCATGGCGGAGATATTGGCCAGGCAGAGATCCGATTTGCGCACCGTGGGCAGAATGCCGATCATCACCATGCGGGTTCCCTGCTTCTGCGCGACCTGCTGGCAGCGGCTCCAGCGCGAGGCCAGCTCGTCGTGGAGGGCCGAGAGGAAACCGGACCTCAAAGGCTGCGGCCGGGCGTTGAGTTCGACGTTGAAGGTGGAGAGTTCCGGCACCACCATGGGATCGTCCAGCGCCGCCAGAAAAGCGGCGTTGGAAGGCGACGGCAGCCCTGCCTCGTCCACCAGCCACGCCTCCAGCTCGCAACCGGCCATGGACTCGCCGCCGTCGAGCAATCCCGCCTCCAGCCACTGCTCCAGCAGCGCCGTCTCCGCCACCAGGCGCTCCTGGAAACGGCGGAAATCCGCCTCCGAGAAGTGGCTGTCAAGAATCTCCTGGCCCACTCGAAAATTCCTGTTGCAACCGTCGATAGCGCTCGGGCGTGCCCACGTCCAGCCAGCGCCCCCGGAAATGCTCGCCGGTCACCTTACCACAGGCCATCCAGCGGCGGAGCAGCGGCGCCAGGGGGAAGGGCCGCGGCTCGCAGCCTGCGAAGAGCGCCGGCCGATAGAGGCCGACGCCGGCAAAGGTGAGGCGGGGCGCCTCCTCGGCGGTCACCCGGCCATCGGCATGGAGGTGGAAGTCCCCTTGGGGGTGATGGGGGGGATTGTCCACCAGCACCAAGTGCGCCAAGGCCCCCTCCGGGATGGCGAGGGCGCCATAGTCGAGATCGGTGAACAGATCTCCGTTCACCACCAGGAAGGGCCCGTCACCGAGCAGGGGCAACGCCTTGCAGATGCCGCCTCCGGTCTCCAGCGCCCGCCCCTCCCCTTCACGGGAATAGCGGATCCGAAGCCCCCAGGTGGAGCCGTCGCCGAGGGCGGCCTCGATCTGCTCTCCCAGGTGGGCGAGGTTGATCACCACGCGTGGGAAACCGGCTTGAGCCAGCCGCTCCAGGTGCCGGACGATGAGCGGCCTGCCGCCCACCGGCAGCAGCGGCTTGGGGGTGGCATCGGTGAGGGGGCGCAGGCGCTCGCCGCGGCCGGCGGCGAGAATCATGGCGGTGGTGGCTCGGCTGGCGCTCATGGCCAAGGGTGGGCCGGCGGGAAAGGCCGGTTCACCCTATTTCTTCTTCATGGAGTTGAAGAACTCCTCGTTGGTCTTGGTCTGCTTGAGCTTGTCGTAGAGGAACTCCATGGCCGCCAGCTCATCCATGGGGTGCAGGATCTTGCGCAGGATCCACATCTTCTGCAGCTCGTCCGGAGGCACCAGCAGCTCCTCGCGGCGGGTGCCGGAGCGGTTGATGTTGATGGCCGGGAAGATCCGCTTCTCGGCGATGCGGCGATCCAGATGCACCTCCATGTTGCCCGTGCCCTTGAACTCCTCGTAGATCACGTCGTCCATGCGCGAGCCGGTATCCACCAGGGCGGTGGCGATGATGGTAAGGGAGCCCCCCTCTTCCACGTTGCGGGCGGCGCCGAAGAACCGCTTGGGCTTCTGCAGGGCGTTGGCGTCCACGCCGCCGGTGAGCACCTTGCCCGAGGAGGGCACCACGGTGTTGTAGGCACGCGCCAGCCGGGTGATGGAATCGAGCAGGATCACCACGTCGCGGTTGTGCTCCACCAGCCGCTTGGCTTTGGCGATGACCATCTCCGCCACCTGCACATGGCGCGTCGGTGGCTCGTCGAAAGTGGAGGAGATCACCTCGGCGCGCTGCACCGAACGCTGCATCTCGGTCACCTCCTCGGGCCGCTCGTCGATGAGAAGGATGATGAGATAGACCTCGGGATGGTTGTTGACGATGGACTGGGCGATGTTCTGCATCATCATGGTCTTGCCCGCCTTGGGCGGGGAGACGATGAGGCCGCGCTGCCCTTTCCCCACCGGCGCCACCAGCTCGATGGTGCGCGCGGTAATATCCTCGGTGGAACCGTTGCCCATCTCCAGATGGAACCGCTCGTTGGGAAAGAGCGGCGTGAAGTTCTCGAACAGAATCTTGTTCTTGGCGGCGTCCGGTTTGTCGTAGTTGATCTCGTCCACCTTGAGCAGAGCGAAGTAGCGCTCGTTGTCCTTGGGCGGACGGATGGTGCCGGTGATGGTGTCGCCAGTGCGCAGCGAGAAGCGGCGGATCTGGCTGGGGCTGACGTAGATGTCGTCCGGCCCCGCCAGGAAGGAAGAGTCGGCCGAACGCAAAAAGCCGAAGCCGTCCTGGAGGATCTCCAGCACGCCGCCGCCGTAGATGTCCTCGCCCTTCTTGGCGTGGGCCTTGAGGATGGCGAAGATGAGATCCTGTTTGCGCGACCGGCCGGTTCCCTGGATGCCCATGGACTTGGCCAGCTCGGCCAGCTCGGCGACCGGCATTTTTTTCAGATCGTTGAGGTTCATTTCGGGTTTGCGGGTAGTTGGATGCCTGCTATGGGAGGAAGAGGTATCGGCGTCTGCCGATCGACTGGGAGGGGCCTCGCGCTCGGCGGATGGTCGTTGCTGTTCTCGTGGGCGCCGGGATCGACCCGGCGCGGCTGCGGATCGCCGCAGCACCGATGTTTTTGCCATTTCTAGAGATTGCTGTCGATGAAGGCGGTGAGCTGCGACTTGGAAACCGCGCCCACCTTGGTGGCTTCCACCTCGCCGTTCTTGAACAGCATCAGCGTGGGGATGCCGCGGATGCCGTAGGCCGGTGGCGTGTCAGGATTGTCGTCGATGTTGAGCTTGGCGATCTTCAGGCGCCCTGCGTAGTCGTCCACCACCTCCTCGAGGACGGGTGCGATCATCTTGCAAGGACCGCACCACTCGGCCCAATAGTCCACGAGCACGGGCAGCTCGGACTTGAGCACTTCTTCTTCAAAGTTGTCGTCCGACAACTCGATGATCTTGTCACTCACTGACTGTTTCTCCAATATCGTTAATGATGACGTGAACCCTGGAATCCACCTTTCCAGCCTAATGCTGGCATGGGTTCGCCCGCCACGGTATGGGCGAGCGGAGAACGCGATGGGGAAGTTCGAAACTCGGAACCAGGCTTTTGGGGTTGATGAAGTTCTTAATTTCGCCTGCTGAAAGCGATTTTGCACCGAGCCGGTGCCTTTTTTCAAGACCTTGTTCTGGGATTGAAAAGGTCGATGGGGTATTCTACCGCCCATGAATGAAAAAAGACACCTGACCGAGACCCGTTTCGACGACTTCGGCCTCTCCCAACCCATTCTCGCCGGCATTCGCGACGCCGGCTTCGAATACTGCACCCCCATCCAGGCGGCCACCTTGCCGCACGCGTTGGCCGGCGAGGACGTGGCGGGCCAGGCCCAGACCGGCACCGGCAAGACGGCGGCTTTTCTGCTGGCCACCTTCCACCACCTGGAGAAGCATCCGGCCCCACAAGGCCGCCGCCCCAACCAGCCCCGAGCGCTGATCCTGGCGCCCACCCGGGAGCTGGCCATTCAAATCGAGCGCGACGCGCGGGTGCTCGGCGCCCACACCGGACACAAGATCGAGGTGGTCTACGGCGGAACCGGCTACGAGAAGCAGCGCAACGCGGTCAAGGCGGGGGTGGACATCCTCATCGGCACGCCGGGCCGGCTCATCGATTATTTCAAGCAGCGGGTCTTCGACCTGCGCGCGGTGCAGGTGGTGGTGCTGGACGAGGCCGACCGCATGTTCGACTTGGGCTTCATCAAGGACATCCGCTTTCTGCTGCGCCGCTGCCCGCCGCCGCGGAAGCGCCTGGGCATGCTTTTCTCCGCCACCCTCTCCTACCGGGTGACGGAACTCGCCTACGAGCACATGAACAACCCCCGCACCATCCAGGTGGAGCCCGAGCAGGTTACCGCTGACCAAGTGGAGGAGGTCGGCTACATGACCGCCAACGAAGAGAAAATTCCTCTGCTCATCGGCCTGCTGCGCAGCTTCGGGAGGGGCGCCCGCACCATCGTCTTCGTCAACACCAAGCGGGCCGCCGACGAAGTGTGGGGCTTTCTCGCCGGCAACGGCATCGAAGCGGCGGTGCTCTCCGGCGATGTTCCACAGAAGAAGCGCATGAGCCTGTTGCGCAAGTTCACTGAAGGCCAGCTCGATGTGCTGGTGGCCACCGACGTGGCGGCGCGCGGACTGCACATTCCCGGAGTGACCCACGTGATCAACTTCGACCTTCCCGAGGATGCGGAAGACTATGTGCATCGGATCGGCCGCACCGGTCGCGCCGGTGCCGCGGGAACGGCGATCAGCTTCGTCTGTGAGACCTACGCCTTCTCGCTCCCCGACATCGAAGCTTTTACCGGCCACCGCATCCCCATGCACCCGGTTCCCGAGGAACTGCTGGTGCCCGTGGACCCGGCCAGCCGGGTGCGCCCAAAGAGGAAGCGGCGTCCCGACCGGCGCAGCGGCGGAGGCGCCCGCAAGCGCACGCGCAAACGAGCGGCGGCGGGGCAGCGCCACACCAGATAGTCAATCACCGCAGCGATCCATGGCCGAACATCCATCCAGCCACACGAAAGGAACTCGTCGGCGCCGTAACGGACACCGCCTGCCGGGACTGGACTCTTTCCAGGGGCTCTATCTCACCCTCGCCAGCGTCCTCGTTGCACTGCTACTGGGCGGAGGATGGCTCTGGTACCACTATGTGGTGGAAGCGACCAGTTGGCAGATCTCCAACCTGGAAAGCCGCACCCAGCTGGAGCACCGCTTCTTCCAGAGCGCCCTGCAATTGTGGCGGGTCAACGAATGGCTCCAACACCAACTGGTGGAGCCCGGCATCCGCCAACCCGTCACTCTGGACTCGCGGATCAATGAATTCGTCGGCACTCTGCCGCCTGCCGACGAATTCCCCCCCCACAGTTCAATGCACGCGCTTCTAAAACGGATGCGCGAGGAAGAGGTGCCGGAACTGACCAAGCTGGCCCACCGTTTTCTCCAGATTTCGTTGGACAACAGCCGGCGTTTTCCTGCCACCACCATCATGGAGTCCCGCATGCAGGGAAACGCCACTTCTTTTTTCGATACGGTCAACGAAGTGATCGACGAGCTCTCCGCCAACTCCGGCTTGAATGCGGACGAGCTGAAAATCCTCTTCGCCGCCTACCGGCTTCGAGACATCTGGCAAAAGATCCTCGGCGAGTTCCGGCTTCTGGTGGCCAACCGGTTCGGCGTTTTCGCCGACGACCCCAGTTCCGGCATGCAGGCGCGGGCGAGGAACATCGCCCTCTATTTCGAAGGGTTGCGCAATCAACTGCGCGCGCTTCAGTCGCTGCCTCTTCCCCCCGACGCATTCTTCCTCGAGGCTGGAACCTGGAAAGCGCTGGAGCAGACCGCCGATCGCTGGGAAAAGGGATACCACGAAGTGTTGAATGCGCTTTCCAGCGACAGCTGGCGAAAGGATCTGGAGTTCTACAAATCGGCCATCAACCCACACCTCATCGCTTTGCAGAAAGAGTTGAACCAGCTGCAAGAAACTCTAAGCAATGAATATGCAACAGATCTACAACGATTGAACCTCACCGCCCAAAGGCTGAGCCTGGGGTTGCTGGCGGTGACCTTGTTGGTCGCGCTGGCGATCCTGGCCGCCTACTTCTACCTGCATAACCGCATCATCCGCCCCATCTCCGAAACCACCCGGGCGCTGCGCCACGAGGCCATGGGACTCCATTCCAACCCAGTCCGCCTCCCCAAGACCAGGGAAACGCGGGAGCTGGTAAACGCTTTTGCCGAGATGCGCCGCGAGGTGCGCAGACGCCAGCAGGGGCTGGATCACCTCGCCCATCATGACCCGCTCACCCAGCTTCCCAACCGCGCGCTCTTCAAAGACCGCCTGGAACACGCGGTCAATCTCGCCAAGCGCAACAACCAAGCGGTGGCCCTGCTGTTTCTCGACCTCGACAACTTCAAGCAGATCAACGATACCCTCGGGCACCTTGCGGGTGACGAGCTGCTGGTGATCGTGGGCCGCCGCCTGCGGGAGCTTCTGCGCCACACCGACACCGTGGCCCGCTTCGGCGGCGACGAGTTCGCCATCCTTCTGGAAAACGTGGAAGGGAAACGCCAAGCCAGAAACATCGCCTCCAAGATCCTCGACGAGCTTTCCCAGCCCATCACCCTGGCGGGGCAGGAGTTTCACCTCACCGCCTCCCTCGGCATCGCCATGGCGCCTTACGACGACAGCCAACCGGACAACCTGATCCGCGACGCCGACACCGCCATGTACGAAGCCAAAAGACGCGGCAAGAACGCCTACTCTTTCTTCTCTTCGGAGCTTCTACAGCGCGCCACCAGCCAGCTCAACCTGGAGCGGGAGATCCGAGCGGCGCTGGAGAGAAATGAATTCATTTTCCATTTCCAGCCCATCGTCCATACCGAAAACAAGAAGATCTACGGGGTGGAGGCTTTGTTACGCTGGAAATCGAACAAAGATCAGCTCCGCTACCCCGGAGAGTTCATGGAGACGCTGCTGGCCATGGATCCCCACCAGAGCTTCATGGAAAACCTCCTGTTACAAGTGGACAAACTGCAGACACGTTGTCTGGAAGAGCTGCAGATCCCTTTGCGGGTCTCCATCAATATGTCGGCTTCCGTCCTGCGCAGCGCCAACCGTCACAGCCAGATCCTGAACACCCTGCGGCAGCGCGCTCACCCCCAGCTGCTGCACATCGAGATCACCGAGGACACCCTGCTCGAAGATCTCGCCAACGCCCGTGTGTTGCTCACCGAGATCAAACGTTTGGGCATCCCGCTGATCCTGGACGATTTCGGTACCGGCCAATCGTCGCTCAACCACCTGCGCTCCTTTCCCTTCGACGCCATCAAAATCGACCGTGAGTTCGTCATGAACATGGATCAGAAGCAGGACGACATCACCTTGGTGCGGGCGATCACCCAACTGGCCCACAGTTTCAACATGAAAGTCGTGGCGGAAGGGGTGGAGAAAGAGTCGCAGTATCGCTTCCTGGAAAAGATCGGCTGCGACTATCTTCAAGGCTATTATGTGGGCAAGCCGGTATCAGCCGCCCGGCTCTTCGCTCAACTCGAGCACTTGCGCAAACTTGCGCAGGCCGCCGGTTAGCGAGCCGAAATCGGCCACCGCCGCGAAATCTCCCCGGGGCCGGGCCGGCTGGCGGGAGTCGGGACGCAACACGTGCAGCAGATGGCGGATCCCCCAGCTTCGCGCCGACTCGAGCACCGCGACGCTGTCGTCCACGAAGAGGGTGCGCCGGGGATCGAAACGAACCCGCCGCCGAAGCCGCTCCCAAAAGGCGGGATTCTCCTTGGGAAGACCCAGGTCGTGGGCGGAAACCACCAGATCGAGCCGGTCGCCCAGCGCGGTCTTGTGCATCTTCAACTGCAAGGACTTCTGGTGGGCATTGGTCACCAGCACCCGCGTCTTGCCGGCCGCTTGCAGCAGGTCGAGAAACTCGGGCACCTGGGGATGGACGCGGATGAGGTGCTCCACCTCGGCCTTCAGCAGAGGAATGTCCAGCCCCAGCTCCCGGCTCCAGTAGTCCAAGCAGTACCAGTCGAGGGTGCCCTCCACCGATCGGTAGCGCCGTTCCAGCTCTTTTTTGGCCGCCGCCACGGAGATTCCCCGCAGCTCGGCGTAGCGACGGGGCACGTGCTCCAGCCAGAAATGGTTGTCGAAATGGAGATCCAACAGCGTGCCGTCCATGTCCAGCAACACGGTATCGATGGCGTTCCAGGCCGCGGAGGAAGCCGGGTCAAAAACCGTTTGCACTGGAGCTGTACCCTTTGTAGCCTTGGATCGTCGCCGGAAAAGCCGCCGACCACGCGGCATCCGGCGTTCGCAACCGATGGGAATCCATTGCACATGACCTTACCAGACATCCGCAGGATCAACCAGATCGCCAAAGCGGCGGGCAAGGCGATCCTGGAGATCTACGAGGGAGAGATCCAGGTCTCCACCAAGGAGGACCTCTCTCCGCTCACCCAGGCCGATCTCGCCTCCCACCGCGTCATAGTGACGGCGCTGAAAGCGCTGACCCCGGAACTGCCCGTGCTCTCGGAGGAGTCCACCTTCGTCCCCTGGGAAGAGCGCCGAAACTGGAGGCGCTACTGGTTGGTCGATCCCCTCGACGGCACCCGCGAGTTCGTCAAGCGCAATGGCGAGTTCACCGTGAACGTCGCCCTGGTGGAGGAGCACCGGCCGGTGCTCGGAGTGGTCCACGCCCCGGCGCTCGATCG
>Ga0256841_1000346_pt1 | contig 49663 bp, 36 predicted proteins | sample 356308metaG_FD_185971 | JGI IMG/M metagenome (GOLD analysis project Ga0256841, IMG submission 185971) | Hydrothermal vent microbial communities from Mid Atlantic Ridge, Atlantic Ocean - 356-308 | ecosystem: Environmental > Aquatic > Marine > Hydrothermal vents | place: Atlantic Ocean: Mid...
AAGACGAGATCCCACCACAGCAAACCCTCCCGGGTCCGAGGAGGGAGAAGGAGGGACAACCCGATTGAAGTCGCCCACCATCTTCGGAGCCTGACCCAAGAGGAGGGACGGAAGAAGCCCCAAAAGCAACACAGGAAAAAAGCCCAAAATCCAAAGATTGAGAGCTTTTGTCAGAGTGCATTTGGGTGATGAAAAGACAAGGGTGGGAAGACAAATATGTTTCATGAGAAATCCGGAGAGATGAAGAGGCCATAAACCAACGGTCCCTCTCAGAGAGCGAACACGAAGGAAGAAAAACCAAGGAGGGGAACCTATGTCATACCCTCTACCAAGGGTTTTGCTCAAGCCCTATCGAGGAAAAGGGCGAACCTTCTTCTCCTTAAGGTCCCTGGGTCCAAGCCCTTTGATCCTAAAACTGCGGACTCTCCCGACTTTCAAACAAGGACGCATGCCTCCATCTTTTTAAAACTTTTCTAGGAACTTGCATCTCCTGTCACTCTCGTGACAAACCCTTGCTAGCCTTGTTCTTGAGTAGGGATGGGAGATCAGAATCATCAAAAAGGAAGTGGTAGCAAGGCCGCTGTTAAACCAAACGAAGATTCTGGTGGACGGGCCTGCTTTCGGGGAAAAGATTCGCGGCTTTGACCCCGAGGTGTTGGCTGAGAAGAGCTTCGTAAACATCTCGGAAATCCACAGCATAGGGTAGAGAGGGTGCCTGGAGATCCTGAGGAGTCAAACGGGGACCGTGGAGGCCTCCCTTGACATTACCTCCCAAAACAAGGACAAAGGAAGCGGCTCCATGATCCGTTCCCTTGGATCCATTTTCATAGTTGCGGCGCCCGAACTCGGAGATCATCACGATCACGGTTTTCTTCCAAGCTCCCATCGCAATTAAATCATCCCTGAACGCCGCCAGTGCGGCGTCCAAAGTTCCAAACAAGCTCGAATGCCTTCCGGCCTGCGCACTGTGTGTGTCAAACCCCCCATGGATGGTGTAGGCAATCTGAGGGAAGATCCCAGCCTTCATCAAAACAGCAATCTCTCGAAGCCTCCCTGCAAGGGAGGATCCTGGATAAGTGACAGAACTCTTGTAATTCTTCGCAGCCGCTTCCAACCTCCCCAGATTGCCGAAGACCTTTCGTCCGGTCTGGCGCAGCAAACGGTCCACTCCTTCCTTGCCCTGTTTTGCATAAATCTTGGCAAGAAGCTGGTTCCGATACTGCGAACGAGCCCGATAACTACGATCCCCATCGAAGCCGAAATCCCCGATACGCTCCACAATCAGGGAACGCTTGGATCCTCCCCGAAAATCCAGCCTCCTTCCGGTTCCGATCCCGACCACAGGAATCAGGCCCTTCCCGTATTGATCCAGGAACCGGGCAATCCAACCCGAATCCTCCCGCGCAGAAAGATCCTTGCGATATCCCCGGCTCCAAATGCGGGCGCTCGTAAAATGACTCCCGTTGGCTCCCGGATACCCCACCTTGCGGACAATGGCCAGTTCGCCCTGGTTCCAAAAAGAACCCAGCTGTTTCAAACTCGGGTGCAAAGCATGTTCCTTGGTCCCCTTGGGTCCTTGGAGAAGTGAAACCGCACTCTTCGCCGGGATGGCCAGGCTGGGGCGACGCTTGTAATACTCGGGGAGGGAAATGGGAGGCACCATATTCATGGCGTCGTTGCCGCCCGCGAGGTTCAGGATCACAAGTGTTTTTTCGTTCCCTGCTTGCGCATGCAGAATGTGGTCCATCGGCCAGAGGATTTGCCTGGTCGCCAAGCCACAGGCCCCTCCGGCGAGGATTCCTAAAAAAGCCCTCCGATCCAGGCTATCCCCTTCACTGCGTTCTCGGGATGCTTTGGGTTTTTCGTTCGTAGTCCTTTCGTTCCTAGTCATATTGCTCCCCTATTTGAGCCAAGCACTGGGATGCTGCGAAACAAGAAAGAGCAGGCCCCTGACCCGTTCATCCACCTGCTGGGGGTCCTCCCCGTCAAAAGGATGCTTCTTATGCATGAGTTTTTTTCCCTCGAACCAAATCTTCTGTCCCAGGAAATCCAGGTAGACCTGCCGTTCTTCCGCATCAGGCCTTACGCGAAGGTAAAGCAAGATACGATCCAGGACGGCCTCGGCGCTGCGCTTCCCACGCGGGGGGAGAAGAGAAGCCAAGTTGAGCCCTAACTTATTTTGGTAGTAGCGATCCGAACACAGTTCATTGAGAAGGTTCCCTCGCTCCAAGAGCCCGAGCGAACTGATCCAAGCCTTCCCCTCGGGCCAGCCCCCTACATGAGGTGGCATCGTGGGTCGGTTCCCGAGGGCTAGGAGGGCATCGTCCAGCTCTTCGAGAGGGATCTCCAAACCAGTGGTTCGAATAAACCCGATCGCTTGTTCAAGAGGAGAGCGCACCATTCCCTGCCGGGCTCGGGGGCTAAAAAAGGCCTCCGAGCGGAACAAAAGTCGCAAAAGGGGGCGGATTTCATAGTTGTGCTTCCGAAGATAGCCCGCCATTTCCGCGACGATTCCACCCGGAGGATTAGGATAACAAAAATAGCTGAACAGGCGTTCACAGATCCACTCAGCAACGCCTCTGCGGTCGATCGTAAGATCAATCGCACTGTCCATATCGAAAGGCGCTTTCACTCCGAAGATCTCCTTGATTCCAGGATCAAAACGCTTTTCGTCAAAGGTCACGAAACTCTGTCCCGAAAGGGAATCAAAGCGCAACCTGTACCCGGTAAAGGCCCTTGAAATCTCCTCGATATCCTTTTGGGAGTACCCACGATCCGCTCCCAAAGTAAACAACTCCAAGAACTCTCTCCCGAAGTTCTCGTTGGGTTTCAATCGCTGGTTGGACACCCCATCCAGCCAGAGGAGCATGGCCGGATCTTTGGCAATGTCTTTCAGAAAGATACGGAGGTTTCCCGCTCCTCCCTTCCGGAGGAGCCTGATGTGCTTCAAAAAGAAATAGCGAGAGGAATGCTTAAGAACGCTTTGGGATGTTGCGAAGTGGTCATGCCAAAAATAGGCCAGGACTTCTTGGAAACCATTAGAGTTCCGCAACATCCGGTAAAGCCAATAGCGAGCAAGGCCGCTCCGAGAAGGAAAGTCCTCGTCCCCCAATTCCTTGAGGGCCTTTGCTTCCAGCTGGGGAGGCTCCCGGAAAGAAAGCATCCGATCGATCCAGGCGTCCAGCCCCATTGTTGCCAGCTCTTGAAGCTCGGCGGGAGAGGCTCCCCATTGGGTCCGAAACAAAAAATGTTGCCGGGCGGAAACATCCATCGGTCCGGAATAGGGCCTCAAGGAGGAAGCCTTGAGGGAAGCAGGATCCGCTCCCCCTCCTCCTCCCCCACAGGAACCTAGACTCAATGCTCCTATGCTGGCAAGGAGAAAGATCACTTTGTTCTGCCTCGCGCCTCCTAGGAGGTGGGGCCTGGAAAAGATGAAGGTCATTGTTGCTCCGAGAGAATCGCTCGCCGCTGGACGTGCAGGAACTTACGGAGCGGGGGGGGAACATGGCCCGAGATTTCCTTGGAGCGTGGAAACCCTGGAGGGGTTTTCGACCCAAACTACTTTCGCTTTACTGGTTGCGACGAGGGAGCCTTGTGGGGAGATTGCGGAGCATCCCCAGGACGTTCAGAGAAACGGACCTTTTGGATCAAGCTTTGCCCCAGCCTTAGAAACTTGGATTTTTCAATAGGGACCTTGGAATAGAGCATCTCCAGAACCAGGTTCTTCCGGGCAATCATCAGGTTCTGCACCGTCAAGGATTTCCCTCGAACCGACAAATCCTTAGACATATAGATCATCGGTTTGTTCTTTTTTCGCAGGTCGTCATAAGTCGCCCCGGTAATCCGCAGCAAACCCTTGGACATTTTGCGGTCTTTGATCCGGCTCAGCTTCAAGCCCGAATCCAGATAGGAAGCTGCATCCTCATCCGTTTTAAACTGAATGAAGGTAAGACCAATCACCCCTCCCATCCTGGGGTTTTTTCGTCGCATGACCAAAAGGGTTCTGTTCCCCACAATGCTTTCAAGAATCCATTTCCGCTCCTTCTCAGGAAGAAGAGACAGCGCCGCCCCAAACTGGGACAGGCTCCCTTCGACCCTTCGCGCTTTCCATTTTTTTCGAGACATCCCCTCGAGAAAAGCCTTAAAGGCGGGAGTGGGATCAAAAGAGGAATGAGGCTGGAGTTCGGGGTGGAGATACCATTCAGGATGCAATACTTGATCGAAGGATTTAGGTGGCTGCTCGAAGATCCTTTTGATCCCAGGCTTCCCTAGAGCCTTTTCAATCGCGAGCACAAAAAGGCGTCCCTTCCAGTAAGCATCTCGGGTTTGAGAGATTCGGACCTCCATGATTTGACGTTCCAAGCCCGAGAGGGAGGCGGGGATCTTGCCAATCACCGAGGAAAAGGTGGAGAAACCCTTCTCCCAACCCTCAACTTTACAGATCTTTTCTGCCACTGCTTGGGCATGGCCCTCCACAACCGCGTTGTAAATCTGGATGGTGGCCCCCTTCATTTTCTCCACCCAGGAATATCGCATTTGATCAACCACATGGATGGCCTCATGGGTGAGAAGAGCCTTTAGGGTTTCCGGGGCAAGCAAATCGGGCAAATGAAACATTCTTGCCTGACGCTTTAAGTTGGTGAGCCCAATCAGGATCTTCTTGTTGCGCCAATCATATTTACCAAGAATTTGGTTTCCCAGGATCCGGTTCCGTTTTTGGACCTGCTTCAGAGTCTTTGGATCGAGGGGAATCCCCGCCCATTCCTGGTTGTCCCCAGTCAAAACCTTGGAAAGCTGTAAAGGGCTCGCCCAGCTCACATGGATTTTGCCATGGAGGTTCACCCCCGTCTTTAGCTTGACAGCTCGAAAAACTTCCTTGGTGAGCCCCTCTAAATCCAGGGACTCAGAAGGTCGGCTCGCAGCTCCCCCGACCTGGGCGCCTGCAAGGGAAAGAAAAAAAAGAAGAGAGCAGGCAGCCCCAAAGCTGCGAAGGAGGGGAAGAATCATCCCTCTATTCTTGCGGGGGGTGACTGGCAGTTCCAGCCTCCCCCCTCATCCTCTCGAAAATCCCTCTGGAAGATTATTGAATGGTGACCCTTAACCCGTTGGTAAAGACCATGGGAAGGGTGCTCGTGGCATTCTTGTCGAAGACCATGATCTGCGCCCCGAAGAAGAGGCCTTTCAAACGCTGATCATTGGGGAGGCCCAAAGGAAAAACGATGTGATGAGCCGCGCCCACCTGAGGGCTCGCCTGTTGGTTGCCCGTGCCGGTTTTGCTGACAAAGAGGAAAAAGATATCCGTGTTGAGCCAGCATCCCGGAGCAATGGGGGCGAGGGATACCGGTTTGAAATTCGAATTCCTCCCGAGAATCAACCAGGCAGGCGCCCCGCTAGGCACCCCTGTCCCCTCGATACGGAACGAAGCATTTCCGACATTCGGCGCCGTATTGCTGAAGGTCGTAGGAAGCTCTTGAGTAGACCCCATGCAACTCTTCCCCACCGGTTTCACGCTGGCTTGATCCAGCAAGGAGCAATAGAGCCTGCACTTGAAGCCCCAGGGGATCTGCCCCTTCCAACTCCCCACTCCCCCGATTTTGCTCATCAGGGGAAGTTTTGCCGTGCTCGTTTTGTCATTGGGAATCCCGCTCCAGCCGCCTTCAGCCCAAACAAACCAATAGGTTTTACCTTTCTGAAGGATCTGGACCTTATCGAAGTTGGTGCCATACCAACCGGAAGGAGTCCCCTTGGGAAGGAACCATGTTCCCCCGCCCATCCGAGCCTTGGGCTGCTTTGCCTGGGGATCATCACTCCAGATTTCCAAAGATTGGAAACCATCTCGGTATTTACTATTGGTGTAAATGGTCATCCCCCTCGCAATCAGGAGAGAAGGCGAAGTCCACTTGAGCGCCCAAAGGTTAGGACCCTTGCTACTTTTGACGGAAATGAGCCGGACTGCATTGTTGTTGGAGTCGTTCATCGAAAAGCAAGGCTTTGTCTGAGCGGAGAGAGCGGTCCCAAGAAGGAGACCCGCACACAAAAGGAAGTTTTTTTTCATGATTGTCACCTAGAGAGAAAAAGAAGAAAGGGTCATCGGTTTTTGCTGCTTTTTTGGTGTTCATTCATCGGCCTTTCCCCCAACTCCTTTTTGAGCTGTTGAAGTCGATCTTCAAAGCCCTTCAACCATCTTTTGTTGGTCTTCCCAAAGGCTTTTCTTAGTTGCTTCAGAGCCGCTTCGAAGGCAGCCACATCTTTCTTCTGGAAGGCAGCTTGGGAAACGCTGGTCCAATACAAGGAATCAAAATGAGGTTTTCCGCTGGGGATCTTTCCCTTCTTAAAAAGACCATAGGCGAGATGATAGGGGCGTTTTTTCTTCGAACCCGCCCGCACACGCCGAAGAGGTTTGAGGGTTTCCCGGATTTCGAGGTCTTGGAGGATTTGACGTCCCCGGGCTGCGATGGAGGGATCCCATGGAAGAGATGAAAAGGCTTTCTTCGCTTCTGGAAGACCCAGGCGCAGGAGAGTTTCCACCAGAGCCTTCTCAAAGCGCAGACGCTCTTTAGGAGAAAACTCCATGTCCTTGGAAAGGGAAAGGGCTTTCTCAAAAGGTAGCTTTTTCATCTCCATTCGCAGAAGGAGAAAGGCCTTGGCTGCACCAGGGTCTTTTTTAGAAGCTTCCCGTAAATGATAGTAACGACTCGCCTGTGCGAAAGCCTCTTCGAAACCCTGAAGGGACCGCTGGGAAGGATGCAAGGTCAGGAGGATCTCCCCCTCAGGATCCATGAGGACGAGAGTCGGATAGCCTCCAAAACGAATTTTCCTATTGAAAAGATCGTCGTCTTTGCGACCTTTGATCTTTGTGGTGATATGGAGAAAGGGGACAACCTTTTTTGCAAAGGCAAGAAACTGATCTTTGGAAAGCACACGGCGTTCCAGGATTTCGCAAAAGCCTCAGGGTGCGTAGGAGCGGGTGAAATAGGCGAAGATCAATTTCCCTTCTTTCTTCGCACGGGCACGGGCCTCGTCAAAGTCCAGGATCCAGCCGCCTTTTTTGATGAAGTCCTTGGCAAGGGTTTTTTGTAAGCGCTTACGATAGGTCGCCTGGTCCTGGGGAAACCATGAGTGGCTTTTCGCCCCCAAACTTGGGGCAAATGCTGCAAAACACAGGGAACTAAGGATAAGGGCAGAAAACGGTTTTTGAGGGAAGAGATTTCGCTTCATGTTTTCTAGGAGGAATTCCGATTCGAAACGGCTCGAAAAAACCCCAAAAAAACAAACAGCCTTACTTTTTTCCCGAGGTTTGCAAGAGGTGCAAAAAACGCTTCTCTACCTGTTCCTTTTGGCTTTTGCCCGAAGGCCCTTTCCAAAATGCCTCCGAAACCCCAGTGATATCTAAACTTCCGAACTGAGAACGCAATTGCACCCCCTTTTGGTAAAGATGGCGAAGGCCCCCAAGTTGGAGAATATCCAAGAGATCGCGCTTTTCTCCCGTGGATCGAAACAATCCAAATCGAACCTGGACCACATAACGGACCTGGGCCAAATACAGGGGGATATCCCCCATACGGAGGGCAGCTCGGGTCAAAGCCAGGCGAAATTTCGTATTGTGAGGAAAGCGACGGACCAAAGGCTTCAAATAAGAAACAGCTGCTGCATCCTTCCCAAGGCTGTATTCGATGCGGGCCAGGGCGAACAAGACCATGGCATCCTGGGGGCTATGCTTTTGGAGGGCGAGGAGAAGGGAGCGCGCCCTGACTGGATCGACAAGGGCGAGGGCGCGAGCCCTGAGGACTTGCCAACGACGCTCCTTCTGGACCTTGGGGCCCATTTTGTGAAGCACCTGGAGGGCCTTCTGGTCATCCGAAAGCTCGATCGCAATCTCCGCCAAGTCCAGTTGGAGATCCTCAAGGCCGGGGAAAAGCGAGATGGCCCGCTGCAGGCGTTGGAGGGCGAGAGCCAATCTCCCATCCTCCTTGTAAATCTGCGCCAAGGCTACATCCAAAAAGGGTAGCTCCCATCCGCGATGGTCCAAAACGCGCCAGGAATCCTCGCAAACCTCCCAGGCCCCCCCGAGGAAACCCAACAAGCCCCAGACTCTTGCATGCTTTAGAGAGAGAGGATCTAAATTCAGCGCTTCTCCGAGGTCCCGAGGTTTCTCAGGAGTCAAATTGAGCCTCATGGGCATGAAGCGGGGGAGCTTTCCCAGCGTCTTTTTAGAGGGGAAACGGGAGGGAAAAAGGGAGGCTCGGACAAGAGAGTTTACGACAATGGGATGGAGGTTTCCCAAGGCGGGGTATCGGGCCATGAGTTTTTTGGGCGTTGCCTTCTTTCGGGAGAACTCAGGTAAATGGAAAACCAAGTCCAAAGCCTGGCGTTCCACCTCCAAGGTCTTGGTCTTTTGGTAGGACATCGCCTGTGCATACAGGGTAAGCGCCTTGCGCCGCTGTTCCTGTGCCCTGGCAAACTGGGCGGGAGATATCTTTTTGCGGACCAGGTCCAACCAGGTGGCCTTCCGGACCTCAGGCAGAAGAAGCTTGAGGTGGGCCTGGTGGCGGAGGGCGGTCGAACGCTGGAGACGAGCCTTGCGCCCCTCTTCTTGAAAGCGCTTGAGCTGGAAAACTCCGAGCACCAAGATGGCTCCCAGACTGCCAGCGACGACCAGAGGACGGTTACGACGAAGAACACGGCCGGCCCTCCGAGCCAGGCTGGGCCTGCGCGCTTTGATGGGCTCCAGATGGAGAACCCGCTCCAGGTCCTCACCGAAGTCCGAAGCACTCTGGTAGCGCAAAGAGGGATCGGGGTCCATGGCCTTCTCCAGAACCACCTCTAGATCCCTCGGAAGATGAGAAGCAACCGCCCGTAAGCGACGGAGTCCTGTCCTTCCATTTCTCAGCTCTGGGTGGGAGGATTTGGCCCTCCGATAGGGAAGGGAACCTGTCAAGACCTCGAAAAGGGTCACGCCCAAGGCAAAGAGGTCCGCACGGTGATCCACGTTGGCTCCCCCACGGCTCTTTTTTCCCTCAGCCCCCCCTTCATCCGCCTCCGCCCGCAGCTGCTCGGGGGCCGCATACAGGGGAGTCCCCACAAACCCACCGGACAAAGAAAGGGAAGAGTCCTCACTTCGGGCCAAGCCGAAATCCGCCAAAAGGGCCTTTCCGTCCCTGCGGATCAGGATATTTCCAGGCTTCACATCGCGGTGAACGATTCCTGCCTCATGGACCTTTTGGAGAGCCCCCGCAATGGAAATCCCGACCTGGAGCCAAAACTGCAAGGGAGTTTTGACGCCAAGGACACACTCCTCCACTCCGAGGATCCCGGCGAGCTCCCTGAGGCTGAGTTTTTGAGGAGAAAGGCCCTGCTCGCGCATGCGTTTCAGGATTTGCCTTAGACTTCGGCCTTCGATCCAGTCCATGGCATAGGCGAGGATCCCATCCTCCTCGAACACGTCGTGAACGGCAACGACATGATCGTCTCGCAGGCGGGCAAGGGCCTTAGCCTCCGCCCAAAAACGTTTCCGACTGCGGCGGGAGAGAGCCAAGGAAGGGGCCAGCACTTTGAGCGCAACTCGGCGCGCAAGACCTTCCTGCTCGGCGAGGTAAACGGTTCCCATTCCCCCCCGGCCGATCTCCTCCAGAATCCGATAGCCCGCAATTTCAGGCAAAGGGCTTGTGGATCCATCGGGGAGAACTTCATCCAGGATTTCCGAGGTGAGACGGACTCTCAAAGCCTCAGAGGGATCCAGTCTTTTGAGGGTTTCAGGATCTACATGTTTCCCCTGAAAGCGCGCCTCCAGGATCCGGTCGAAGGCATCGTAGAGGCTCTCCGAAGAATCCGACCCGCTCACTCCTGTTCCCTCCTTTCCTTCGGAATTTGGCTGAGAACCTCGCTGAGAGCCTCTCGATAGAGTTCCGCCCCCAGGTAAACCCGCTTCTTTGCAGTCGCGAGGGAAACCCCCAGACCTTTTGCAACTTCCTTGAGTTCCAATTGCTCGAAGAGCCTGAGTCTTAAGGCCTCTTCATATTCCTTGGGCAGGCGTTGCAAGGCCTTTTCCATCGAGAGCCTGCGCTCACGCAGGGACAAAATCCGGCTTGGGGTTTCGGACAGAGGGGGAAGGGGATCCGAAGCCCTCACTCCCTCTTCCGCACCTTCTTGGAGAAACGAGAGGGACTTGGGAAGCTTTCCTCCTCCGCGTTTCAAGGCCTTGAGTTGGGTCACAGCCTCCCGCACGCGATTGCGGGCGATCCCCAGAATCCAGCGGCGATAGGCCGCAAGCCCCCGCCACTGATGCTGGGACCCATCCCGCCAAGCATAAAAAAGGGTCTCCTGCCAAAGGTCCTCCGGGCTGCAGTGCTGGCGCAACTTAGGCCCCATCCAGGAGGAGATCACAACCAGGATGGCTTCTACGGCGAGGTTTTGCAGGAGCCCGGGCCAGGCCTCGGGGTCCAGATGGGGCTGACATTTTGCGTCGCTGGTCGCCATAGACCCTCAATCTTGACCCCCAAGGCTTCCCCTCACAAGATCCCAAAGGTTTCCCTCCCTTTCTGCGGGTATAGTTCCCCCCCATGTCCGAGCAAGGAATCCTCGTCCGTCAACAGATTCAGGCCCTGATCCAAGAGGAGGCCATCCGAGCCCCCCATGCGATCGAGGCCTCCCAGATCCAACCGGCTTCCCTCGATCTTCGCCTGGGAACCCACTGCCATCGGATCCGCACAGGCTTTCTTCCCGAGCGCTGCACAGTGGCGGAACGCCTCGAAGAACTCACCCTCTTCCGCTTTGAGTTGGGGGAAGGCGCGGTCCTCGAACGGGGGCATTGCTACCTCATTCCCCTCCTCGAAGAACTCACTCTCCCTGCCGACCTCCACGCTCAGAGCAACCCCAAGTCCTCCACCGGCCGGCTCGACATCTTCACCCGCCTGCTCGCGGACCACACCGACCGCTTCGAAACGGTCCCAAAGGGCTACCGAGGCCCCCTCTACCTCGAAGTCGTCCCCCGCTCCTTTTCGATACGCCTGAGAACAGGCCTCTCCCTGAACCAGCTCCGCTTCGCCCGGGGCCAAGCCCGCATCGAAGGGGAGCAGCTCTTTCGCCTCCACCAGGAATCGCCCCTCCTCTTCGACGACCAGGGCAAGGTCATCCCCATCCAGCGAGACAGCGTGGGCAGCGGCCTCACCATGGGCATCGCCCTCGCCCCCGACCGCGAGATCGGCGAGACCATCGGATGGCGGGCACGGCGCTACACCGAAGTCCTCGACCTTTCCAAAGAGAAGGCCCACAACCCCCTCGATTTCTTCGAACCCATCCTTGCCCCCAAAGGTGGCCGCCTCATCGTCGAACCCGAGGAGTTTTACATCTTCGCCAGCAAAGAAAGAGTTCGTGTCCCTTCACATCTCGCCGCCGTCATGGCCCCCTACGATGTCGGCATCGGCGAACTTCGGACCAACTACGCAGGCTTCTTCGACAACGGCTTCGGTGAACCTCAAGGCACCCGCGCCGTCCTCGAGGTCCGCCCCCATGACGTTCCTTTTCTTGTCGAAGACGGCCAAGCGTTTTTCAAGCTCGAGTTCTTCCATTGCCTCGAGGTCCCAAACCAACTTTATGGAGCAGGCGGCTCCCACTATCAGGGCCAAGCCCTCAAACTCTCGAAACACTTTTTCTAAGCCCCAGGAGGCCCAGGATCGATCCGGGAACCTTCTTATTTTGGCAAACCAAAGGATTGATTGGAAAAAGGATTGCTTTGGGGAATCCGAACCCGGTTAAAGGCGAAGTGCGTCGCCTCATGACAGGCATTGCAGGAGCTGGTCAGGGCTTGAAATGCCTCATCTGGATCAAGGTCATGATCTCGCCGAGACCGGGAGTATAAGCGCCTCCTTCCTGCCGACCGCAGGAATTCAGAAAAACCACCAAGAAAAGTGATGGGAAAAGGCAAAGGCAGCATGCCAATCGCTTACAAATCATGAAGAAGCCTTTTTCAGAGACTCGTACAGACTAGCCGCCAAGGCGGTTGGGAGACAGTGGCTTCCCTGGATCTCCTCGAGACTGGCGCGGCGGAGGGCTTCGAGGCTTCCAAAGTGCCGAAGGAGGGCCTTGCGACGCTTGGGACCGATGCCGGGGATGCTGTCCAGTTCGCTGGTCAGAGAGGAGCGGAGCTTGCGGTGGTAGGTGATGGCGAAGCGGTGGGCTTCGTCGCGGATCCGGGTGAGGAGGAGGAAGGGGGGCGTCCCGGGTTTGAGGGGAATGGGATCGGATTTGCCGGGAAGAAAAAGGCGTTCGCCGCTGCGTTCGCCTCGGCGCTCCTTGTCCTTGGCGATGCCGACGAGGGGGATTTCGCTGGGGTCGAGGCCGCATTCTTTGATGCCCTCCAAGGCGGAGGTGAGCTGGCCCTTGCCGCCGTCGATCAGGAGGAGGTCGGGCAGGTCTTCGTCCTCGCGCTCGAGGCAGAGGCGAAGGCTTCGAGCGACCGCTTGGGCCATGGAGGCAAAGTCTTCGCGAGCGGCGCTGCCACGGATTTTGAAGCGGCGGTAGCCTCCCCTCTTGGGAGCTCCGCCTTCGAAGCACACGCGGGAGGCAACCGTGTCCCGGCCTTGGGTGGTCGAAACGTCGAGGCAATGAATTCGAAACAAGTTATGGGGAAGACCGAGAAGGCCTGCCACCTCATCGAGTTCGCGCATCGCGCGATCTTTGGCACTGCCTCCTGCCTCAAGGCAGAGGCGGGCGTTTTCTCCGGCAAGCTCAACGATGCGCCGCCGATCTCCTCGTTTGGGGACGATCAAGGCCGTACGACGTCCCCTCTTCTTTCGCAGCCAGGCTTCGAGGTCCTCCCGTTCAGGCACCTCGAAGGGCAAAAGAATCTCCCGTGGGACATAGCGATCTCCGGCGAAGGCCCGCAGCAAAAAGTTGTGGAGCACTTCGCTCGGCGGGAGCTGCGTTTCGAACTCGTGGACCTTACTTCCTTCGAGCTTGCCTTCGCGATAGAGGAAATGGACGACCAGGCAGCGTGTCCCGAGGGCATGCAGGCCGAGCACGTCGCGATCCGCCCGGCCGTCATCCACGCGCTGCCTCTCGGTGATCAGAGAAAGGGCTTTTAAATGCTCCTTGCAGGTCGCGGCCTCTTCGAAACGCAGCTCTTCGGCAGCCTTCCGCATCCGATTCTCGAGGTCCTGCACCAGGTCGCCTGAACGCCCTTCGAGAATGCGAATCGCCCGATGCACCAGGACCATATAATCCTCACGGCTGATCTCGCCGACGCAGGGGGCAGGGCAACGGCCGATCTGGGCCTTGAGGCAGGGGCGGGTGCGACCCTGAAAGACTCCATCGCTGCAATCGCGCATGGGGGTCACGCGATGCAAAATCCGGAGTGTCCGGCGGATGGCCCCTGCCGAGGCAAAAGGACCAATGTAGCGCGCCTTGTCGCTGCGCCGCCGCCGGACAAAGCGAAACCAAGGCCAAGGCTCCTCCAGGTCGATGCGCAGCATCAGGTAGGCCTTGTCGTCCTTCAGCTTGAGGTTGTGCTTGGGCCGAAACTTTTTGATCAAGGTGTTTTCGAGGAGGAGGGCTTCTTGAGCCGTGTTCGTCGCGACGAAGTCGAGGTCTCTCGCTTCGTTCTCCAGAAAGCGAATCGAGATCCGCCCATCCCCCCCCGGCCTCAGGTAGGAGGCAACCCGCTTGCGCAGGGAACCGGCCTTGCCGACATAGAGCACCCGACCCTTGCCATCCTTAAACAGATAGCAGCCGGGACTGTCCGGGAGGCGCCGGGCCTTTTCTTGGACCTTTTCATGCATGCTTATCGGAATTTAAGATCCATCTCTTCGAGGCGGAAGAGTTCATCTCGAAGCCGCGCCGCCTCCTCGAATTCGAGCGCCCGTGCCGCTTCCCCCATTCGCTCCCGAAGCGACTCCAGATGCTTTTGCAGCTCCTTCTTATTTCCGAAGATCTCTTTCTCCTCGGCCACAAGCGAGAACTCCTCCGCCCGGGCAGCTTCTTCCTCATCTCCGATCAATTCCTTGATCCGACTGATAATGGTTTTGGGCGTGATCCCATGCTCTTCGTTATAGGCCAGTTGCTTTGCCCGCCTCCGCTCCATCTCGGAGATGGCCTGCTCCATGCTCCCGGTGACCCGATCGGCATACAGCAGAACCCGGCCCTCCACATTTCGGGCGGCCCGCCCACTGGTTTGGATCAACGAAGTCCGAGAACGCAAAAACCCTTCCTTGTCTGCGTCCAAGACCGCGACAAGGGCCACCTCAGGGAGATCCAAGCCCTCACGCAACAGGTTGATCCCCACCAAGCAATCGAAGGTTCCCATCCTCAGGTCCCGCAGAATGGCCACCCGTTCGAGGGCGTCAATGTCCGAATGCAGGTAACGCACCTTGACCCCGACCTCCTGGTAATACTCGGTCAGTTCCTCGGCCATGCGCTTGGTCAGAGTTGTGATCAGGGTCCGATATCCCGCTTCGGTCGTTTTGCGCACCTCCCCCAACAGATCCTCCACCTGCCGCCGCGCAGGCCGGATCTCAATCACGGGATCCACAAGCCCCGTGGGCCGGATGACCTGCTCCACAAACTCCCCTCCCGTCCGCTTCAACTCGTAGGGTCCGGGAGTCGCCGAGAGGTAAATCGTCGGTCCCACAACCTTTTCAAATTCCTCGAAGCGCAAGGGCCGATTGTCGATGGCAGAGGGGAGGCGGAAGCCATAGTCGATGAGGGTTGACTTGCGAGAGTGATCCCCGCGATACATGGCGCCGATCTGCGGCACCATGACATGGCTCTCATCCAAGAAAGTCAGAAAATCACTGGGGAAATAATTGATCAGAGTGGCGGGGGGTTCGCCCGGCTCCCTTCCATCGAGATGCCGGGAATAGTTTTCGATGCCGGAACAAAAGCCCGTCTCTTTCAGGATTTCGAGATCGTAGCGGGTGCGCTGCTCCAGGCGTTGCGCTTCGAGGAGCTTGCCCCTGTTCTTGAGAAGGACGAGATGGGGCTCCAGCTCCTCCTCGATCGCTTCGATTGCTCGAGCCAGCCGCTCCTCCGGAGTCACGTAGTGGGAGACGGGAAAGATCCGCACCTTTTCCACTTCTCCAAAAACCTCTCCGGTCAGGGGATCCACCTCGAACAGACTCTCGATCTCATCTCCGAAGAATTCCACGCGGATAGCCCGGCTCTCTTCGTAGCCAGGAAAAATCTCGACCACGTCACCCCGCACGCGAAACGAGGAGCGGACAAAATCCAACATCGCTCGCTTGTATTGGATTTGGGCCAAAGCCCGAAGGAGATCGTCCCGTTCGATCTCCTGACCTTTCTCCAGGGGAACCGCCATCTCGGAATAGGCCTCGGGCGAACCTAGGCCATAGATGCACGAAACCGAGGCGACAATGATGACATCTCTCCGGGTCAGTAAGGAGGCTGTCGCTGCATTGCGGAGCCTCTCAATGCGATCGTTGATGGAAGCGTCCTTTTCGATATAGGTGTCGGTGTTAGGGATGTAGGCTTCGGGCTGGTAGTAGTCGTAATAGGAGATGAAGTATTCAACCGCATTTTCGGGGAACAGTTCTTTGAACTCGCTGTAGAGCTGGGCTGCCAGGGTCTTGTTGGGAGCCATAACAAGGGTCGGTCGGCCCAGGCGCTCGATCACCTGGGCCATGGTGAAGGTCTTACCCGAGCCCGTGACCCCGAGGAGAACCTGCGCATCCTTGCCTTCTCGGAGGCCCCGTACCAGGGATTCGATGGCTTCCGGCTGATCCCCTGCGGGGGCGTGGGGGGCCACGAGCCGGAAGGGCCGTTCTCCTTCTCGGATGATTGTCATGAACGTTCTTTGCAAGCCTCCGTTGGAACTCGAATTACAAGGTTTTCCCAAGGCCGGAGAGAGCGTATCCTATGAAGACTGCCTCCCGGTCCCGCCGGCTCGCGCATCCCCCCTCGAGCCCTTCCCTTTCAAGGAGATCTTATGGCAAGCAGGCGTCGCGGCAAAGGAGCCGCACGGACTTCGAAAACTTCCTCCCGATCCGCGGAACAAGGCCCAGCCTCTGCTCGCTCACCCGGCAAGGGAAGGCGCAGGCCTACCACAGGCCGCGGCTCTTCAGGCAAAGCCCGACATTCTCACTCGGGAGAGCTTAGGCCCGATCGCGATGGGCGCTATCGTCTCTCCTGCCCCAACTGCGGGACAAACTACGCAATCGCAGAAGACCATCTCGATTCCCGCCTAACCTGTAAAAGCTGCAAGAGTGGGTTTACCCCAAGGACCGTTCTCGAGCGGCCAAGCCGCGTCAAGAAAAAGAATCCGATCAAAGGCCCGCTGATTTTTGGCGGTGTCGTCATCGGCTTTTTCGTTCTTCTCTTCATCATCAACAGCGGAGGGAAAAAACCCGAGAAGCCTCTCCAGCCCAGGGCCAAGCCCAGAATGGTCAATATCGATCTTTCCCACCCCGCATGGCTCGCTTACGAAGAGTTCCATCAAGCCATCGCTGACAAGAATGCCGTCACCTTGGCGACCCGCTTTGACTTTGCCTCCAATTGGGAACGGGAAAAGCCTCAGGGAGCCACGTCCTGGTCCTTTCTCCCTCAAAAGGAGCAAGAGGCCTATCGTTTGAAAGTTCAGAAAAGGCTCTTTGAAACAAAGGAAGGGGATTACTTCCGGGAGATGAACCCCGGGGAGCCCACTCCGGTGGCCTTGAAAAGAGAAGCGACCCAGGCCAGCTTTGTGGCCACGGGGAGCCCCCGCGACGAAAAATGGAATGGCATGTCGGAGATCCAAGTTGAGGTCGTCAAGAAGGATGGGATCTGGAAGGTGGCGGGCTTCAAGGTTCTCCATATCCCAAAGAAACCCAGGGCAAAGGTCCTTCGAGGAAAAAACCGGCATCCCAAGATTTCCAAGCCCAAGGTAAAAGCCGTTAAAATCGGAAATAAGACCTACAAGGTGGCCGTCTCCAAAGCCACCTCCCTTCCCCATCTTGCATCCACGCCGCAGGCCCTCCGCAAGGAGATCGACGATCTTTTGGAAGTCTTGATCGATCCTTCCGCCCCTTTCAAGAAAATGAGCCACGCAAGGACCCGATTGACCGAAATCGGCAAGCCTGCGGTCCCCCGGATCCTCACAAAGATGTATGAGAATAAAGGCGCAACCCAGGCTGACCGTGAAAGCCTGCGGCTCCTGATCGATGTGTTCAATGACATCACCGGGGCAGCATTGGTCTACACCCCGGGACGGCCGGATGATCCCAATTTTGGTTCGCCCGAAGTTTTACGAAAAACCGCGATCGGGAAAGCTTTCGCTTTTTGGTATATGAATTTCAAAAAGAAGACCTTCAAAGTCATGGATGAAGAGGAGAAACTTCCCCCACCACCGAAGCGTCGAGGCCTCAAGCCACGAAGGACGGGAGGTTCTGGAAAATAGATCCAAGCCCTTTTCCCCGCTCCTTTGGCCCGTAAAAAGTGTTCCAAGGGGGCAGGGGAGTCCCTCATTCGTGCAACGAGGGCCGCTAAAGGTTAGACTTCAAGGCACGTACGTCCCTCAGGAAGAAAAGAAATGTCCAAGACCATCTCCTGCCCCAATTGCGGCGCAAAATACAAGGTTCCCGAAGACACGAAAGCCAGCCGGGCAAAATGCAAGGCCTGTGGCACGGTCATCGATATTCAGAGTCAGCTCCATGCTGCTCCCACGGCCCCAAGGCCCTCAAAGAAAAATGCCTCGGCGCCGCCTACACCCCCCAGAGTCGAACCCGAAGCAAAGCAGGCGGAAAAAGACGTCGAACTCCCCGTTTCCGCCCGCAAGAAAAACCCCTCCCGCGAAGGAATCCGCCGGGCGGCCTCTAAGCCGGGGCGCAGCTCACGGGCTTCCCGCAGCGCAAGGGGCCGCGACAAAGGCGGCGCAGAGGAGACAGGAAGCAAGCGGGGCGCACGGAGCCGAGGCGAAGGTCGCGCTTCTGGCCGCCGTGGGCGTAACGCTGGCGGACGCAGCACGGCGGGGCGTCGTGGGCGGGGCGCACGGGAGGAGAACGCTCCCGAGGAAAAGAGTAAGACCCCTATGTATTTAGGCATCGGTGGCGGGGTGATTGCGATTGCCATCGCAGCCTTTTTCCTGTTCAAAAGCCCCCCACAAAAGGCCAAGCCCAAACAGGACCAAAACAAGGTCGCAAGCAACGACCAGAAACCCAAAAACGAGGGTTCAAAAAGCGCGAAGGCCGGGACCAATCCCGCGGCAAACCAAGAAAAAGTTCCGGCAAACGCAGTCGCCAGCAAGGCTGAGGGAAGCAAACCCTCTGAGGCTTCTTCCCCCAAAAAGAAAGCCAAGAAAGCCGCCAAAAAACCCGTCACAAAAAAGAAGAGAAAAAAGTTTGTTTATGGGGAGAGTTCGACGCCCTTTGACGCGAAGTCCCTCGATCCGGTCCCCTTCACCGATGACACCACTGAAGAAGAAAAGGCGGACCTCAAGCGCTGGACCAAGAAGATGCTCGAAGATACGGGTTTCCCCGGTACCAAAGCTCGCAACAAAATCATCAAGATGGGGCGCAAGGGTGTCCCCGCCCTGATCAACGCCCTCCGTGGACTTGACTACACGACCAAGGAGGGGACTTTAACGGCGCAACTCCTGAATGAGGGGCTGAGCCAGATTTTCATGGGGCTCAACGCCGGCTTCAACATTGTCCAGGGCAAACCCAAGGATGAAGTGGCCTGGTGGAACGCGAAATGCGTCCGCACCTGGATCCGCCAATGGGAAGCCAAGGGCAGTGGAGATCCTGAGCAGTGGGATGCCTTCATCCGCGCCCGCAAAAAGAAAATGAAGTAGCCTGTAGATTGTTTTCTGGTGGGCTGTCCTCGATTGGGTTTACCAAGCGAGGGCGCTGCCGTTACTCCGAGGATCTGCCGCTCCAAACTGCATTCCATCCCTGCGCCGGAGGATGGCCTGGCAACGCCCGATGCTGCGGGGCCTCCTCGTAAAGCGCTGGCCCTTTTTCATCAGCGCTTTACGCACCTCCGGCACAAGGGCCAGCCTCTCCCATGCGGTCTCCTGGGGCTTCCATTGCTGGTGGATCCTGGGCGCCGCCACTGCTAAATGGAGGGGCATTTTATGATCCACGACATTTACAATCACCTGAAGGACGGTATTGATGATCCTCCCCCCGCCAGGGGAACCCAGGACGAGAAAAGGCTTTTTGCCTTCACGGTCTAAGACGATTGTGGGGGTCATCGAAGAAAGCATCCGCTTCTTCGGGGCAATCGCGTTCGCTTCGGCACCCACCAGCCCAAACTGGTTGGGCACCCCCGGCTTGGCCGAAAAGTCATCCATTTCGTTGTTCAGAAAAAAGCCTAATCCCGGGACGACCTGGCTGTTTCCGAAGGAGGAGTTCAGGGTTGTCGTACAGGACACGGCGTTCCCTTCGGCATCCAAAACGGAGAAATGGGTGGTCTCCCGCGATTCTTTGAGAAAAGCCTTGGGATTGCCGGCCTTGATTTCGGGTGTGGCCCGATCCTCGCTCATCCCCTTTGCCAGGGAGTCGAGATACTTGGGGGCGATCAAAGCTTGGGTGGGAACCGGATAGAAATCGGGGTCCCCAAGCCATCGGGCCCGGTCAGCATAGGCGCGTCGCATGGATTCGATCATCCAATGGAGACAAGGGGCACTCCCAAAACCCATGGCCTGCAGGTTTTTCTTTTCGAGAAGCCCCAACATCTGTATCAGGGCCACCCCCCCCGAGCTGGGAGGAGGCATCGACAAAACGGGATAGCCCCGATAGCTTCCCCGCAGGGGTTTCCGCCGGACGACATGGTAGGCCGCGAGGTCTTTTCGATCGATCAGGCCTTCGCTCTCTTCCATCCAAGCCTCGATTTTTTTCGCGGTCTCCCCAAAGTAAAAGCCTTTGATCCCACCCTTTTCGGCCAGCCGCCCCAGGGTTTTTGCAAGATCGGGTTGGACGAGGCGGGCCCCCAGGGGAATCGGCTTCCCTCCCGGAAGAAAAATCCGGGCCGTCTCCTTCCAACGGGCAAAATAACGCTGCTTGGCGACGATCGCACGATGGAGGAAGGAATCTACAACAAAGCCTTCCTTGGCCAGTCGAAGAGCAGGAGCAACCAGGGTCTTCCAGGGAAGAACCCCGAAGGACTCATGAGCCCGAAAGAGCCCTGCGGGAGATCCGGGGACACCCACGGCTCGGGAAGTCCAGAGGCTTTCTCCCGGGCGGACGCGCCCCTTCTTGTCCAAATACATGTCCTTTCCAGCTTTGCGAGGGGCCATTTCGCGGAAATCGAGAGCAAGCTCTTGGCCGTCCTTGAGGTGGAGGAGCATGAATCCCCCTCCTCCGAGGTTTCCCGCCTGGGGATGGACCACCGCAAGGGCAAGGGCGGTGGCGACCGCAGCATCTACGGCATTCCCTCCCTTTTTCAGGATGCGCAGACCAACCTCGCTGGCGAGAGGATGAGCCGAAACCACCGTACCCCTTGTCCCGGAAGCGCGTTGGTCGTTGCGCCGAGCAAGGGAATGATGGGAATGGGCAAAAGAGCAGAGGGCAAGACCCGACGCAAGGGTTAGGGAGAAAAAGCCTCCAAAGGGAGACCGGGATTTTTTGAAGGGGCGAGGACTAGCCTTCCTCCCGCTCTTCAACTCGGACGCCCTTCTCTTTGAGATAGGCAAGGACTTTATCCAGCTCATCTTTTTCTCCCTCAAGCTCGAGCTCCATCTCACCATCTTCTTCGGAGATCGAGGCACCCCGAACATTGGGAACCACATCGAAGTTCCGGCCGATCAGGTAGAGCAAGGGCTCCTGAATGATGGCCTGAGGAAACGCACAATGGATTCTTAGTTTCATTTCTTTCAAGGGAACTCGCGATTTGTCATGTCGATGGTTTCTTGAGATCATAGCAAATCCAAGATCCCAGCCGACGAACTGCAGCTTCCAAAATACAGCCGCGAATGGAGGTGGCGACCGGATTCGAACCGGTGAATCAGGGATTTGCAATCCCTTGCCTTACCGCTTGGCTACGCCACCAAAAGGCTTCGTCAAAAACAATCTGAATGTCCCAGAAAGATCCTCAGAAAAGCCTAATCTGAAACTTCTTCCTGGGAACTCCCACGGGGAACGAAGCTTGGATCTCCCCGAAGATCTATCCCCACCCCCAACAAAAAGCTAGCCCATCAAAGTCCCCCCATGTCCCAAATGGAAGCTCTGAGAGGAGCAGGGAGTGGAAGTTGAAAAACCAACTCCCCCCGCTCAGGACGATGCAAAACAGCTTACTTCGGCCCCATCATCCCGAAACACGAGTCCCGAAACACCAGTTAGTAACCGAGTGTAGGATCGTCCCAATCGTAGTTGAGGGCGTGCCGATCAAAGCTCCGATGAAACTCATGGAGGTCGCGGCCAATGGTCTCCCAGACCCCGTCCCAATTCTTGCGCCAGAAGGCCCAATATCTCTGGCTGTCGTAGTCCCGTTTGAGAGTTACGACGTCCTTGACCCCACGGGCTGCGGCCTCAGGGTCCACGTTACTTCCACGACCGGTCCAAGAGAAGGTCTCGCAAGAAGCACAAACGAAAAGGAGCCCCAAAAGGGCGAATTTGGAAATGTTGATGCGCATCCGGTCCTCCGAAAGCACCTAGAAAAAGCAGCAAATGCTACCATCCACCCGCGGGGGCCGCGGACAGTCTTCGAAAAGGGGGACCGAACTTCGATTCCCCAGAGCAGACAAAAGATCCTAGCCACAGGAGGCACAGGGATCCATAGGCTTTTATCTGCGATTCGTTATGATCTTGGAGTTTTCTGGATGCCTCATCAAACTGTCGACGAGGAACAGACCCCCTTCGAGTAGCCAAGGGGGGTCGAAGCCCCCAGATTCGGGCGAAACCTAAGAGGGAACGAGACTTAACATGAGCAAATACAAGGCCGCACGCGGGACCGAAGACATTCTCCCCGAGCGGGTCCCGCTCTATTCTTTTGTTCATTCGAGTTGCCGGGGCATCCTGGAGCGCTTTGGATATGCGGAAATTCGGACCCCTCTCTTTGAAGAGACCCGGCTTTTCAACCGCTCGCTGGGTGAAACGACCGACATCGTAGAGAAAGAGATGTTCACCTGTAGCCGGGGGGACACCTCAGTGACCTTTCGCCCCGAAGCAACAGCCGGAGTTGTTCGGGCCTATCTCGAAAACAACCTTCACAAGAGCAAAAAATTTCAGAAGCTCTACTACATCGGGCCGATGTTTCGCTTCGAAAGGCCTCAAGCTGCTCGGCAGCGGCAGTTCGAGCAAGTTGGGATTGAGGCCATCGGTTCCCATGATCCTCGCTTAGACGCCGAGGTCATCGAGCTGGGAGCCAGGCTGCTCGAAGGACTGGGACTCAAAGGCTTCGAGGTGCGGATCAACTCCATCGGTGACGTGGAAGACCGCGACCGCTTTCGTGAGGCCCTGATGAGCTTTGTCCGTCCCAGGCTCTCGGAATATTGCGAGGACTGCCAACGGCGCTTTGAACGCAATGTTTTCCGGATCCTCGATTGTAAACAGCGGACTTGCCAAGCCTTGAACAAGAAGGCCCCGGCCTTTCTCGACCATTTAGGCGAAGAATCCTTGACTCATTTCGACCAGGTTCGTTCCTCCCTCGAGGCTTTGGGCAGGGAGTTTCTCGTCGACCCGGAGATTGTTCGCGGGCTTGATTACTACACCCATACTGTCTTCGAATATAAGATTCCGGATCTGGGAGCCCGCAACACTGTGATCGGGGGAGGGCGTTACAACCACCTTGTCGCCGAGTTGGGTGGCCCCGAAATTCCCGCTATCGGCTTCTCCCTTGGAGTTACGGGAACCTTGTTGGCCATGGAGAAGCAAGGGCTCTGCGAAGCCCACCTCGGCTGGAAGGACTGTCCCATCCACTTGGTCAGCCCAAGTGAGGGAGACCGACCCAATGCCTTTATTCTCGCGGGTGAACTGCGGGCAGCTGGGCTTTGCGTCGATCTCGACTACGAGGGCAAGAGCCTGAAGGCTCAAATGCGGACGGCCAACCGCCGGGGGGCCTCCCTCGTTTTGATTCTTGGAGAAGATGAGCGGAGCAGAGGGGTTGTCCTTGTTCGGGACATGCGCAGCTCCGTCCAGGAGGAGTTTCCCCTGGATGGTGACCTGCCGATCGAGCTTCGGCGCATTCTCACAGAGCCCCTTGCCGCCCAAGAGGCAAATCCCTGCGAAGACTCATGAGGAAGCGGATCCTCTATGGAGGGAGCTTCGACCCGCCCACCTTGGCACACCAGGAGGTCTTGGAAATCGCAAGGGAGGCCTATCCCGACGCGGAAATCCTTGTGATCCCCGCGGGATCTCCCCCCCACAAGGCAGGGCAAAGGATGAGGCCGGCCGACCTGAGACTCAAAATGGCCGCTCTTGCCTTCGGGGACATCCCCGGGCTTCGCATCAGCGACGAAGAGTGCCGGAGGGCAGGCCTCTCCTACACCATCGACACCTTGCGCGCTCAAACGATTGGGGACACCCATTCTTCGCCCGATCCAGCGGACCTCCAGCTCTATCTTCTGATGGGCTCCGACTCTACGCTCAGTCTTCCCAAGTGGCGGTCTCCCCATGAAATCCTCAAACGGGCCCAGATCCTGACAGTCCCCAGGCCCGGGTTCGACCTCGGCCGCATCGATCAACTCGCGGGATTCAGCCCCCAAGAGAAAGCCGCCCTCAAAAAGGGTGTCCTCCACAGGGAGGCTTCAGCCCTCTCCTCCACAGAGGCCAGGGCGCTCCTGGAAGCCGGGCTGCCGGCCGAAGGGGTCGTCCCCCCAAAGGTGCTGGCCTTTATCCAAGCGAAAGGGCTCTACAAACCCCAATAAAGCAGCAATGATCCTTGTCACAGTCTTCTCCCTCGTCCTCACTGCCTCCCTTCTTGCCCTCTGGACTCTGCGCCCCCCCAGCCTCCTCCCCGTCGACCTCCCCGGCACAAAGGCCCATAAGGGACACCCATCTAAGACCTTGATCGGTGGGGGACCTGCGATTTTGTTGGCCCTCCTGGCCACCGGCCTTGTCCTGGGCGGCTTGGACCAAGAGCGAACCTGGATTTTGCTGGGCGCCATCGGCCTCGGCTTGGTGGACGATTTCCGAGACCTTCCCTGGCTTCCCAAGCTGGTCGCGCAAGGCCTGCTCGCTTTTTTCGCCGCCAGGACCCTTCCCGAGGTTCCGATGTCCCAGAGCCTCCCCGCCCTCATCCTCCTTATGAACGCCTGGAACTACCTCGACAACAGCGACGGCTGCCTCGCTTTTACGGCTGCAGGGGGCCTTCTAGGCCTGGCCCTCGCCTCGGCCCCCATCCCCTTCTTCCTTCTCGGTTGCCTCCTTGGCTTCCTTCCTTTCAACTGGCCCAAGGCCCGCTTTTTCCTCGGGGACTCGGGTTCTCTGTTTGTCGGCCTCAGCATGGGCTTCCTCCTCTTTGACCTTGGGGGAGTTTCCCTTCCCAATCTGGGGATTCAGCTCCTGCCCCTGATAGACCTTCTCCAGGTTTCCTTGGTCCGCATTTTCGAACGAAGGCCCCCTTGGATCGGTGATCGCCGCCATATTGCCCACCTTCTTCAGCATAAGTTCCCCCAAGCCGCCATCGCTCCTCTGTTGGGGCTCCTCTCCTTGGGTCTCAGCTTCGCTCTTTACCGGCTCGGGGGGATCGGTTGAGATAAGGGCATGAGGCTCTCCCCAACATTCGCCCTTCTCTTGCTCTTCCCCCAAACAGGGACGCAGCCAAGCTCCCGGCCGCCTCAGAAAAAACAAGAGCAAGAAAATGTTTCCGCCTTTCTTGCCCGACTCGAGGAAACCCTGGTTCGAAAAAACGCGGCAAAGACGCTTAAAAGCTTTGTCGCCAAAACCCGGGTCACCATCCGCGATCCCAAGGCGAACATCGACATCCAGGCCGAGATCTCCTTCCGTAGCCCCTCTCGACTTCGAACCCTGATCCGGGAGGGCAAAAAGACCATCCTTCGCGTCTATGATCGGGGGCGTGCCTGGATGCGAACGAATCAGGGCTCCTATTATCTCCAGGGTAAGGAATATGCCCGCGACCGCCGCGATCTCCGCCGCGATCTTTCCCTCGCCACTCTAATCCTGCGATTCCTGAAACCTGGAGAAGAACTGGGAAAACTCAAAAACCTCCTCCCCCCAAAGATCGTCGACCTCCGCTTCGGGCGCAAAGCACAGTTCAAAGCCCTTCTGCTACAAGGCATAGCACCGGCAAAACTGCGTTATCCCCTTGCTCTACGCCCCAAGTACCGGGGACCGGTTCTGGTCCGCGCCTTCTTTGAGAAAACCAGCCTCAAACCCCTCCAAATCGAGCTGGGTCCTCTGGAGCCCAAAACCGGGAAACTCATGGGCCCTCTCGAGCGCTATCGATTCCACAGCCACGCCCTGAAAGACGGACTGGTCATCCCCACCGAACTCTCCCTCCTCAGTCCCGACCCTAAGGGCAAATACCGTGTTGTCCAAAAAGTTCAGATCCTGGAGTTTACGCTCAACCCCGACCTCCCCAAAAACCTGTTCAAAAAATAAGCTCACGAAGAACTTCCTTGGAAAACCAACCCTCGGTGATTACTTCCGGCGAAACCAGGTCTCCAGCTGCTTGCTTGTGAAATTGAGAACCGTGGGCCTCCCATGGGGACAGTTGTCGGGATGCTCCAGCTTCGCGGCATCGAGGAGGAGCTGCTGGATCTCTTCGTCCTGAAGCCGATCCCCCGACATGACCGCCGAGCGACAGGCGGCACTGTGGAAACGCTCCCGAACCTCTTCGAGCTCCTCCGGGGGCCGCCCATCTTTAAGCGTCTCCAGGACATCCTCAAGAAGAGCCTTGGGGTTCACGCGACGGAGACAGTGAGGGTAGCCTTCGAGCTTAATCGTCCCACCGCCGAAATCGGAGATATGGAGGCCCAGTTTTTCGAGTGAATCCCGATGGGCCAGGAGGAGTTCGTGGTCCGCGGGGGCAAGCTCGAGAAGAAGAGGGACGAGGAGGCCTTGGACCGGGACCTCTCCTTCCTTCCAATCTTTGAGCAGTTTCTCGTAAAGAATGCGCTCATGGAGGGCGTGCTGGTCAATGATCGCAAAACCTTCGTCAGTCTCCAGGAGAATATAAAGGTCCTGGATCACAAGAAAGCGTTTGGCCCGCTGGAAAAGATGGGAAAGCGGGGCGGAACCCTCCTTGGAGTCTGGACCCGGAGTGAGGGAAGTCGTGGAGGGCTTGGAAACCGGGACCGACTCACGGGCCGGGAGAGTCCCGAAACTGGAGCCGATGGCTTCGCTCTCTCCAAAAAGGCCCTTGGGAAGGCCCGGGAAACCGGTTGCAGGGCGGAGGGCTTCAGCAACCACAGCGTGAGTTTCCGCACCGGCTTCCAGGCTTTTGGCTTGCCTCTCTCCAAGACGGTTTCGCCGAGCGCCGAGAGCCTCCAGGATGGCCCGACGAAGAGCGGAGAACACGGGACGGGGTTCGTGGAAACGGACTTCGGTTTTGGTCGGATGGACATTGACATCCACCTTCCCGGGGTCCATTTGCAGATGGAGAAAGGTCACGGGAAAGCGCCCCCCCATCAGATATTCTCGATAAGCATCCCGGATCGCGAAGGAAAGGCTGCGGTCCTTGATCGGCCGCCCATTCAGAAAAAGAAACTCCTGACTCCGATCCCGCCGGGCGCCGTCCGGATCAACGACAAATCCACTCACCACGATCCCCCCAGCCTGGTACGAAACTGGATGGCAAAGAGCCTGAACGCTCTTCCCAAAGAGCTTCCCGATCCGAACGAGAGGATCCTCTCCCGCAAGCAGGTCAAAGGTTTTGGAACCTTCCACCCGAAAACCAACTTCCGGATGGGCAAGGGCAAGCCTCGTCAAGACCTCAAGGCAGCGGGATTTTTCAGCGGGAGTTGATTTCAAAAAACGTCGGCGCGCAGGAACGTTGTAGAAAAGGTCTCGCACTTCCACCAGGGTCCCCTCGGGAGAGGCCGCGGGTGCAACATCAAAGACCCTTCCCCCCTCCGCGCGCACGACTGCCCCTTCTTCAGCACCCCGGGCACGGCTCAAGATCCGAACCCGCGCCACAGATCCGATAGACGCAAGAGCCTCCCCCCGAAACCCAAGGCTGATAATGGCTTCGAGATCCTCCAAGTCTCTGAGCTTGCTTGTCGCATGGCTGACAAAGGCCAATCCAAGATCTTCTGGACTCATTCCACGTCCATCATCCTGAATCCTGATGAGCTGTTTACCCCCCTCTTCGAGCACAATCTCGATCCGAGTCGCTCCCGCATCAATACTATTTTCGACGCACTCCTTGAGGACGGAAAAGGGACGCTCCACCACTTCTCCGGCAGCAATCTGGTTGACGACTTCAGGCTTCAGGACCTCGATCACTGGAATTCCCCTTCGAGGATCCGCCTCCTCGGTTGCAATAAAACATCCCGGAGCATCTGTTCAAGGAGAACGATCGGCTCCTCGCCCATGCTCCGTAATCTCTGCTCAGCCCGCACAAGAGCCGCCTGTATCCTTTCCAAGCTCCGCCGGTCATGCTTGCGAAACCAAGAAGCAAAGCGTTCTTTAAAATAACCTCCATGCTCCTGGACGACCTCTTCGAAGCTGCGTCCCTCTTCCCGTTGGGATAGGGCTGCAAAGCCCTTCTCAAGTGTCGAGGAGAGCCAAGCCGTCACCATGGGAAAGACCGCCCCCCCATCCATGCGCTTCCCATCCCGATCCCGCAGTCCCTGAGTCTCCATGGCCCTAAGTGAACGGAGTCCACGCACAAGATCCTTTTCGAGGAGGGCTTCAACAAACTCAAATTGCGTCGACTCAAAGGCTGTGGTCAAGATCGACCGCATCTCTCCTGGAGTCGGATTTTTTGTTTCGACCAAGCCAGCGAGCCGGGTCAGCTCCCCATCCAGAATTCCGAGAGACGGTCCGCAGACCTCCGTCAGATAAAGCGCTGAGTGGGGGTCCAACTGAAGCCCTTTGCTCCTTCCATGCTCTTGGACCCATTGGACAAGTTCCGAAGCATGGGGAGGTCGGTTCCCAAAGGGGCGATCATAAAGACGACGAAACTCAAACCAGGCACTTTCTTTCTTCAACTTCCGGGCAACAGAACTGCGACCATCCAGTCGTTCCGCTTCAAGAATCAGCGAATTACCCAATGCCATATGGTCCAAAATGGAAAGAAGGGACTTGCCATACTGGGTCATCCATTTCGAAGCATTGCGCACAATCAGGACCTTGCCTCCCCCAAAGAGGTCCGACATCCCCAAGTCCATGAGGAAGTTCTGTACCATTTCCCGATTCAAACTCTCGCGATCCAGACCATCCAGTTCAACCCGGCCCTCTCCCCCGTCCGCCCCTCCTGGCAGGGTCCTGCGCACCAGGTCCAAGGCTCGCCCTCGAAACCAGGGGTCTTGTCCGAGGATCACAAAAATCTTGGGAAACTCTCCGGACCTTAGGAGAGCCCGCAAGCGATTCCATTCTTTGAGGGGATTGGGAGCAGCCACCTTGAAAAACCCATCCTGCTAAAGGAGCACATCCAAAAAGGTCAACATGGCGAGAAGGACACTCACCATTCCATTCATCGTAAAGAATGCAGCCTGTACCTTCGAGAGATCATCCGGACGGACCAGGCGGTGTTCGTACACAAGAAGGAGAGCGGTGAAGCCCACTCCCAGCCACCAGAACAACCCCAGCCCTGCGACAAAACCCAGGATTAGTAAAAAAAGCACGGTCAAGACATGGAGAAGGGAGGAGATCCTTAGCGATTTTGGAATGCCAAAACGAGCAGGAATCGACTGGAGGCCAAGCCCGCGATCAAAGCTCTCATCCTGGCAGGAATAGATCACATCAAATCCTGCAACCCAAGTCAGGACAGCCAAGGCAAGGAGAATGGGGATGGAAATCCCCTCAAGAGAGCCTCGGGAAGCAATCCAAGCCCCAAGTGGAGCAAGGCTCAGGGCCAAGCCCAGCACCAAATGGCAGGCCCAGGTGAATCGCTTCGTAAAGCTGTATCCAAGAAGCACCCCAAGGACCACCGGGGACAAGCGGAAGGCGAGGGGGTTTAAGGCATAGGTAACAGCAATGAAAACAAAGGATGAAAGCGCCACGAGGAGGAGAGCAGCCCTGGGAGAAATCTTGCCCGAAGGGATTTCCCGCCCCCTGGTTCTGGGGTTGGCGGCGTCCAGATCCCGATCCACCCAGCGGTTGAAACCCATCGCAGCCGTGCGGGCGGAAACCGCAGCAAGAACTACGAATAGAAGAAGCTTGGGGGAGGGCATCCCCTTCTCCGCAATGACAAGGGCAATCAAGGCAAAAGGAAGAGCGAAGACAGAATGTGAAAATTTCACGAGAGAAAGGTATTCGTGGAGCTTCCCCATCAAACGCCCTCCTCCCCAGAATCTTTTTTCAAACCATTCTGGCCAGCCTCTCTTTCGGGGGTCTCCCAATGAGAGAATTCCTTCGCATCGAAACCCAAGCGATCCAAAATTTTCCCCACGACAAAGTCCACAAGATCCTGAAGGGTTTTTGGGCGGTTGTAGAAACCGGGAGATGCCGGGAGGAGAATCGCTCCGGCTTTTGCCACCTTGTACATGTTCTCCAGGTGGATCAAATTCAGAGGGGTCTCTCGGGGAACAAGGAGGAGGGTGCGGCCCTCCTTTAGGGCAACGTCCGCAGCTCTCTCAATCAAACCGATGGAATAGCCATGGGCAATCCTCCCCAAGGTCCCCATCGAACAGGGACAAACCACAACAGCCTCGATCCCCGCAGATCCACTGCTCGGAGCCGCCTCCACCGCTTTTGGATCATGCAAGACGATCCCCTTGGGATCCGCAAATAGATCCTGAACTCGAAGCTCTCCCTCGGGAAATTCAAAACCCTCTTCATAGTGAAGCACCCGCCGGGCCGGCTCGGAAACCACAAGCTCAACCACTGCACCTTGCCTTCGCAGCTCATCCACTAACCTGAGGCCATAGATGGCCCCCGATGATCCCGTCATCGCCACACAGATCCGGCGTCCCGTCCCCACTGCTTCACCCCTACTTGCTTTCTGGAACAAAACCCCAGTATAGACAGGCGATCCCAAAACTCAGGAGCTTGAAACGGCTTCTCTCCAAACCTGCTTCCCCCATCAGAGCAATAAAAGCTTCTCTTTCGGGAAACTTCATCACACTCTCAGGCAGGTATTTGTAAGCATCGCTCCCCCTCGACCTTGGAGAGAGTAGGGCTCCAATTTTGGGCAAAATCTTTCGAAAGTACCAAAGATAGAGAGGACCCAGGACCGGAGTCCTTGGCTTGGAAAACTCCAAAACGAGGACCTTGCCTCCCGGCCGAACGACTCGGGCCATATCCCTCAGCCCCTGGACGGGGTCTTGAACATTTCGGATTCCAAACGCCACCGTAGCGCAATCAAAGGTATCCGGGGCAAAGGGTAGTCTTTGGGCATCCGCAGCAAAAAAGCGAACCCGCTCCCCCCCCTTTCGCATCCCACGCTTGTTTTCCCCCCGTTCCAACATCTCAAAGCAAAAATCCCCCCCAAAAACCCGGCAACCAGCTCGAGCAAAGGAAAAAGCGAGGTCCCCGGTTCCGGAGCAAACATCCAGGACTCGAAGAGCTGAGGCTTTATCTCCCATTCCCTCCAAAGGCATGCCATCTAAAGCCATGCCCTCTAAAGCAACTGCAACGGTTTTTCGCCTCCATAGCGCATCTACCCCGCCGCTCAGCGTATGATTCAAAAAATCATAGCGGGGAGCGACCTCCGCGAACATCTTGCGGACCTCCCTCCCCTCGGGCTGCATCCCCAAGTCCTTCGGACCCTCCAAAGAGCTTCCCTCCAAAGAGGCGGCTTCCGAAGGGGAAGGCTTCAACCTCGTTGGTCTCACCCTTCCCCTACCAGGAACCCTACTGTCTCCAATAGTGGCACAGGCTTGTAACTCCAGGGACAGCAATCCTGGCCAAAACCTGTCCGGTATCCAGCTCAAGGACATCCACCTTGCCCACATCACCCAGTGCAACCAGGAGGTAGCGTGGTGTCGAGCTGATCGCACCTCCAGCTTTAATCATCCCCTTCCCGGAATGATCCGCATAGGTCAAGTTGCTGACAAAGGTACTCTGGAGATCAGGAAGAGCCCCAAGGTTGTAGATATCATCAAAAGCGATGTCCACAGGATCATTCCCCGACAAGCGGTTGGTCGTGTTTTTTACGCCCCCCAAGGATCCATTCACAGTCCACACTCGCTGCCGAAAGGTCGGAGGAAGAATAAACCCACCACCCGACGCATCGATCGGAAGCTGGCCGACAGGGCTTGCCGTAAGCTCCAGGTGAGAGACTACCCCAAATCCGCTGGTGTCCGTATGAGCCACCCAGATCGCGGAGTTCAAGGAAGTGATGTCCGGTTGGATCGCAGTTGCATTCCTGAACTTGGCTTGGTCTGGTGTGCCAATCACATTGTCAAAACCGATTCCATTCACTCCATCCGGACCGGATTCAAAAACAGCGACAGAGCCATCTCCGTTCAAAATGTAAGCAAAATAAATCCCGGTTTGCCAGCCAAACTGTCCCTGCCTGGGAGTCACCGCGACTTCGATCGGCTTGTTGATCCCCCTCAAAATCGTCTTGCGAACCTTGAGATCCCCCCCACCGATAATAGTCATGGAATCATCCAAAGAATTCACCACCAAAACATCTTCACCCTCAGGCTGCCAGGCAATCCCCGTAGGACCTCGGCCCACCTTGGCTTCTGAAACAATTTGATGGAAGGTCAGAGAAGAGGGATCGATGTCAATAAAAGTCACAGTCCCTGAAGAAAAGTTGGTCACAGCAAGCCGTTTGAGGTTGGGGGAGACCGCCATCGAATAAGGATCCGGAAGTTTGATGGTCTCTAAAACGGTGAAACGATTGCTGTTCACCGCAAGAACCTGCCGCTTGCCCCGATCCAAAACGTAGAGAAAATGCCCAATCTGCTGGCGTGAGGTATAAGGGCAAAATGGCGTCGGAGGTTGCGGACTCCCGGGTGGAGGGATCGGCCCGACAAAGACCCCGTTGTAATATCCACCGAAGATCCCAAACTTCGCAGGATCAGTAGTCAGGGGATCCCCCTTCGTCAAACGATTGATCGGACTCCGAGGACAGGGACCCACCGGGGGATGAACAATGGTATTCATGCCCGGAATCTGCCCAGCAAAGTCCGTGCTGGTCGTCATGGTAGGCTCCTCTCCAAAGATCCCATAAGCGGGGTTCGGCGGGGGAATCAGGAGCTTCGGAGGATTGGGGTGGGGAGCCACCGTAATGGAATTGCCCCAAGCATTTTGCGTTGTCAGAGTAACAGGGTTGACCTGGTTGGTCCGGCTCACATTGGAGTTGATGTTTTCATTGTTGAACAGTTTGTCCAATGGCTGACCGATCTGGATATCACCCACCTTGCTCACGATGTTCTTATCAAGCAGGAGAGTGGAGAGAGTCGAAGTCTTCGTGAGAGTCAGCGCCCCCTCCCCACCAGCATCCAGATTCGTTTTCCCCGGCTGGAGAGCAGGATAGACCCCGGGTTGTCCACGGTTAGGGTTCCGAGGCCAATTACTGTTCGTGATGTCCCCCGTCCCTTGGCCCGCACCATTCATATCGATGACGGACACACCAACCTGATCTCCATTCGCCCTCCCCACATAAATGGCTTCGGGAGCTACGGGAGCGTTGACAAGCCCAGGCCCATCCCCGGTGGTAAAGTTGGTCGTGACCGTGGTCCCCAATAGGAGGCCTGTGAGATCATGGCAGGTGTTGTTGGCCTTAATGGTCGTTAAAGTTTTACCCAAGAGCTGGAAGGCAGGCCGAATCACATAAGTCGTTAGGTCACCCGAAGTCTTGGGATCCGCATAGTAGAGAACGGGGGCGTTCACCCCATTGATGGAAAGGAAAAGGGAGATACTCCCCGTGCGCGGAGTCTTATCGGTTGTCGAGAAGAATTCTCCCACATCCCTTGGATTCATGGGCTTCGAAAAGCTTACCTCAATGCTCGTAAGTGGATCGACACCCTTTTCCCCGTTTCCGGGACTGATCGAAACCTGGTTTGTGTTCACCTTGGTAAACCCAAGAACCTGAGGGACAATGGAATCCGTCCCGACAACGCTGGCTGTGAGGACTTCCTTGGTCAAAGGCTTTCCACGGATATCCAAAACAGAGGAGGAAATTTGAACGCGAATCACCTTCCCCGTGGGAAAGGTTTCAAAAGTATCCAAGTCTCCATCCGCATCGGGAATAAAAACAAAACTGTCCTTCCCAAGAAGATCCGTATCGTTGTTAAAGCCTGCCGGGAATCCTGAGGCACGGCTATCCACAACCGTATTCACCCCATTCTTTGCCTCAACAGCTTTGGTTAGGACAAGGTCAAAACCGGGAGTTGAGAGATTGTCATAGTAGGTCTTCCCATTAATGAAGGCCCGGCCCTTGACAATTTTCTGTTCCTCCGTGATCGGATCGTATTGAACAACCTGGATGGCCCCTGTCAGGCCTGAATTGATTTGATCTGCAGCACGATCGGAGAGAATGGATTCGATCTTGAGGTAATGGCTGAAGCGGATCAAAAGGAACTGATTCCCCGCACTTCCATTCGGTAACCGAGCGGTGGATTCCCATGTTGCCACAGGCAGCACCTTGTTGACCTGAGTCTGATTGTCTTTCAAGACTTGGGGTGAAGTAATATTGACAATCTTGGTCGAAGGTTGTTTGAAATCATCGAGTTGGGCGATGCGGTAGGGATAGAGTTGCCCCAACCCGGTCGAAGCCAAGGTAACCTCAAAGGGTCCTTGATTCCCCGGGCCTCCGGGTCCGCCACCACCGCAAGAACTCACGCTGAGAGCCGCAAGGAGCCCAAGTGTCTGTATCAATACGTTCTTTGTCATTACCTTACCTCTAAAAGGAGAACGGCTTTCGGCGGAATCGCCGTGAAAAGGTCCGCGGCCAGCAGACCCATTCCACAACCCTTTCACCCCTACTGTCTCCAATAACTGGCCAAGACTCGGACGCCGGAAACAGGAATGCTTCGAACCACATTGCCTGAATCGATTTCGATGACGTCTACTCGTCCACTGTCCCCAAGCCCCACAAACATAAAGCGAGGTGTCACAGCCGGAACCAATTGTCCGTTAATGTTTTTAAAATGCCCCTTACCCGAATGGTCTGCATAGACCAAGTTGGAAACAAAAGTACTCTGCGCATCGGGATAAGCACCAAAGTTATTCATGTCATCCATCGCAATGTCGACGATGTCTTTCCCGTTCAGCTTTTGTTTTTCCTGATCTGGATTCCCAAGGGAGCTGGTAATCGTCCATACTTTTTGACGGAAGGTGGGAGGGAGTGTAAAGCCCCCTGAACTGGCATCGATAGGCTGAGGACCCGTGGGGCTGGAGGTCAACTCCAGGTGGGAAATCCGCGCATTCCCCTGACTATCTTGATGGGCGACCCAACATGCCGAAACCGCAGAGCGGGGATCGGGCTGCAAGGTAGTAGCATTTCGGAAATTGGCTTGCTCCGGCACTCCGATTATCTGATCAAAGCCCACTCCGTTGATCCCATCGGGACCAGACTCATAGACAGAAACCCGCCCATCTCGGTTGAGAACAAAGGCAAAGTAGATTCCCGAATTGAATCCCACTCCCACCTGACGGATCGACACCGAGACTTCCATAGGTCCATTCATTTGCCCGATGACAGACTTTCGCAATTTAAGATCCGATCCATTAATAATGGAAAGCGAATCCCCGAGGGAGTTGCAAACCAAGAGATCCTCTCCCTCCGGTTGCCAGGCCAAGCCGGTTGGGCCACGCCCCACCTTTTCCTCATGAACGATTTGGTGGAAGGTACGAGATCCTGGATCAATATCCACGAAAGTAACGGAGTTCGCCGAGAAGTTACTGATGGCGAGACGCTTTAAGTTAGGAGAAACGGCCATGGACACGGGATCAGGAACTGGAATCGTTTCGATGAGTGTCATCCGATTGCTGTTGAGGACCAGGATCCGCCTCTTCCCACGATCCAAGACATACAGGAAGTGCCCGATTTGCTGCCGGCACGCATAAGCACAGAAGAGTATGGGAGGTTGGGGACTTCCCGGTGCGGGGTTGGGACCAAAGAAAGATCCTTGGAAATTCGTATGAAAAACCCCCTTGTCAGGCCCATCCGAAAAAGGGTTCCCCTTCAGAAGGCGGTTCGTCGGTCCCTGCACCTGGCAACCGGGTCCCCCCAAGTTGGCAACGGTAGGCTCTTCTCCAAAAATCGCTCTGGCAGGGTTGGGAGGGGGGAATCTAAGCTTCGGAGGATTTGGATGGGGAGCAACACTGATCGAGTTGCCCCATGCATTCTGCGGCGACCGAGTAAAGGGATTCACTTGGTTTGCCCTTGTCGCGAAGGGATTGATATTTTCGTTGTTGAAGATCTTGTCCAAGGGTTGCCCCAACTGGATATCCCCAACCTCACTCACCAATCCCGAGTCGATCAAGAGGTCTTTGAGTCGCGACGATTTCGTCAAAGTCAAAGCCCCTTCCCCTCCGCCGTCCAACTTCGTTTTACCTGGGACTAAGTTCGGTATAACTCCTGGAGCCCCCACATTGGGATTTTTGGGGAAATGGGAGGTGGCGGGATCGCCTGTCCCCTGTCCAAAACCATTCAAATCAATGATGGAGACACCCGTGCTGGAGCCTCCGCGACCCACATAAATCGCTTGGGGAGCCACGGGTGCATTGACAAATCCTGGCCCCTCACCCGTGGAAAAAGTGGTAGAAGCAGTGGTTCCAACCGCAACGGAGTTCAACCCATTGATCGTATTGTTCACGAGAATTGTGAATGGGAGAAGGTCAGGAAGGATATAGGCAGGCTTGATGGTGTAATCCATCAGGTTCCCGGGAGTCAGGGGATCCGCATAGTAGATCACGGGACTGACCGTATTGGCTTGGGTCATGTTGATGGTGATCCCCTTCGAGGCAGGTACTTTATTGGTCGTGGAAAAGAAGGTTCCAACATCAGCAGGATGAACCGGCTTCGAGAATTTGACTGAAATCGTTGTCGTAGGATCCACATCCACCTGCCCCCCCCCCGGGCTGATCTCAGGTTTTCCTTTTTTCACCCCTAAGACCTCAGGAGCAATGCTGTCCGCCCCAACCGTTGTCGCAGTGTTGACTTCGAGAGTCAGGGGCTTGCCTCGGTAGTCCAAGGTAGCGGAAGTCACTTTGATTTGGATGACCTTGCCCGCAGGAAAGGTTTCGAAGGTGGAGAGATCTCCGTCACTGTCAGGGACAAAAACAAAAGCCTTCTTATTCACCAAATCTTCGTCTTGGGTAAATCCCATGGGAAAGCCGGTCGCACGGCTGTCCAAAACGCTGACATTTCCGTCTTTATCCGCCTTTACGGCCCGAACGAGGGTTAGATCCAATCCCGGGGTGGAGAGATCGTCATAATAGGTGAATCCACCCACAAAAGCCCGGCCCTTGACCATGCTTGTCGCTTCGGTGGCCGGATCATAACTCAAAACCTGGATCGACCCCTTGAGACCCGAATTGCCTTGGTCTGCTTGGTCCGATGAAAGGATGGAGCTTGGATCCAAGTCATGGCTGAAACTCAGGAGTAAATATTGATTCCCCGGGTTGCCATTGGGAAGGGTGGCCGTCGTCGACCAAGTGGCTACAGGGAGAACCCTGTTGCTGCCCTTCACATTATCACGAAGGTCATCCATCTTTGTGATATTGATGATCTCAGTGGTTGCCCGCCCCTTGGAATCCAACTTTGTAATCCGGTAGGGATAAATCTGCCCAGACCCAGTGGTAGCCAAGCCCAGGGTGAAGGGGCCACGGTTATTCGGGTCGCCTTTTTGGCCTCCGCTGCATGCGGGGAGACCAAGAATTGCGATTCCGAGAAGACTTCCCAGCAAGAGGGTTCCCACCTTCGAGGATGCAGAACTCCAACCGTTAGGTAATCCTTTCATTGTCTTCCTTTTTCCTTCTGGAAAAGCCCGCCAGATCCCTCAAAGGCCCAAAACCAAGGCCTCCAAAACTGCGGGAATACAAACCAAAAGACCATCAAATAGAGAGCCAGCTTCGTGTGGCACGAAGACAACTCCAACTGGGGCAAAGTGGTAAAAACCATAACAGGGCATCCCGGTAAAAGCCCGAGGAAACCCGACTAGGGGGAAGAGGAGCAAAGTTTCTCCTCCTTCTTGATTCGCAAGGCCCATGCCATGGAGCACACTTTGCTCCCCGAAAGTATAACCCATGCAAAGCCAAGGACTTGGAAAGAAAGCAACCCTTTCCTTCCTCCACTACAATCCCACACCTTGCCTTTCATCCCCCCCTTTGGTGCGCTGGAAACCTCTTCTTGTGCGCTAGCGCACAGGCGGCCCGAGAAAAAGCCCCTAAGGAGGAGCTTTGGGAACGGCCCCTCCTTTGCGTATCATGCGCCCATGGAGAAGGAACGCCACCCACCTGAATCAGCCCTCGAGGGGGAACCCGAACTCGATCGCGCCCTGCGCCCCAACAGCTTGGAGGAATTCACGGGGCAAGGGAGCCTTGTGGCCAACCTCAAGATCACCATCCAAGCTGCCCGCGAGAGGGGAGAGCCCCTGGACCACCTTCTCTTCTGCGGCCCCCCGGGCCTGGGGAAAACCACCCTTGCCTGGCTCCTGGCCCGGGAAATGGAGAGCGAGATCTTTGTCACCTCCGGTCCCGCCCTGGCAAGCCCCAAGGATCTCGTAGGAACACTCACCCGCCTTGGAAGGGGTGACATCCTTTTTGTCGATGAAATCCACCGCCTCCCCCGGAGTGTCGAAGAATTCCTTTATTCGGCCATGGAGGACCATGCGATCGACATCACCATCGACCAGGGCCCTTCGGCCCGCTGTCTCAGACTCAGCCTGCAACCTTTTACCCTTGTGGGAGCGACCACGCGCGAGGGGATGCTTGCAGCCCCCTTTCGCAGCCGTTTTGGCATGGTCGAACGCCTCACCCCCTACCCCGTGCACGATCTGGTCTCGATCCTACACCGGGCTTCCCAGTCTCTCGGCATTGGCCTGGCGGAAGAAGCCGCGACCGAGCTTGCTATGCGTTCCCGCGGGACACCCCGAATCGCCCTCCGGCTTCTCCGGCGGATTCGGGACCGAGCACAAGTCAGCGGAGAAACCCGGATCAACCTCCCCAGAGCCCAGGAGGGACTCCAAGCCCTCGGGATTGATGGCTTTGGGTTGGAACGCCTGGACCGCGAACTCTTGGAAGCCCTCATTACCCGAGGTGGAGGCCCCGTTGGGCTCAAGACACTGGCCGCCGCCATCGGGGAGAACGTCGAGACCATCGAAACTGTTTATGAGCCCTTTCTCCTCCGCCTGGGTTTTTTGAGTCGGACCCCTCGGGGACGGGTTGCAACCCAACGCGCCTATAAGCATCTGGGGAAACCATTTCCCGACTCTCTTCGGACTTTGTTCTCGACGGAAGATGAGAGCCCCCAAGAGGAGTTTGAGTTCTGAGGCTTCCAGCGGAAATCCTTCGCCAAATCCTCCATGGGGAGGGCTCGGGACAAAGAAAGAAAATCTTGAGCTTCAGGATCGGGATCGCCCTGGGTCTCGCCTTATTCCTCCTTCTGCTTGCCCGCGGGATCTCGTTTTTTATGAAACCTAAGGTCCAGGCCGCGGAACAGAGCGAAATCCGTGTTCGTCTCAGTAGAGGAATTCATCGCCTGCTCTTTGAAGGGCCGAAAATCTGGATCGACGTCCTTCACCAATCTTTACAACCAGGCAAGGATGGGGTGGAAATCCAAGAAGAGACTTTCCCTGGCCAAAACCGCGAACCTCTCCTCCTGATCAAAAACAGGGGTCAGGAGCACCGGCTCCCCCTAACCTCATTGAGACTCCGCTGGAAAGGCCCCGCCCGCATTTCCCTGGGAAAGCAGGGGAAAGCCCGGCGCCTCTTTGGGGAATTGCACTTACTTCGCCGAAACAAATCCTGGCTCCCCACCCTGAACATCAACATGGAGCTGTACCTGAGCGGCGTCCTCCAAAAAGAAATGGGCGCTCACTTCCCTCTCGAAGCCCTCAAGGCCCAGGCCGTGGCCGCTCGTTCTTATGCGCGCACATGTATCCTGCGCTCGGGTTCCAAGAGTTTCGATCTCTTTGGAGACGATCGCAGCCAAGTCTTTTTTGAAGTCTCCGAAGAACCCAGGATCCTGAAAGCGATCCGCAGCACTCTGGGCCAAATCCTTATATATAAAAGAGCACCTCTTCGGGCTTACTACCACTCCACCTGCGGAGGGAGAACCCGAGACGGATACCTTAGGTTCCGGGATGTTCCGAGATTCGCCCTTCCCCCCGTTGTCTGCACCTATTGCAAGGACAGTCCGCGCTATCGCTGGACCCGGAAGATCCCCAAAAAAACCTTTCAAAACGCAGGGATTGCCGTCCGTGGCAATGCCCCAATCATCGATGTCCTTCTGAGGTCCCCACGAGGGGATTGGGAGCGCCTTCGGATTCGAGGAGGTGGAAGAGTTTCCGCCCCCTTCCCCGCAAGCCTCCTTCGGAAGATAGGCTCTCTTCCTTCTCTTTGGATCACAGAACAACGGTATCAAAAGGGGGCATTCCTTCTTCGGGGACGCGGATTTGGGCACGGAGTCGGCCTCTGCCAATGGGGGGCACGCGGCCTTGCACGACTGGGCAGAAGCGCAGAAGAGATCCTTTCTTTCTATTTTCCACGCGCCAAACTCCACAAGCCCAATTAGCCCGGGGGTTTCATAAGATCGTTAAAGGAATGAAACCACCAAGATTGAAGCATGCAACAGGAAACGAATGGAAGGCTCCAACGGCAACAAGATCAACGAAACGGACTCGATCGGATTTCAATTATTGCGAGGAAGCAGAACCGGCCCCAGGCGGGGCCTCTATCAAACTCCTCATGGAAGTTTCCAAACCCCCTGCTTCGCCCCCGTCGGGACCCTGGCCTCCGTAAAAGGCCTTCTCCCCACACAGGTTCGAGAAACGGGGGCTGAACTCATCCTGGCCAACACCTACCATCTCGCTCTCCGTCCCGGGGAAGGGATCATTCAAGAAGCGGGCGGCCTCCACAGCTTCATGGACTGGGAAGGCCCAATCCTGACGGACTCGGGCGGGTTCCAGGTTTTCTCCCTCGAAGGCCTTCGCCGCGTGGATGATTCAGGGGTTTATTTCGCGGGCTCTCAGAGCGGAAAAGCCTTATTCCTTGACCCGCGTGAAACCCTCCGCATCCAACGTGACCTCGGCTCGGATATCGCAATGGTCCTGGACGAATGCCCCCCCGCAGGGGCCCCCCGAAAGCAAGTCCTTGAGGCCACCCGCCGCACCATCCTTTGGGCGAAACAGGCAGCAGAGGAACACCAAAAAATGGGCGGCGCTTCCCGAGGCCAAGCGGTCTTCGGCATTGTGCAGGGCGGAATTTTCACGGACCTTCGCAAGGAATGCGCGGAGCAGATCACCCAGCTTCCCTTTGACGGCCTGGCCATCGGGGGAGTCTCGGTCGGAGAACCCAAACCGGAAATGTATCGAGTGGTCCAAGCAACCACCCCTTATCTTCCGGAGGAGAAAATCCGGTATCTCATGGGAATCGGAGATCCCGATGACCTCTTCCAGGCAGTCCTCAAGGGCATCGATATGTTTGACTGCGTTTCCCCCACACGCCATGGCCGCAACAATCTCCTCTATGTTCCCGAGGGCCGCCTCAAAATCCGAAACGCGATCTACAAAAAGGATTTCCGCCCCATTCAGGAGGGCTGTCCCTGCCCTGCCTGCCAGCGATACACCCGCGCCTACCTCCGCCACCTCGCCCTTGCCAAGGAGATCCTGGGGGGGATTCTCCAAAGCCTGCACAACCTAACCTTCTTGGAAACCCTCATGCAAAACCTGCGAATGAAAATCGAAGAAGGTCAACAAGCTGAAGCATTGGAAGAGTGGTTCGGCGAAACCTATCCAGGCTGGGCGCACCGGGTCTAAAGATTCATCAACCCTCCTGTCGAACGAGACAAGAAGAAGCCCTTTGTTGTGAATCATTTCCACAACAAAGAATGCCTCCTTCAGGATCTCCTTTTCATCCAGGAACAACTCGTGGACCCGCAACAATGGCGACATTAAAATCATTTAAGTTCAAGATTCTTGCCTCTTCGGGCTTCTGTCTCTTCCTGTTGGCGACAGTCCTGATCCGGGGCAGGACTTCGACCCTTGAAAAAAATGCCAAGGTGCAAGCCGAAGCACAATTAGCGCAAGTTCTTGAAGGGCAAGCCGCTCTCCTAGGCAAAGAAGTAGAAAGCATAAAAGCGGTTCTCCATACTCTTCAAAAAACGATGGAAACGGCCATCGATACTTCGAATAATTTTGAGTTGGATCGCGAATCGGCCATCTCCCTTCTGCGTGCATCACTTGAAACCCTCCCCCACGCAACCAGCCTATTCACCATCTGGAAAGAAGACGCCTTCGACGAACTGGATGGGTTATTCGAAGGGAAACCTGGAGCTGGAACCAAGGGTCGCTTTGCCACCTTTTGGGTTCGCAGAAAAGACGGAACCTTGAAACTAGGGGGATTCAAAGGGGTCGATGACGGTCGGAAGTTTCCTTTTTTTGCCCAGCTCCTTGCCGGCAACAAAGCCTATTTGGGATATCCACGCATAGAAAAGGATGAAGAAGAAGGATCCCGATTCTTGGTTACACTTGCCTTTCCTATCCAAATGGAAGGCAAAGTCTTGGGAATTGTTGGATCCGATTTCAGCTTTGGGGGCCTACAACAAAGCATGGACCGACAAAAGGCCTTTGAAGGAAACCTCCAAATAACCCTCACCGACCCCCAGGGAAGGTTGATCGCAGGCAAGGGCCTTCAAACCAAGAGAGGAACGACCGATTGGAGAAACGCTCATTCCAAAAAGGAAGAACTGGAACAAAAAGCTCTTGCTGTCACGATTCAGAAAGGACTCCCATCCTGGAAACTGCAAGCCCAGGTTCCCTCACAAATCATCTTTGCCAGCATGAACCGTCTCCGGTCGTCCCAAACAAAAACGGCCATCACCTGGACTCTCCTTTGTCTGGTCCTCTTAGGAATCTTGACTTTGTACATCAGTCGCCCCATCACCCAATTCCGTAAAGCCCTACAACAGGTCGAAGAAGGGGAGTTAAACCTTGAACTGCCCGTCCAGGGCAAGGATGAATTTTCAGAGCTCGCCAAAGCTTTCAATCGCACGATCGGGACTTTGCGAGATGTTCTTCTTGGTATTAAAGATGGAACAAACAGCCTAGCCGAAGCGTCTGCGGACCTTTCAGCGACATCCAAGCTGCTCTCCTCCAACGCAGATGACACGACCCATAAATCCTCATCCGTCGCAGCGGCGGCCGAAGAACTTTCAGTCAATCTCAGTCAAATGGCCAATGCGACTGCGGATGCAGCAGATCGTTCAAGAGCCATCCAAAGCGCAACAGCTGAAATCACTCAAAACACAGAAGAGATTCGAAACAACGCAGACAACGCCTCCCATGTTGCCTCCCAAGCAGCCACTTTGGCCTCGGAGAGCAATCGCCGCATTTTGGAGCTTGGGCGGGCTGCCGATGAAATCGGCAAGGTCATCGATCTAATTCAAGAGCTCTCCGAACAGACCAATCTGCTTGCACTCAATGCCACCATTGAAGCAGCTCGGGCTGGAGATGCAGGAAAAGGATTTGCCGTCGTTGCGAACGAAGTCAAAGAACTGGCCAAGGAATCTTCCACAGCCGCAGAAAGCATTCGCGAGAGAATCGAACATATTCAACACTCAACGAACCAAGTCACAGAGGGAATCCAACAATTCGACGAGGTGATCGGTCAAATCAACCAAGTGTCCCAAGCCATCGGCGTTTCCGTAGAAAACCAGCAGAGAAAAACCTTGGAAATCGGTGATCAAATCGCCCTGACCTCTCAAGCGATCGAAGCAGTGGACTACAGTGTGAAAGAATCAGCAGAAGCGGGCAAGGAAATCGCCCAATCCATTACTCGGGTCGATCAAGCAGCCAGAGAATTCATGAAAGGCGCTAAGTCCACACAAACTGTCGGTTTGACCCTCTCATCCATCAGTGAACATCTCCAAAAGAATGTCGGGAACTTCCATTTGGACAACAAGCACTTTGATGCCGCCCCGATTAAAGCCGCTCACAATATTTGGAAAGCAAGATTAGGTGAATTGATCGAAGGCAACCTCGCCTTGAACCCCGCCGAAATCGCAAGCCATCGGGACTGCGCCTTTGGAAAGTGGTACTTCGGTCCAGGGACCCAAGAGTACGGTTCGCATCCCGTTTTCCAGGAAATCAATGAATGGCATGAAAAGGTCCATGAAACCGCCCGGGCTATCGCACAAAAAATGAAGGACTTGGACAAGTCCGGAGCCATTCAGCTCTATGGAAGATTTTTGGACTTAACGCGCAATCTGTTCAGGCTCTTGGATGAGCTCGAAGAATTCGCCAACCAAACTCCCCAAAATTCATAAGCGATTCATCACCTTTCCCTTTTTCTTTTTGTTTAGGTATCGCAATGAAACACATCCTAGCATTTGTTGTTCTAACGATTGGAAGTTGCTTCCCCACTTTTTGCCAGCTCAAGGCCCAAAAACCGCTTCCAAAAAAGAAACTCAGCTTCCCCAATCGGCCCCGCTTTCCAAAACTCCCCTATATCGGAACCAAGGAGTTTGAAGCACTCCTTTCCAGGGCCATCATCATCGATGCGAGAAATCATATCGAATACGAGGTCATCCACATCAAAGGGGCCATCAATCTGCCCGTGGGGAAAATGAAGAAAAAGGATCTCAAGAAAATCCGAGGCCCCAGGGGATCGGCTCCCATCGTCTTCTATTGCAATGGAACCACCTGCCAAAAGAGTTACAAAGCCGGAGAAAAGGCCCGGATCTGGGGATGGAAGAACTTCTTTGTCTATGATTCCGGCGTGTTTCACTGGACACAGGCACACCCCGAAACCGTCCTTTTCTTCGGAAAGCCCATGGACAAAAAAACCCTTGAGAAAATCGCAAACCGAAAGGAGCTTGAGCATGTCAGCCTCAGCCCTCAAGGTTTTGCAAAAAAAGTTTTTTCCAACCAGGGTTACAAAATTTATGACCTTCGAGATCGCAAGGAACGGGCCGAATTCCCCCTTCGGCTTCCAAGGGTTGCCAAGCTCAACATGGACAGATTTGTTCAAGCCTTAAAGAAAAACCGAATCCGTAAGAACAAGCTTTTGATCTTTGACACCTCGGGAAAGCAGGTGAAATGGCTTCAGTTCTATCTCGAACAGCATGGTGTCAAGGATTATTGGCTACTAAAGGGAGGCGTCCTTGCCTGGAAAAAGGCGGGTTTGGATGCCAGAGGGAAACCGGGGAAATAGCCTTCCTTTACTGAGCCATCTTCCGGAAACTCGCTTTGGCAACAAAAACCGCAACAAAGGTCAGCATCACAACCCCCCGTCCTACGGGTTCGGGAGGGAGGGCAAGCCCCCCGTTCCACCAGGCGGCAAAGGCGATGAAGATCCCATAACCCAAGACATGCTTCAGGCTTTCCATCCCCTCCTGATCCGCCTTGGAAAGAATGTGGAGACCTTCGGCACAGAGATCTCCGAAAACATATCCCAGGAGAAGCCAAGAAAAGACCTCATCCTTTCCCGCCCGCCAAAAGAAAAAAAGATAGGCCAGATTCCTTCCAATCAGGGATACCAGCTCGATGCGCCGGTGGATACGAGCAGCCAGCAGCTCAGGTTTGGATTCCATCTTTTCATTATCGGCCTTCAGAACCGGCAAATTGACATCTCTCCAGGGGAGAGGGTTCGGAGAAGGATCTCAGGCAAATGTTGAAAATCATTCCCAAGGCGCGAGGATTTTCAGTTCCAATAGTCGCTGGGAAGAGAGAGAGGATTCGTGAAGAACACAAATGACATTGACCCAATTGAAACCAAAGAATGGATTCAGTCCTTCGATGAAGTGGTTCAGCAGCGGGGTCGCGGACGGGGCTCCTTTCTACTCTCCGCCCTTTTGGAAGAAGGCCGAAGGCTTCAAGCGATCCCCGATGGCCCACTGGTCACGGATTATGTAAACACAATCCCCGTGACAGAGGAGCCTCCATATCCAGGAAATGAGGACCTGGAAGTGCGCCTCAGGAGAATCATCCGATGGAATGCCATGGTCATGGTTCACCGGGCCAATACTCGCTTTGAGGGGCTCGGAGGGCATCTTTCCTCCTATGCTTCTGCCTCCCTCCTTTACGAGGTTGGCTTCAACCACTTTTTTCGGGGAAGGGGAGAGGATCGAAGCGGGGATCAAATCTATTTCCAAGGACATGCAGCCCCAGGAATCTATGCTCGCTCCTACCTTGAAGGACAGCTCAGTGAAGATCTCCTGGACCACTTTCGAAGAGAAGCTCCGCCCAAAAAAGGCCTTAGCTCCTATCCCCATCCCAGGCTCATGCCGGATTATTGGGAATTTCCCACCGTTTCCATGGGTCTTGGGCCTATCTCGGCCATCTACCAGGCCCGTTTCAACCGCTATCTTCACGCGAGAGGTCTCGCTGATACTTCCAAGTCCAGGGTCTGGGCTTTTCTCGGGGACGGCGAAACTGACGAACCCGAATCCCTCGGAGCCATTTCGGTCGCGGGACGCGAGGGCTTGGATAACCTCGTTTTCGTCATCAACTGCAACCTGCAGCGCCTTGATGGACCTGTTCGGGGGAATGGGAAGATCGTCCAAGAGTTGGAAGCGGTTTTCAGAGGAGTCGGCTGGAACGTCATCAAGGTTCTCTGGGGACGCGGCTGGGATCCCCTCCTTGCCAAAGATCGATCGGGGACTCTCCGGCGGGTCTTCAATGAACTCAAGGATGGGCATTGGCAAAAGTTCGCCACCCTCTCGGGAACGGAAATCCGTAAAGAACTGTTCGGACTTGACCCCTCCCTTGTCGAACTCGTCTCCGATCTTACAGACCAAGAACTGGAACAACTCCGCCGGGGAGGCCATGACAGCCACAAACTATTTGCGGCCTACAAAAAGGCTTGCACCCCCAATGGGGCTCCAACCGTTATCCTCGCACACACCGTAAAGGGTTGGTCTCTCGGGGATGGGTTTGAAGCCAAAAACGTCACCCACTCGATGAAAAAAATGAAGTTCAAGGAGCTTCAGCGCTTTCGGGATCGCCTGCAACTCCCCATCCCGGACAGCCGGCTCGACAACCCTCCGTTCTACCATCCGGGCGAACATTCTCCCGAAATTCAATATCTCAGAGAGCGCCGTGCAGCTCTCGGAGGTCCTGTCCCCTCCCGCACCAAATCGATCGTCAGCAAACCACCTCTTCCCAAAACGGATCTCTATGAAGAGTTCCTTGAGGGGACCACATCCGGAGATGGAGTGTCCACAACCATTGCTTTTGTACGCCTGCTCATGAAACTGGTCCGCGACAAGGCATTCGGAAAGTTCGTGGTCCCCATCATTCCCGATGAGGCGCGCACCTTCGGCATGGACCCGTTTTTTCGGATGGTAGGAATCTATGCGACCCAAGGACAACTCTATGAACCGGTAGACGCGGGACTCCTGCTCTATTACCGCGAAGCCGCTGATGGCCAGGTTCTCGAGGAGGGGATCACTGAGGCTGGTGCCATGGCCTCCTTTACTGCGGCCGGAACGGCCTATGCCACCCACGGAGTCCAGACGATTCCTTTTTACACCTTCTACTCCATGTTCGGCTTTCAACGCACCGGTGACCAAGCTTGGGCTTTTGGAGACCTCAGGGGGCGGGGCTTTCTCCTTGGAGCCACTGCAGGGCGTACAACACTTGCGGGTGAAGGTCTCCAGCATTGCGATGGACATAGTCATGTCCTCGCTGCCACCATCCCCAACATCCAGGCCTACGATCCAGCCTTTGCCTACGAAATCGCTTTGATTATCCGTGAGGGCCTGCGTCGCATGGTGGATCAAGAAGAAGATATCTACTACTACCTGACTCTCCAGAATGAAAACTATCCCATGCCCAAGATGCCGAATGGAGTCGAGGAGGGAATCCTCAAGGGCATGTATCGGTTCCGGGTCGCGCCCAAAAAACACAAAACGAAGATCCAACTCTTTGGATCCGGTTCCATCATGAACGAGGTTCGAAGGGCAGCCGGAATTCTCGACAAGCAGTTCGGAATCAGTGCTGATCTCTGGAGCGTCACAAGCTACCAGAACCTCCGGAAGGACGCCCTCGCCTGCGAGCATTGGAACCGTTTTCACCCGATGGAACCGAAGAGGATCCCCTATATCTCGACCCTTCTCAGTGGAATTGAAGGTCCCTTTATCGCCGCGTCAGACTTTATGAAGATGGTCCCAGAGATGGTGAACCGTTGGATTCCGGGACCTTATCATGTCTTGGGAACAGATGGGTTTGGGCTCAGCGACACACGAGAAAATTTACGTAGATATTTTGAAGTGGATGCCGAAAATATCGTGCTGGCCAGCATTGAAGCACTGGTCCAAGCAGGAAAACTCCCTCCCGAGCGCCTTCCAGAAGCCCTCGAAGCCTTGGGCATAGACCCCAACAAGGTCAACCCGATGGATCTATAAAACCCGAAAAGTTCCCAAAGAAGAGTTCAGGCATTCAACCCCCTCCCGACCTTCGCAATGGATTTGGAGGAAGAATCTGAGCCAAGTTTCTGGGCAATGAATCTTCGCCCTGGATTAAAGACACTCCCCAAAGATACGGGCGGCAAGGTCCGCCTCCTTCTCACTCAGGACAAGTGCAGGAGAGAACCTTACGGAGTTCGTCCCACAGCCCAAAATCAGCATCCCTTTCTCAAAAGCACGATGCACGATCTCGTTCCGCATATCCCCGCTTTCGGTCTCCACAGCGATCATCAGTCCACGCCCCCGAACTTCAACGATACCCCGTTTCCCCTTGCAGACCTCTTCCAGACGCCCCTTGAGATAAGAGCCCACAGTCCTGGCGTTCTCAATCAAGCCCCCCTCAAGCAGGTCCAAGGTCGCAAGGGCAGCCCGGCAAGAAACCGGATTCCCCCCAAAGGTTGAAGCATGTGAACCGGGCACCCAATCCATCAACTCGGCCCTGGCAATCATGGCTCCCAGCGGCATCCCCGAAGCAATCCCTTTGGCCGTTGTCACGAAATCCGGTTCCACACCATCGTATTCATAAGCAAACAATTTGCCGGTCCGCCCCATTCCTGCCTGCACTTCATCACAGACCATCATCGCCCCGGTCCGATCACAGAGTTCACGGATCGCGGGAAGGAAACCAGGATCAGGGATCCGATAGCCCCCCTCTCCTTGAATCGCCTCGACAAACACTGCGGCCAGTTCCGAAGCCGGGAGTTGATGGGAAAGGAGCCTCTGGATCGCCTCCATGTCTCCATAGGGCACATGGAAGACTCCCGGAACCATTGGGAAAAAGTGTTCCTTTTGAACAGGCTTGCTCGCACAAAGAGAAAGAGCTCCCATTGTCCTCCCATGGAAAGCCCCTTGGAAGGCAATCACGCACTGCCTCTTCGTGTGCCAACGGGCCAACTTGAAAGCACTCTCCACCGCCTCTGCCCCAGAGTTCCCAAAGAAAACCTTTTTGTCCCCTCCCGGGCTCAACTCCGAAAGGCGCTTTGCCAAATCCGCCTGAGGCTTGTAATAAAAATCGGTCCCGGAAAGATGGATCAACTTGTTCGCTTGGTCCTGAATGGCCGCAACGACCTCCGGATGACAATGTCCTGTGGCAGTGACTGCGATTCCCGCAGCCATATCCAAAAACACATTGCCATCGATGTCTTCGACCCACACGCCCCTCCCCCGCTCCGCAACCAAGGGATAATCCCTGGTATAAGAAGGAGAAACAAAGCGCGTATCATCGGCAAGGACTTCGGCAGCTTTCGGCCCGGGTAAAGAACCATGGATTTGGGGTGCGTCGTATGTGTTCTCCATCATCATCCTCTCGAGGTCATAAACAATGGTGGGTAGGATAGAGTCCCAAATGAATGCTCCAAGAGGATTCCGTTTCCTTCGTGAACATCACATCCGAAAAGGCTATGAGTTCCAAAGAGTGTACCGCCTCGCAGGCCGGGCGAGGGGAAAGCATCTCCAGGTGCTTGCAGTCCCCAACCGCCTCCCCCACGCCCGCCTGGGCCTCTCCGTCAGCAAAAAAAATGGCAAAGCGGTTCGGCGAAACCGTATCAAGCGCATGATCCGCGAATCCTTCCGCCTCCTCCGTTGGGAAATCGAGGCCAGGGCGGGCAGTGTGGACATCGTCGTCATCCCCATGCACACCGAAGGTAAGTACCCCCTGAAGGAACTGATGCAAGAGTTTCCCCTCCTTGTGGAAAAGGCCACCCAGAAGGCCAAACGGCCCAAACGAAGGGGCAGACAGAATTCCAGGAGGAAGCGGAGGCATTGATGCACAGAGAAGCTCGAAAAGAGAAAGGCCCTTCAGTGAAATCTCTTCCAGGGCAAATCCCAAAGGAGACCCTTTCTCCCAGGACCCTTTCTCCCAGGACCCTTTCTCCAGGACGGCTATTGTCCACGCTCCTGAGAATACCGATCCACCTATACAGAGGCCTGATCTCCCCCTGGAAACCCAGGACCTGCCGATTCCACCCAAGTTGCAGTCGCTATGCCTTGGAAGCCTTGGAGATGCACGGCCCGATGAAAGGGATCCTTTTGATTGCCTGGCGCTTGCTGAGATGCCAACCCTTTGCAAAAGGGGGAGAGGATCCTGTCC
>Ga0256841_1000347_pt1 | contig 49652 bp, 49 predicted proteins | sample 356308metaG_FD_185971 | JGI IMG/M metagenome (GOLD analysis project Ga0256841, IMG submission 185971) | Hydrothermal vent microbial communities from Mid Atlantic Ridge, Atlantic Ocean - 356-308 | ecosystem: Environmental > Aquatic > Marine > Hydrothermal vents | place: Atlantic Ocean: Mid...
ATCTCAAAATATTTAATAAACCTTAATTTAACTCCTATGAAAAAAATAGTACTGGTAATTGCCCTTTTAGTTTCCCTTGTTGGATTCACGCAAGAAAGTCAAGAAAAAAATAATGACAATCAAAAAAATAATGAAGTAAAGTTAAACGGACTCTTTCTGGTAGCCGGTGCTTTCGAAGGTACCTATGAGCATATTTTAAATGAAGAATCAGGTGTAGGGATTTCCTTATTTTTACCTTTTGACGATATTACTGATATCAATTACTATATCTCTCCCTATTACAGGTTTTATTTCGGAAGAAAATATGCAAAAGGTTTTTTTCTGGAAGGTTTCGGAATGTTAAACTCAATTGATGATGGCGTTTATATAGAATATGATAGTGTTGGGAATGTTATAATGAGGCATGATGACAGTAATGTAACTGATTTTGCACTAGGTATTGGCTTAGGTGGAAAATGGATTACTAAAAGTGGCTTCATTGGTGAGATAAATTTAGGAGTTGGAAGAAACCTTTTTAATAGTAGCCGCTATGATACTAATCAACTTGTCGGTAAATTGGGTATCACTATTGGTTACCGGTTTTGATTTTACTTGGTTTGAATGGAGAGGAATTCTTTGAGGTAGAGCCTCAAGGATAGTTTACTTCATGAAATTCTTTTAAGTAATATACTACATTTTTTGCAGCCAAGTACGTATATCTATTGCGTTTAAAATTACACGCCTAACTTCTTCAATCTTAACACGTTGTTGTTCCATAGTATCGCGATGGCGAATGGTAACCGTATTGTCTTCTTTGGTTTGGTGGTCAACCGTAATACAAAATGGAGTTCCGGCAGCATCTTGGCGGCGGTACCGCTTTCCTACCGCATCTTTTTCATCGTATAAAACCGTCATATTCCATTTTAAACCGTCAATAATACTACGGGCAATTTCAGGGAGTCCGTCTTTTTTCAGCAACGGAAAAACTGCCACTTTAGTGGGGGCTAATATAGCAGGTAATTTTAAAACCGTGCGTGTAGTACCATTTTCTAATGTTTCTTCTTGTAGTGATTTTGAAAAAACAGCTAAAAACATCCGGTCTAAACCGATAGAAGTTTCAATCACATAAGGCACATAACTTTTATTTTCTTCGGGGTCAAAATACTGTAATTTTTTATTCGAAAATTTTTCGTGTTGCGATAAATCAAAATCCGTACGCGAGTGAATACCTTCCAATTCTTTAAATCCGAACGGAAAGTTGAATTCTATATCTGCAGCAGCATCGGCATAATGTGCCAGTTTTTCATGGTTGTGAAAACGATAATTTTCTTCACCCATTCCTAATGACAAATGCCATTTCAAGCGGGTTTCTTTCCATCGCTCATACCACTCTTGTTGGGTTCCGGGTTTGATAAAGAATTGCATTTCCATCTGCTCAAATTCGCGCATCCTAAAAATAAATTGCCTGGCAACAATCTCATTTCTAAAGGCTTTTCCGGTTTGGGCAATACCAAACGGAATTTTCAAACGGCTCGTTTTTTGTATGTTCAAAAAGTTGACAAAAATTCCTTGTGCCGTTTCGGGGCGTAAGTATAAATCCATCGCACTTTCGGCAGAAGCACCTAGTTTTGTGCCGAACATTAAGTTAAACTGTTTTACATCGGTCCAATTCTTACTTCCGGTTAACGGGTCGGCAATTCCCAATTCTTCAATAAGCGATTTTATATCGGCTAATTCTTCATTTTCTAATGATTTCGCCATACGCGATAAAATCTGTTCTTTCTTTTGAAGATAACCGACTACTCTCGGGTTGGTGGTTTTAAATTGTTCTTCATCAAAAGCATCGCCGAAACGTTTTGCCGCTTTGGCAATTTCTTTTTGGGCTTTTTGAAGCAGTTTTTCGGCATAGTCTTCAATCAATACATCGGCTCTATACCGCTTTTTTGAATCTTTATTATCGATAAGCGGATCGTTAAAGGCATCTACATGGCCTGAGGCTTTCCACGTCATAGGATGCATAAAAATAGCAGCGTCTATACCCACAATATTTTCATGCAATTGCACCATGGCTTTCCACCAATATTGCCTAATGTTATTCTTTAGTTCAACACCATTTTGCGCATAATCATAAACCGCACTTAAACCATCATATATTTCACTAGAAGGGAATACATATCCGTATTCTTTTGCATGAGAAATGACCTTCTTAAATGTATCTTCTTGTTTTGCCATCTTGCAAAAATAGATAAATTAAGAACATTGGTAAACAAAAAAAGGTGTAAATACAAATTTGTAACTACACCTTTTTGAAATGGTTAATTCTTGGTTAGTTATAAGCCTAAAAATGCATCTTTTAGTTCAAATTTTGTAGCACCTACCAAATTACCTTCTACATATACTTTTACAGTATAAGCACCTTTGACAAATTTTTGAGGAATCTTATCAACAAACATAACTTCATCAAGGTCATTATTTTGATAGTCAAAAGTATCTTGTGCAGTATAAGCAATTTCTTCACCGTTTTTATTAGTAAATGTTCCTTTTTCACTTAAAACAGTACCTTTTGGGTTCTGAATGATGATATAGGCTTCTTTATCGCCGGGAGTTGCAATTTCATTTTTTACAATTCTAAAGTTGACACGAATAGCCTGTGCTTTTTGTGCTTTATTGGTCTCAGAATACTTACCGTTACTTTTTAATCGCATCGGAATGGCTTTTACAGTACTTACCCGTAAGGCACCACCTATTTCAACTTTTTTTGATAAATCCATATTTTGGGCAATCAACGTATCATTGAAGCTGGTTTGTTCTACCAATTTACCGGTAATACTATCTTTTTCAACTTCTAATAAATTATTAGCAATAGTTAAAGAATCATTTAAAAAGAATAGGCGTTCGTTTTTGGCTTCAAGGTCTTTGATTTTTTTTCGATAGCGCCTTACTAGAGCCCAATTGGTATTCTTTAAGTTTTTTACAGAATCTTTAAACGCTATAATTTTATCTCTTTCTACTGTAAGTTCATCGGCTAATGAATTATTTTGAGCGATGGCCACATCATATTTTTCTTCCATTGAAGTTAGGCTTCCCAAAATTTGCTCCTTTTCTTGTTTTAGAAATTCTTCGGAGGCTTTAAATTTTGAGTTTTGCCGAAATGTATAGATGCTTAATGCGACTAACAGTGCAATCAAAATTCCGGTAAGAATTTTTTTGTTTGAAGATGATTTTTGTTCTCCCATAGTTTGAGTTTTTTGTTTAAGAGTTTATTGCTTATTAATGCTTAACGTAAAATTAGAAAAAAATTGTGTAAATAAGCCCGATTAATTGGTATTTGCCAATAATTATAAGGCATTTTAAGAATTTTTTAAAAGATTATCTAACAATACGTTAAAAAAGTTAAATTCCTTAAATTCAAGGAAGGAAACAATTAATAACTTACAAACATAAAAACCGAATCTAAAGAAATTCTGAAGTTGTATAATAGAATGATAAACCTCAATTTGCGGTTGTTGATTTATAAATTTTGTAATTAAATACATTGTCGCTAAGCAAAAAGGTATACCTATGATAAAGGATATTTTTTACTTATTTTTCCCTAAAATGTGCAGTTGCTGTCATGAACCCTTGGTACAAAGCGAAAAAGAAATTTGTATATCGTGTAGGTTTCAATTGCCGACCACAGAATTTACTGATGAAAGAGATAATCAAGTAGAGCGGGCTTTTTACGGAAGGATAAAAATTGAATTTGCAACCGCACTATTATTTTATAGAAGAAAAGGCCTCTCCCAAAAATTGATTTTTCAGTTAAAATATAAAGGAAGGCAAGGAATTGGTAATTTTCTAGGTAACTGGTTGGGGTCTCAATTAAAAGAAAGCAAGCGGCTGCCCAAAGTAGATTATATTGTACCCGTTCCGTTGCACCCTAAAAAATTAAAAAAAAGGGGCTATAATCAATTAACAACATTTGGCAAAAGTATTTCAAAGATACTAGATGCCCCTTTTATTACAGATGTATTAATCAAAAAAAGCGCTAGTGAGACACAAACGTTAAAACGTCGGTTTGACCGCTGGAATAATGTAAATGAAATTTTTTATATAACAAATCAGGTAATTTTTAAAAACAAACACGTTTTATTGATTGATGATGTCATTACTACGGGTGCCACTTTAGAGTCTTGTGCCTTGCAATTGTCTAAAACAGAAAATATAAAGATTAGCATTGCAACGATGGCCTATACCGAGTAGAATAGTTCTATCTAACTAGTTATGTAAAACATGTATTATCAGATAGTTATATTTGTTAGGTGTTTTATGTTACTTTTTTATAGTCTTGTAATTCGGGTTAAAATAGGCTTTGCCATGCCCGAAAAAAAATCAGAAAAGAAAGAATGAGTTTAAAGTTAAAAGTGTTATAATTTTTTAAGAACCCGCACAGAACTCATTCAAAAATTGTTAATTTGCACAAAATTTTAAAGATAAAAGCTATCAAAAGAATACGGGCTCTCACAAAAGCGTGAAGAAAACAGCACAAGGAGTCCTAGGTATTTTTTAAGCTGAGTTAAATTGCTGTAAACCAGTTAATTAATATAAATTTTTTCGTGAAAAAATACGTTACCATAGGTATAATTTTCTTTTTTTTAATAGTATTGCTTACCGGCTGCGCCCGCAGGGGAAGGCCTGACGGTGGTCCCAAAGATGAAGATGCCCCCATAATGATGCTGGCAAAACCTGTAAACTTGACAACAAACTTTAAAGAAAAGGAAATAAAAATCTATTTTGACGAATACATCAAGTTAAAAGATTTGCAAAAGCAATTGATTATTTCGCCACCCTTAAAATATGTGCCGGTTATCAAACCTTTAGGTACTCCCAGTAAATACATTTCTATTAAAATTTTAGACACTTTAAAAGAAAATACTACCTATACCTTTAATTTTGGGCAAAGTGTTATTGACAATACCGAAGGGAATATATTGAACAACTTTAAATATGTTTTTTCTACCGGCGATATTATAGATTCGTTAAAGGTTTCGGGTACCATTAAAGATGCATTTAGCAACGAAGTAGATAAAGACATTACCGTAATGTTATACGAAGTAAATGATTCTTTTACAGATTCAATAATTTATAACGAAAAACCATTGTATGTTGGCAGTACACTCGATTCTACAGCTTGGGAAATTACTAATATTAAATCAGGTAAATATTTGTTATTGGCTTTAAAAGACGCTTCTAAAAATTATAAGTTCAACCCTAAAGAAGACAAAATAGGTTTTTATAAAAAGTATATTACCATTCCAACAGATAGTAGTTATACTATTAGTATGTTTAGAGAAGAATTGCCATTTCAGTTAAAAAGGCCTTCCGAAGCTGCTAAAGGACACCTCCTTTTTGGGTATGAAGGCGTAGGTGATAGTTTGAAAGTGCAACCCTTTTTGGTTTCCGAAAAATTTGAAAGTTTTACAAACTTTGAAAAAAATAAAGACACGCTGAATTTTTGGTATAAAAATACTGAAAAAGATTCCATACAGTTTTATGCAATCAATAACCAATATCGAGACACCCTTACCGTGAAATTAAGGACTAAAATTCTCGATTCATTACAGATAAAAAGCTCGGTAAGAGGCGTGTTGCCGTTGCGGGATACGTTTAAGTTATCTGGTAATATACCGATAGAAAGTATAGATACTGCAAAAGTCGATTTTATAGATAAAGATAGCAGTGCTGTGGCTCACAGTTTTAGTATTTCAAAAGACAAAGATGAAATTGTCTTAGACTTTGTAAAAAAGTACGATCAAAAATATTCATTGGTATTTTTTCCGGAGGCCATTACCGATTTTTTTGGAAATGTAAATGATACTTTACAATATAGATTTACCACAAAAAGGCCGACAGATTATGGCAATGTTTACCTTACCTTGCAAAAAGTAAAGAGCTATCCGTTGATAGTACAATTGATTACCGAAAGAGGAAAATTAGTAGGAGAGGTTTATGCAGAACATCAACAAGAATACGTTTTTAAGAATTTGGTGCCTGATAAATATTTAATTCGTGTTATTTATGATAATAACAAAAACAGAAAATGGGATACCGGTAATTTTTTATTGCGAAAACAACCCGAAGAAGTAATTTATTTCAATACAGTATTAGAAGTCAGAGCCAATTGGGAAATGACCGAAACTTTTATGTTAGAATAAAAGTATTGAGTTTAGGTGGATTCTAAAAATTCATTTTCTCACTTAATTCTTATTTATTATAGAAGAAGTTAGTGCCGAACTTCACAATACTATTGCAAAACAAAGAGGGTTAGGCATTATTTTTTTAGCTAGCTTTAGCTATTAAAAAAATAACGAAGCAGTGTCCTGTAATTGTCGCAGGAAATAATTGTTACTAAAAAACCTTTCGATTATTAAAATCTATGCCCTATCTTTGTAATTTAGAATGAATATAAAGAAGAGTGAACGCAATGTAATACCATATTTTTTCGCTGTAAAGCTAGAGAATACCGTGAGTTAACCTTTCTATAAATATAATATTGACAAAGATTAGAACTGCGAATTATACAAAACCATGAAACTAAATAAACAAGACATATTTGATGCCCTAGACACGATTACCGCTCCCGGAGAAGGTAAAAGTTTAGTAGAGAGTAAGGCTATTAAGAACATAGTAATTTTTGGTAAAGAAGTAATCGTTGAAGTTACCATCACCAACCCTACGTTACAAGCCAAGAAAAAGGTAGAAGTAGAAATTATGAAGGCAATACATGATAAGGTGTATCAAAAAGCAGACGTAAAAGTGAATGTAACCGTAGAAACCTCAGAAAAAGCCCCTGCCAATGTTATCAAAGGCAATAAAATTGACGGCGTTCAAAATATAATTGCCATTGCTTCGGGCAAAGGCGGTGTAGGAAAATCTACCATCACGGCAAATATGGCAATTACCTTGTCAAAAATGGGTTTTAAAGTAGGAATTTTAGACGCCGATGTATACGGGCCATCAATGCCCATTATGTTTGATGTAGCCGATGCAAAACCATTAGCGAGAAACGTAAATGGCCGCTCAAAAATGATTCCGGTTGAAAATTATGGCGTAAAAATGTTATCATTAGGGTTTTTTACGCAACCAGACCAAGCCGTTATTTGGCGTGGTGCCATGGCATCAAAAGCCTTGAACCAAATGATTTTTGATGCAGATTGGGGCGAATTAGATTTTATGTTGATAGACCTGCCTCCCGGTACTGGCGATATACATTTGTCAATAGTACAAGCCATACCCATTACCGGAGCCATTATCGTAAGTACGCCCCAAAACATAGCCTTGGCAGATGCTAAAAAAGGAGTAGCCATGTTTCAGCAAGAAAATATCAATGTGCCTGTTTTGGGAATTGTTGAAAATATGAGTTATTTTACACCCGCAGAATTACCCGATAATAAATATTATATCTTTGGAAAAGACGGTGCAAAAAACCTGGCAGAAGACTTAGATACTACCTTTTTAGGAGAAGTCCCATTAGTTCAAAGTATTCGCGAAGCGGGTGATGTAGGCCATCCGGTAGCATTGCAAAATGAAACACCCTTAGAAGAAGCTTTTAAAGAAATTGCCAAAAATATGGTATCACAACTGGTAAAACGCAATGCCGATTTGCCACCCACAGAAATTGTTAAAATCACTACGATGGCAGGATGTAGTACTAAAAACTAAGTACAATGAACCAGCAAGAATTGAGAAATAATATAGAAAAAGCATTGGTTGAAATTAGACCTTTTCTACAAGCAGACGGAGGGGATATCTCTTTTGTGTCTGTTGAAAATAATATTGTTAAAGTACAACTTTTAGGTACTTGTATAGGCTGCTCGGTAAATCAAATGACACTTAAAAATGGCGTAGAAGCTACCATTAAAAAGTATGCCCCGCAGATTAAAGAAGTCGTTGAAGTGAGCTGAATTTTATGAAAGCCTTCACTTTTTTGTTACCGGTTATTTAGAATTATTCTTTGCTAATCTTTTTTTACGTATCTTTAGAATCGAAAAGGTATGTTATTATGAATACACCATTTAAAGAATTAAAATCACTACTTAAATTCTTGAACAAGAGAAATCCTGAGTGAAAATAGTCACTTTTTACGGATTGTATAAACTTATAATATTCATAATATTAAAACTATTAATATGCCTAGATATCATAAATTAGGTAAAATTCCACCTAAACGACATACAACATTTAAAAATCCAACCGGCGGATTGTACCAAGAAGAATTATTCGGTACAGCGGGTTTTATTGGTATGTCATCGTTAATTTATCACCTATATCCGCCCACCGTAGTTTCTGAAGTGAAAAGGGTAGGTGCTATTGCCCCTAAAATTGCCGTTGAAAAAAATATGAAAGCCTTGAGCTTTAAAGGTTTTTCACTACAAGCCGAGCAAGACTATTTAAAAAGTAGAAAAACACTTTTTGTAAACAGTGATTTGCACATAGGCTTAGCCGCACCCAAAACATTCTCTAAAGATTTTTTTTATAGAAATTCTGATGCCGATGAAATGTTATTCATTCACGTTGGAAGCGGAAAATTAAGAACCATGTACGGTAATCTTGATTTTAGCTATGGAGATTATCTTATTATCCCACGAGGAACAACCTATCAAATAGACTTTGATACCGAAGATAATAGAATGTTGTATATAGAGTCTTTCAGTCCGATTGTGACCCCAAAAAGATATCGTAATGATTTCGGGCAGTTGTTAGAACATTCTCCATTTTGTGAACGCGATTTCCGATTGCCGAAAGATTTAACAACACATGATGAAAAAGGAGCTTTTAAAATTCTTTCTAAAAAACAAGGTGTCCTTTGGGAGTATACTCATAAAAACCATCCTTTTGATGTTGTGGGTTGGGACGGATTTAACTATCCCTATGCTTTTTCAATTCACGATTTTGAGCCTATAACCGGACGTATACACATGCCGCCGCCTATCCACCAACAATGGGAAGCTGCGGGTTTTGTAGTATGCTCATTTGTACCTAGGATGTATGATTATCATCCTGATTCTATTCCGGCACCTTATCACCATAGTAATATAGACTCAGAAGAGATATTATATTATGTAGATGGTGATTTTATGAGTAGAAATAATATTGAAAAAGGACAAATTACACTCCACCCCGGAGGAATACCACACGGGCCGCATCCCGGAGCTATCGAAAGAAGTATCGGTAAAAAAAAGACCGGCGAACTAGCTGTTATGATAGACCCTTTTAGCCCGATTTCTATCACCGAAGAAGCCCTAAAATTAGAAGTGAACGATTATTATAAATCGTGGTTGGGATAGGATTTAAGAACCTGTGACCAAAGACGTATGATTTTTTGAGATAATACATTAAACAATAATTGTAAAACAATTTTAATGATAAAACATAATTTTAAAAAATTAATTATTTGGCAAGAAAGTTTAGAATTAGTTATCGAAACTTATAAAACAACTAAAAATTTTCCTTCAGAAGAAAAGTTTGGTCTTTCAAATCAATTAAACAGGTGTTCGGTTTCAATTCCATCAAATATTGCTGAAGGTACAAGTAAAAGCTCCGAAAAACATTTTAAAAACTATTTAGAAACATCTTTAGGCTCTGTCTTCGAATGGGAAACACAAATAACTATTACCCAAAGGGTTGGATATATTGATCAGGATAAATTTACAGAATTAGAAAATAGAATAAATAAAATACAGAATATGATATATAAGTTTATGATTTCTCTTTAAACTAAAAGAGTCATAAGTCTTACCTCAATAAATCGTATATCTTAAAAAAATATAATTATGAGTACTGAAATAAAAAATTTAACAGATTTACAAAATACCGAATACGGATTAAAAAAAATATTTGACGACGCAGAAGATTTTTTACCATTACTAGGAACAGATTATGTAGAATTATATGTTGGCAATGCCAAACAATCTGCACATTTTTACAAAACGGCATTTGGCTTTCAGTCAGAAGCCTTTGCAGGATTGGAAACCGGGGTAAAAGACCACGTTTCGTATGTATTAAAACAAGATAAGATAAGATTGGTATTAACTACCTCTTTAGAAGAAGGAGGCCCTATCAATGAACATATCAACAAACACGGCGATGGGGTTAAAGTAATAGCGCTTTGGGTAGAAGATGCTACTAAAGCATTTGAAGAAACTACCAAAAGGGGCGCCAAACCCTTTATGAAACCTACCAAAGAAGAAGATGAAAACGGGTATGTAATCCGTTCAGGAATCTATACCTATGGAGAAACCGTACACCTATTTGTAGAGCGTAAAAATTATCACGGACTCTTTTTGCCCGGGTATCAAAAGTGGGAATCGCACTACAATCCTGAGCCCGTGGGCTTAAAATTTATTGACCACATGGTAGGCAATGTAGGCTGGGGCGAAATGCAAGAATGGTGTAAATTTTATGCTAAGGTAATGGGCTTTGCACAAATAGTATCGTTTACCGATGATGATATTTCTACAGAGTATACAGCTTTGATGAGTAAAGTAATGTCTAATGGTAATGGTAGGATAAAATTCCCTATTAATGAACCCGCAAAAGGCAAGAAAAAATCGCAAATAGAAGAATATTTAGATTTTTACAATGGGGCGGGCGTGCAGCATATTGCCGTGGCTACCAATGATATTGTAAAAACGGTTTCTGCTATGCGAGACAGAGGTGTTGAATTTCTATATGTACCCGATACGTATTATGACGATTTGTTAGAGCGTGTAGGAAAAATTGACGAAGACGTTGAAGTATTAAAAAAACACGGCGTATTGATTGATAGAGACGAAGAAGGGTATTTATTACAACTATTTACAAAACCCGTAGTAGACAGGCCAACGATGTTCTTTGAGATTATTCAACGCAAAGGAGCACAGTCTTTTGGCGTAGGTAATTTTAAAGCCTTGTTTGAAGCCATTGAACGCGAACAAGCCAATCGCGGAACCTTGTAGTTTGGTGTTAGATTAGAAGGCTATTTGTTACAATATTCAACCCTGAAAGGGTTTCAAATCCTTTCAGGGTTCGTTAGAAATTATGTAAAGTTCATTGAAAGAGTTGCCAAAAACAGGTTGGCAACCTATTATGTACCGAATCTGTATTATTTTAAAATTCTATTCACTAGTTTTTCTTTGGCTTCGGTATCGTCACCACACAACCATTGAAGTACGTTATCTTCCCAGATAGCATCATATTCGGTTTGATTGATAATATGGCGTTCCATGGCCAAATCCAATATTTTTCCCGGGTATGACGATTGTGATTTACTTTCCATTTCCCCTAAAGGATAAGGGTCGTCTAAACCCATTATAACCTGTTTATAACCTTGATTTTCAATGAGTAATTGCAACGAACCCGTATCGTGTACCAAGGTGTCAAAAAAGATATTTTTGTGGCCAACGGATTTTCTGGGATGTTGTTTTCCTTCAAACAAATCAGGCCTGCCATCAAAACCTTGAATGCGCCTTCCTAAATTGATTTGTGATAATTGGCCGCCGTGGGCAAAACAAACACGCATGTTTGGAAACATATCCTGATAACCGTTTAAGGTTAAAAAATGATAGGCATCGGCACATTGTGCCAACATCCAAATCAAATGAAAACGCCATGAAATATTTTCTAGCAAGATAAATTTTTCACCGTCATAAGGATGTATTTCTACTGCCAGATTGTATTTGTTGGCAAGTTCAAAAATGGGTTCGTTTTCTTCGTCAAAAATACAACGCCAAGTACCAATAGTATCCATATAATGCGTAGGTAAGCACAAGAGTTGCATACCCAGTTCTTCAACGCAGCGTTCTATTTCCCAACAGGCTCCACGTACAAATCCGGGATGTACTACAAATCCCGATGTAAATTTAGAAGGATTCTCATGTTGGATTTTGGCATTAAAATCATTTTGAAATCGCAAGGCCTGTTTCATTTCTTCAACGCGCAAGCCATTGCCGTAAAGTTGTGATAAATTTAAAACTACGGCATGGTCAATATGGTAGCGCTCCATCCATTCTAATTTTTCTTCCAGAAAAAAACTAGAATCGGTTACCGGTCGCTTCCAATTTTTTTGGAGCATGAATTTTCGGTCTTTATCTACCCAAAAAATACCTTTATCTTTCATAAATTGAGGTATCTCCTCAGGATAAGGTAAGAGATGAGAATGGCCGTTGATGCGTAGTTTTCGTTTCATCTGTTCTGTCATTCCTGCGAAGGCAGGATATCTATTAATTTAAATTTTGTATTTGTCATTCTGAGCGAAGTGAAGAATCTCAGAAAGAGATATTTCGACTGCATTCAACATAATATTACTTTATCTTTTTAGGCGGCTCCATCACTTCCCCACAATTTGAGCAAGTCCGTTTTTGTGCATCTCCATAATAATTGTCGAAAATACTGGGCATATCGGTTTCTATATCTTTCAAAGCAAATTCTTGGCGGTATAACTGATGGTTACAATGTTCGCAATACCATTCAAGTGCGTCTAGCATTCCTTCGAGCCGTGGGTATTCAATAACCAAACCGACTGTATTGGCAACACGTTGTGGCGAATGCGGTACTTTTGGGGGTAATAGGTAAATATCGCCTTCATTGATATGAATGTCTTGAGGGTTGCCATCAACCATAATTTTTAAAACCATATCACCTTCTACTTGATAAAAGAATTCAGGGGTTTCGTTATAGTGATAGTCTTTTCTGCTGTTAGGGCCGCCAACTACCATTACAATATAGTCGCCGTCTTTCCATACCACTTTATTGCCTACGGGCGGTTTTAATAAATGGCGGTTTTCGTCAATCCACTTTTTAAAATTTATAGGTTGTACCAGTTTACTCATACTATTGACCCATTCTAACCTTCTTAAAGGGAAGGAACTCATAACGGGGCGGTTAAGAGTTTTGAATTATTACTATTGTCATTTTTCAGAAATAAATATACTCTAATTTTCTGAAATATAGATACCTTCTTTTATGCGTTTTTTTCTGTTGATGGTTGTGTTATTTTTTTACAACGACTTTGTCCTACCGCCATCTACAGGTAGGTTTACGCCGTTAATATAGGCAGCAGCCTCACTGGCTAAAAAGGCTACGGCATTGGCAATTTCACCGGGTTGTGCAAAGCGTTTGGCTGGAATACTGTTTTTCATCATTTTTGAAATTTCTTCAACAGATTTTCCTGTAGCTGCTGCTTTGTTTTTGATGATTTCTGATAATCGTTCGGTGGAAGTAGCTCCCGGTAATACATTGTTTACGGTGATTCCGAATGCTCCCAATTCATTGGCCAGGGTTTTACTCCAACTGGCAACGGCACCACGTATGGTATTTGATACCCCTAATCCGTCAAGGGGTTGTTTTACCGAAGTAGAGATAATATTAATAATCCTGCCGAAATCAGCTTCTTTCATTCCCGGTACAACCGTTTGTACCAAGATATGATTGCTTTTTAGGTGTTGTGTAAAAGCACTTTCAAAATCTTCTAGTTCGGCTGCAAATATCGGCCCGCCTTTTGGCCCTCCGGTATTATTGACTAAAATATGATAGATACCTACATTTTTTAAATGTGTTGCTACTTTTTCACCCAATTCAACAGGATTTTGAAAATCTGCTACGATATAATTGTGATTTTGATAGGTATTGGGCAATTCTGTCAATACATTGAGTAATTTTTCTTCATTACGAGCCACTAAGGTAATATTGGCACCGAGTTCTGCTAATGCCATTGCCGTTGCTTTGCCGATACCTTGCGTACTACCACAAACCAAAGCATTTTTTTTTGTTAAGTTTATATTCATCTTATCTAGACCTTCTTTACGGGAAGGAGTTTTGTTAGTTATTATTTTTAGCTGTTATCTTGTGTTTTTTCTCACTGCCTTAAGTAGAAAAGGTAGGAAGATTACGATGATATTCAATATTTTATACACACATTTTTGGCTTCTGTAAAAAAGCGCAAGGCTTCAAATCCACCTTCACGACCCACCCCCGAACTTTTTACACCGCCGAAAGGCGTACGCAAATCTCGTAACATCCACGTATTTATCCAAACAATTCCGGCTTGTATTTGTTGGCTCATGCGCATGGTACGTTTTAAATTGTTAGTCCACAAGGTTGCTGATAACCCGTATTTTACTTTATTGGCCATTGTTAAGGCCTCATTTTCTGTAGTAAAAGGCATTAGGGTTACTACGGGGCCAAAGATTTCTTCTTGGTTTACCCTACATTCGTCGGTAGGCACTTCTATAACGGTAGGCTCTAAATAATAACCGTTTTCAAAACCTTTTACCAATACTTTATTGCCGCCACATAAGAGTGTACCGCCTTCTTCTTTGGCGATAGTAATATATTGCATTACTTTTTCAAGATGTGGTTTTGAAACCAATGCGCCAATATCGGCAGTGGTATCTGCCGGATGCCCTATATTGAGTTTTTTTACGCGGGCAACAAAATCGGTTTTAAATTGATTGTAAATCGGTTGCTCTACAAAAATTCTACTTCCGCATAAACATATTTGGCCTTGATTGGCAAAAGAAGAACGTAGGGTAGTTTCTAACATATCGTCATATTCACAATCGGCAAAGATGATATTCGGATTTTTACCACCTAATTCTAAGGATAATTTTTTAAACATGGGTGCGGCAACACGGGCGATATGTGCACCGGTAGTTGTTCCTCCGGTAAACGAAATAGCTTTGATATCAGGATGTTCAACGATGGCTTGCCCCGTAGTGCTTCCTAAGCCGTGAACAATATTCAGAACACCTTTGGGCAGGCCTGCTTCATTACAGAGTTCTCCTAGCAGATAGGCGGTCATGGGCGTTACCTCGCTGGGTTTTGCCACTACACAGTTTCCGGCGGCTAGGGCAGGGGCAATTTTCCAAGTAAAAAGATATAGTGGTAAATTCCACGGTGAGATACATCCTACAACACCAATGGGTTGGCGTAAGGTATAATTGACAGCATTAAACCCTACACTTTCGTGGCTTTCACTGGCAAATTGTGTAATGGCATTGCCAAAAAACCGGAAGTTACTGGCCGCTCTGGGAATGTCTACTGTCTTTGCCAACGAAATGGGTTTGCCATTGTCAGTACTTTCTGCTTCAGCGAAACGTTGAAGGTTTTTTTCTAAGAGTTCAGAAATTTTGAGTAAGATACGGCTGCGTTTTTCGATGGTGGTTTGTGACCAATTGGTAAAGGCATTTTTTGCGGCGCGGTAGGCCTGTGCTACATCGTCTTTTGTAGAGTTCGGAATCTGCCCGTATACTTCGCCATTGGCAGGGCAATAATTGTCAATCCAATTGTTTGAGAAAGGTGAAATATATTGGCCGTTTATAAAGTTTTTTAGTTGTTGCATTGCACTTATCAGAATTGATTATCGCCGTCTAATAAGTCTCCAATTCCACCGAGAATACTTCCTTCACCTTTGCTTTTACCACCGGTTCTTGGGGCAGAAGCAATAACGCGATTGGCCAACCTGCTGAAGGGTAATGATTGTATATATACCGTGCCGGGGCCGCGTAAGGTAGCAAAAAATAACCCTTCACCGCCAAAAACGGTATTTTTGATACCGCCAACAAATTCAATGTCATAATCTACGGTTTGGCTAAAGCCTACAATACATCCGGTATCTACTTTTAATACTTCTCCGGGTTGTAATTCTTTTTTAGCGATGGTACCGCCAACATGCATAAAAGCCATGCCGTCACCTTCTAATTTTTGCATGATAAAACCTTCTCCGCCAAAGAGTCCGCGGCCTAATTTTTTAGAAAATTCTATTCCGATGGCAACACCTTTGGCAGCGCATAAAAAGGCATCTTTCTGGCAGATAAATTTGCCATTTTGTTGTGAGAGGTCTAAGGGAATTATTTTACCGGGATAGGGCGATGCAAACGAAACTTTCTTTTTGCCTTGCCCGGTATTTAAAAAAGCAGTCATAAAAAGGCTTTCGCCGGTTAGTAGGCGTTTTCCGGCAGAAAATAGTTTTCCCAGAACGCCTTTTGTTTGCCCTGAGCCGTCTCCAAAAATGGTATCCATTTTAATACCGTCGTCCATCATCATAAAACTACCCGATTCTGCTACTACAGCTTCTTGCGGGTCTAATGCTATTTCTACATATTGCATTTCTTCACCGTAAATGTTGTAATCTATTTCGTGTGCTATCATAGTGTTTATGTTTGTTAGTGGTTTATTTTAAGTCGATTTGTGTTTACAATTTAGAGCACCCATTTTTTTAAAAACAGGTATATAATTAAAATGCTTAAACCCGTAATTATCAAAGCTATCCATTGTTTTTTCTTTTCTTTAGCTGCCTTTTGGCGAATTTGTTCTTTAATTTGTGTCAATTCGGCTTTCGAAACTTCCGGAAAATCAAATTCGTCATTACTCTTTGCAAAGCCTAATCGTGCTTTTTTATTTTTACCCAACTTTTCACGTTTTACTTGCTTTTCAGCTTCGTAACGTTTCAATCGGTCTCTCATGGCGTCAAAATGCCCACTCATTTTTTTATATTATTAAAAGGTTATGTATCTTATCAGTTGGAACACTTTATATTTTGTTACATACCAAGGGGCTTTTTAAAAGCTTTAGGTATTCGCGTATTTCTGAAAAATAATAATTAAATAGGGTTATTATTACTATAATCACAAAAAATACAATGAGTAGTGCTCTAATATTTTTTCTTTGCTCGCGTTTGAGTTGCCGTTTTACATTATTCCTTATTTTTTCTTTGTCTTCAACAGAAAATGGTGTTTTCTTGTCTTCTGAATTTCTTATTTTCGTTGTAAAGTGTTCTAGTTCTTCTCCGTAAATTTCTTTAATTTTTCTAAAAGGCGTCTTAGGCTTTCGGGTAAATAATGACGTTTTATTTCCTGACCCAATGTATCCAAAGGTTAGGTTCATTCTTCGTCTTTGCCTTTTTTTCATATTCTTTCTTTGCTATCCCTTTTTATGTTACATTATGCTTTTACTTTTATACTCCATTCGTATTCAAATTTAGAAACCGAGTCGCCGTGTTCATCAATACCTTCTGCTATCATTGTAATGGTTTGGCCTTCTTCGGTTTCAATCGTTTTGGCAATGGCATTTTTTATAAGGTCGCCGTCTTTGCAATAAAAATTGATTCTCCCGGTGGCTTTCTTGGTAAAAGTACCTTCTTGGTGGGTAACCAACATAGAAATTTTTTTACCGCTGGCAGCAATTTGTTTCATTACCAAAATACCGGTAGCGAGTTCAGATGCCATACCTTGGGTAGCCCAATAGAGCGATTGAAAAGGGTTTTGATTAATCCATTTGTGTTTCACTGTAGCTACTGCTTCTTTATCGGTAATTGATTTTACGCGTACTCCCGAGAAATAGGCTGAGGGTAATTTAAACAGTAAATAGTTGTTCAGGCTCTTAACAGAAAATTTTGACATGTATTCAATATATTTTGCCACAAGTTACAGAAAATATTTATTTTAATTTAAAGGGTAATAGTTTGGATTTGTTGGGTGTTGAGACACTTTTGGTACTTGATTGATACAGTGAGAATTGAGAATTGAGAATCTGCACGCTAATATCCCGATATTCATAGTATTCTGGTACCAACATTTTTCTAGTAATAATAGTTTCCTAACCGAAAATTCGATTAAGTAACTTTAGAATGAATTATATAATTAGCTAAAAATAAATAGTTTATTATGAACTCGTTTAAACTTTTTGGATTGAAGCGAAAATTAGGAGTTTTTTATCCTATTGAAGGCTTTTTTGAGTTGCATAGCAGGGCTATGGAAGGAAAAAAAGACAAAAATAGGGTGCAAAAGGACAATTTTTTAGCTAATTGAAAAAGTTTAAACGAGTTCTATGTTTAAAAGCGAAATAGTTACTTTCCTGTTCAAAAAACAAATTGTTAAATAATTGTTAAAATTTAGTACTTTGTATTGCATAGTATTGTCTTTTATATATATATTTGCATTGTTAAGTACTAAAAAAAACAATACCATGTTGACTCAAAACGAAAAAAACACCTCTTTTTTAATACACTTATCGGCATATTTAAGTTTTGTTTTTCCTTTTGGCAGTATTATCGGCCCATTGATAATGTGGTCGGTTAACAAAGACAAAAGTTCTTATTTGGATGAAAACGGTAAAGAAGCGGTGAACTTCAATTTAAGTTATACACTTTATATTTTTGTATTAGGATTGCTTTCGCTTCCATTTGCTTTTGGTTCTTTTTTTAGAAATTTTAGGTATATAGATGATTTTGACGGGTTTAATTTTCATTTAAACTTTGACAATTTATTCGGGGTTTTAAGTCTGGCATCTCTCATTTCTATTGTAGGAATCGTAAAATTTGTATTGGTACTCGTGGCGGCAATTAAGGCGAGCAGGGGGGAAGTATACCAATATCCGTTAACTATAAATTTTGTAAAATAAAAATTGAGCCTAATGCAATGGCAAAAAGGTACTGTTAAAAGTAAAAATAAAAGAAAATGTTTAAAAACCAATGAACCATGATAACAATAATAGCAGCCCTATTGATTTATGTAGTGAATACAATTCTAAATACTATTGGGTAATTAAAAAGTAAAAAATGAAGATAGAAAACACAAAGGCACAGATGCGCAAAGGAGTTTTAGAGTTTTGCATTCTCTCTATATTACAACATGGAGATGCCTATACCAATGAAATCCTTTCCAATCTGAAAGAAGCAAAATTACTGGTGGTAGAGGGTACTATTTACCCTTTATTAACCCGGTTAAAAAATGCTGGGTTGCTCAGCTATCGTTGGGAGGAATCTACTTCGGGGCCACCGAGAAAATATTATGCATTGACCGAAACCGGAAAATTATTTTTAAAAGAATTAACGGCTACTTGGGCTGATTTAGTAAAAGCCGTACATATTGTAACTAGCAAAAAACCAACAAAAAAATGAATAAGACCATAAACATAAACTTAGGAGGCATCTTTTTTCATATAGACGAAACTGCTTACCAAAAAATGAAAAGATATTTAGAGGCCATTCGCCGTTCATTGAGTGACGATCCTCAAGGCAGGGATGAAATTATTGCAGATATAGAGTCGCGTATTAGCGAATTGCTGTCAGAAAAGGTGAAAGATGCCCGCCAAGTGGTAAGCGAATCAGACATTGATGAGATAATTGCCGTCATGGGGCAGCCAGAAGACTATATGGTTGATGAAGAACTATTTACCGATGATTCTGGTAAAAATTATACAAGAAGTAGGCCGACACAAAAAAAATTATTTAGGGATGGCGATGATAAATTTCTAGGCGGTGTATCCTCGGGTATTGCACATTATTTTGGAGTAGATGCCATCTGGATTCGGCTAGCTTGGCTGGTGTTGGCTTTTGGATTTGGATTCGGATTCATAGTATATCCCATCTTATGGATATTATTGCCCGAAGCAAAAACTACTGCCGAAAAATTACAAATGGAAGGCGAACCGGTAAACATTACCAATATCGAAAAAAAAATCAGAGCCGAATTTGAAGATGTGTCAGAGCGCGTAAAAGGTGCTGCCACTGATGTGTCAGACGCGGTGAAAGAAGGGTACGAAAACGTTTCGAGTTCGTTAAAAAAAAAGGATCTGAAAAAACATCAAAATAGGGCGAAGTCTGGACTCCAAGACCTGATAGAAGTCCTAGGTAAAATTATCACTACTTTTTTGGTGGTTATCGGTAAATTTATTGGAGCCGTTTTGGTTATTGTTGCTGTGGTATTGTTGATAGGCTTAATTATTAGTGTGGTTACTGCCGGAACAGTAGATTTTATGGGAGCCGATTACCTTTTTGACGGAGATTTTCAATTTATCAACCCTACAAATATTCCCATTTGGATTTTCTCGTTGTTACTATTAATTCTGATAGGAATTCCGTTTTTAATGCTATTCTTTTTAGGCTTATTTATCTTATCAAGTAAGTCGAAAATATTGAGTAGAACGGCAAAATTTGTACTCTTAGGTATTTGGTTAATCGCCTTATTAGTAGCTATTTATATTGGCGTTAGGCAAGGTGCAGAATTTGCTCATGATGGCTTGTCTATAGAGAAAAATGCCTTGACAGTGATGCCTACAGACACGCTCAATATTAAAATGGTAGATGATGAGGCACTCTCAAATTACAATTATTTTAGGCACCGGTCAGGATTTAGAAAGGTATTAGATGCCAATGATATAGCCAAGTTTTATTCTAATGATTTAAGGGTTAATATTAAAATGTCTGACAGTACCGAAGCGTATGTAAAAATTAAAAAAGAAGCCAGTGGAAGAACGCGGTTAGTTGCTAAGGAAAATGCAGAGAAAATAGAATACAGTTATCAAAAATTAGGAAATACTATATCTTTAAACGGTTATTTTTTAGTTGATTCTGAAACCGCTTTTAGAAATCAAGAAATATGGATTACGCTGTATATTCCCAAAGGGCAAGTTGTTTATTTTGATGAAACTTTAGGAAGGTTTCTAGATTATAAGTTAAAAACAGCCAGAGATATGTATAGAAACGATATGAGTTTACACTATTTTAAAATGACAGGCGACGGATTGGCATGTTTAGATTGTGATGAGTCTGATTATTGGGATACCAAAGATACAAAAGATAATGATGGTGTTGACGTAAATATTAATGACGAAGGGCTAAATGTTAACCTAAATAACAATGGCGAAAAAGTAGAGGTGAAGCTCGATGAAGAAGGCGTTAAGGTTAAAAAAAATTAAATTGAATAAAAAAGAATTTTGAAAAGATACCGGATATTGTTGATACTGATGCGTTGTTACAAGGATACTCATATCTCAATACTCAAATTTAAATACTAAACTCTAAACAAACAAAAAATGAAAACACTACTAAAAATTTCAGGCGTATTATTACTGTTTTTAACGATGACTTCTTGTTTTTTTGACGGGGTAAAAGGAAATAGGAATGTAGTTACAGAACAACGAAAAATTTCTTCCGATTTTGATGCCATAGACGTAAGCCAAGGCATAGATGTATACCTAACCATAGGCCATAAAGTATCACTGTCGCTAGAAGCTGATGAGAACCTACACGATATTATTATTACCGAAGTAAAAGATGGTACCCTACACATTTATGCAGAAAAAAATATTTGGAGTGCCAAAAGAAGAAGGGTATACGTAACCGCATTGTCAATTAACGAAGTGACTGCAAGTAGTGGTGCCAATGTAAAGTCAGAAAACACTATTAAAGCCGAAGATTTTGAAGTTCGGGCAACGAGTGGCAGTGATGTAGATCTCCTATTAAAAGTTGAAAATTTAACCTGTAAGACTACCAGTGGAGCCGATGCTAAATTAAAGGGCAGGGCTACAAATTTTACGGCTAAATCAACAAGTGGCGGATCTATCAAAGCTAAGGGCTTAGAAGCCAATAATTGTAATGCCAAAGCCACTAGCGGGGCAGATATATACATTAGTGTTGATAATGAATTGACTGCAGAAGCTACCAGTGGGGGCGATATCCACTATTATGGAGATCCTAAAGTGAAACACAATAATGTATCTTCCTCAGGAAGTATCAGAAGTAATTAAAGGCGAATATGAGCTGCTTATCAATTTTGTTAGAATAATATAAATGATTTATAATCAGTAATTAATATCAAATTTAAGTTCATTGAATAAAAATCGAAATCAGTAGTATGAACTTTTCATGCTACAAGTGCAACAACAGTTGTTTTTCCATTTTTTGTTGACGAAGGAGGCGGCTTAAAAAGCAATACATCTCACGTTTTTAAAAAGCCTCCTTTTTTTGTATTTTTGAAGCATAAAAAATAATTCCGGCTATGAAAAACTTCAAGAATATCCTTTGTGCAATTGCATTGATAGCAACTTTAGGGGTTACTGCACAAGATTTTAAAGTAAGTATTAATAAACTTACGGTAGAAACCCAGCAATTGTCAGAATCGCCCGATAATTTAAAATTAGTATGGTGGATACCCATCGAGTTTTGGCAAGCCGTTTTTGCTGAGAATAAAACGATGCCACAACGTCAAATAGATGAAGTATTACAAGTATTTGAGCAATATACCTTACTGGCGGTAGTAGACGGAATTATTGGTGAATTTGGAGATATTACCTACAAACCTAAAGATACCGTTTTTAATTCATTAGAAATTGTAGATGCCCATAAAAAAACATATACTCCTTTACGGGAAGATACCATCGATGAAAAAACCCTTGAGGTAATTTCATATATGAAACCCGTATTGGGCAATATGTTAGGTGACGTAGGTAAAAACATGTATTTTTTTCTGTTTCAAAAGAAAGAAAACCCTATGGAAAGGATTATCAATCCGATGAAAAAGGAAGAATTTACGATAAATTTAGGCGGCGAAGCTTTTCGTTGGAAACTGCCCTTGCCATCATTGTTAAAACCAAAGAAATGCCCGGTAGATGGCCAATTGATGAATGCCACCTGGAAATATTGCCCCTTTCACGGAAAAGAACTGATTGCTCAATGACTAAATTGAGCGGCAATTTTTTTGGCTTTTCTACTCTCGGCATAATCATAAAACCCTTCTCTTGATTTTACGCCTAATTTACCTGCCGTTACCATATTTACCAATAGCGGGCAAGGAGCGTATTTGGGGTTTCTAAAACCGTCATACAATACGTTGAGGATAGACAAGCAAACATCTAACCCTATAAAATCTGCCAATTGTAGCGGCCCCATCGGATGTGCCATGCCTAATTTCATTACAGTGTCGATTTCGTATACGCCCGCAACACCTTCATACAAGGCATAGATAGCTTCATTTAACATAGGCATTAAAATTCTATTGGCAATAAATCCCGGATAATCATTTACTTCCACCGGAACTTTTTGCAGTTTTTTTGAAAGCTCCATAATGGTATGGGTAACTTCGTCAGAAGTAGAATACCCGCGAATAATTTCTACCAGTTTCATAATAGGCACCGGATTCATAAAATGCATTCCGATTACCTTTTCGGGCCTTGAAGTAGCAGCAGCGATTTTGGTAATAGAAATAGAAGAAGTATTGGTTGCCAAAATGGTTTCGGCAGCGCATACCGCATCTAATTCTTTAAATATTTTGAGTTTTAAATCACTGTTTTCTGTCGCCGCTTCCACCACTAAATCAGTGTGTTGCACCCCTTCATTTATAGTAGTAAAAGTACTGATATTAGCTAGCGTTTCCTGCTTATTTTGTTCAGTAATCTTCTCTTTGGCTATCATTCTATCTAAATTTTTGGTAATGGTTGCAATACCGCTATCAATGGCTTCTTGCGAAATATCTATGATATGTACTTGGTATCCGTTTTGTGCAAATACATGGGCAATTCCGTTTCCCATAGTTCCGGCTCCTATAACTGCTATTTTTTTCATTTTGAGTTGTTTATCTGATAATATTTAAATCTTAGATTTCCAATTTTAAATTTTAACCCTTAAATTTACAATCCCTTCTCCTTTTTTCACCACCCAACATCACACAAAACAATCGATAATTTGCTGTGCTACGCGCAATGCTTTGGCACCGTCACTCAAGGTAACAATTGGGGTAGTATCATTAACAATGGCATCGGCAAACGTTTCCAATTCATCTAAAATGGCATTGTTATTTTCTACAGTTAGATTTTCAAAATATATCTGTTTTTTTACCCCTTCGGCATTTTGTAAAATCATAGCAAACTCATCGGGTTTTTCAGGTACATCTTTCATTTTTACCACTTCGCTTTTCTTTTCTAAAAAGTCTACCGAGATGTAGGCATCTTTTTGAAAGAATCGTGCTTTGCGCATATTTTTGAGTGAAATCCTGCTTGCCGTTAAATTAGCTACGCAGCCATTGGTAAATTCAATTCGTGCATTGGCAATATCTGGCGTTTCACTAATTACAGAAACCCCACTGGCATGTACACTTTTTATATCGGCATTTACCACACTTAAAATAATATCAATATCGTGTATCATCAGGTCTAACACTACGGGTACATCGGTACCACGCGGATTGAATTCTGCCAAGCGGTGTGCCTCGATAAACATAGGCTCTTTTACAGTTTCTCTCACTGCCGTAAAAGCAGGGTTAAAACGTTCAACATGGCCTACCTGCCCTTTTACGTGCTCTTGGCTTACCAGTGTTCTGATAGCTTCAGCTTCAGCAACAGTTTTGGTAATGGGCTTCTCAATAAAAATATGCTTTCCTTTACGAATAGCCTCTTGGGCACACTTAAAATGTGAAAGGGTGGGTGTTACAATATCAACAACATCTACAGCATCAATGAGTTCGGTTACCGAAGCATACGAAGTATATCCAAATTCGTCAACAATCTTTTGTGCATTTTCTTTACCGGGGTCAAAAAATCCGATAAGATTATATTTTGCAGACTGCTGTAACAACCTTAAATGAATTTTACCGAGATGGCCGGCACCCAAAACACCTATTTTTAACATAAAAAAAATTTTACGCAAAGGTAAGAAATAAGCTATTTTAAATTGTTTTTTTACTAAATTATTTAGTTATTTTTGAAATGTATTTATGAAAGATTTACCCAAGCATAAAGGACTTCGAAACCAGTTAGTTAAAACTATTAAGCGCAAAGGGATACGTAATGAAAATGTATTGGATGCCATTGGCAACATTCCGAGGCATTTATTTATGGACTCCGGATTTATAGATTTTGCCTATCAAGACAATGCTTTTCCGATTGCTGCCAATCAAACAATTTCACAACCGTATACCGTTGCTTTTCAAACTGAGTTATTACAAGTACAACGAGGCGATAAGGTATTGGAAATAGGAACAGGTTCAGGATATCAAACGGCTGTGCTAATTGAGCTAAAGACCGAAGTATACAGTATTGAACGCCAAAAAGAACTATATGAAAAAGTCAGAAAATTTCTACCGAGATTAGGATATGTTGCTAAAAAATTAAAATTTGGCGATGGTTATAAAGGGTGGCCAGAGTATGCTCCTTTTGATAAAATAATGGTAACGGCGGGAGCCCCCTTTGTGCCCAAATCGCTATTAGACCAGCTTAAAATAGGAGGTAGGCTGGTGATTCCCGTAGGAGAAAATGTACAAACCATGACACTTTACATCCGTAAGGACAAAACAGCTTTCGAAAAACATACTTTTGGCGATTTTCGTTTTGTGCCTATGTTAAAAGAGAGTGAGAGATAAGTGGGTAGTTCTCAGTAAGCAGTATTCAGTGCGTAGTTGGTAATTTTATAAAAATTTTAACCTTCGGTCAAACCGCTTTTAAACTCAAATCCATATTGTATACCGAATGTGTCAGCGCTCCTGATGAAATGTAGTCAACACCACAATCTGCATAGGCCCTAATTGTATTTTCGTCAATGCCTCCTGATGATTCTGTCAAACATTGGTTTCCAATTAAAGCTACGGCCTTGCGCGTATCTTCATAATTAAAATTATCTATTAAAACTCTGTATATGCCTTCAGATTGTAATATTTCTTCAATTTCTTGGAGGCTTCGGGCTTCTACAATAATTTTTAAGTCGCGCTGTGTTTCTTTTAAATAATTTTTGGTTTTGTTAATGGCGTTGGTAATGCCACCGGCAAAGTCAATATGATTGTCTTTTAGCATAATCATATCATACAAGGCAAACCGGTGGTTTTCACCGCCGCCAATTTTCACTGCCCATTTTTCTAAGGCTCTGATACCGGGAGTGGTTTTGCGGGTATCTAAAATTTTAGTGTGGGTACCTTCTAATAAATCTACAAATGATTTTGTCTTGGTAGCAATAGCACTCATACGTTGCATGGTATTTAACACCAACCGCTCGGCTTTTAAGATAGACCGAGAGCTGCCTTCTACATAAAAAACGATGTCGCCATAACTCACTTTGCTGCCGTCTTCAATGAGTGTTTTAATTTTTAAATCGGTATCAATATGGTTAAAAACCAATTTTGCAAAGGCTACTCCGGCGATAATACCTTCGTCTTTTACCAGTAATTTGGCTTTGCCACGGGCTGTGGTAGGAATACATGCCAGAGACGAATGGTCACCATCACCAACATCTTCACGGATAGCATTGGTGATGATAATGTCGAGCTCTTTTTCAAATTGTGCTTTGCTAATCATAAATTTTTTTCTTTGTCTGGCAAAAATAAGAAAAACTTCATGGATGAAATTGAAATTTATGAATTACCACAGGTTACTTTAAATGACAAATATTAAACCTTAAATTTGCCTTATGAAATGAGCCATAACAATTAAGTTGATACCCACCAAAATGATTCTTGGCGAATTCCATCTGACAATTAAAAATAAATAAAATATAAACAGATGAAAATTAAACTCCTCACCATAGGAAAAACCGATGATAAAAATTTGGCTCAGCTCATAGCGGACTATCAAAAGCGGTTGAACCACTATATAAAGTTCGAAATAGAAGTAATTAACGATATCAAGAATGCCAAAAACGTATCAGAAAACCAACAAAAAGAAAAGGAAGGTGCATTGATTTTAAAAAGAATACTTCCTACCGATCAATTAATTTTATTAGATGAGCAAGGTGAGGGGTTTCGTTCGGTAGCATTTTCACGTTTCCTGCAAAAGAAAATGAATTCTAGAATCAAACAATTGGTATTTGTTATCGGTGGGCCTTATGGGTTTTCAGAAGCGGTTTATCAAAAAGCGCACGCGAAGGTTTCATTGTCAAAAATGACTTTTTCACATCAGATGATTCGGCTTTTTATAGTAGAACAACTGTATAGAGCCTGTACTATTTTACGGAATGAACCCTATCATCACGAATGAAGAAAATAAAAAAAAGAAAAATTTTCAGTATTTTTTGAATCTCAGTTGTTTTTAAATTGTGTATCCATTCATACTGGGTATATAATTTCTTTTTCATAGCAATTTTCCCGCTTCTCTATAAACGGAAGCGGGGTTTTTTTGCTCAAAAATTACAATATTGCGGTTTGCAGCTTTTTATTTTTGGGTCGTGGCGTAACGGCAGCTAAGGCTTGTTCAATATCCCAAATAATATCAGCAGCATTTTCAACTCCGATAGATAATCGAAGGAGTTTATCAGTAATTTTCATTCGTTTTCTGTGTTCAGGGTCAACGCCGGCATGTGTCATCGTAATAGGGTGTTCTACCAAACTTTCGGTACTTCCTAAACTTACCGCCATTTTAAAGAGTTTTAAATGATTCATAAACTGAAAGGCTTCCTTTTCACCTCCTTTAATATTGAATGAAATCATGGCCCCGGGAGCTTCACATTGTTTTTTGTAAATTTTGTATTCTTTGGTGCCCTCTTGTAATAAGCCTAAATAATTAACTTTTTCAACACTTGGATGCTGTGCTAAAAAAGCAGCAACCTGTTGTGCGTTTTTGGTTTGTTGGTCCATCCGTACCTTTAACGTTTCTAAACTTCGCAACAATAGCCAAGCGGTGTTCGGACTTAACATATTACCTAAAAAAGTACGCAGGGTTTTGACTCTTGTCAGTAATTCTGACGAACCCAATACGGCACCGGCAATCAAATCGCTATGGCCACCGATATATTTGGTAGCCGAATAGAGTACAAGGTCAGCACCAAATTGCAACGGATGCTGCCAAAGCGGCCCCATATACGTATTGTCAACAGCCAATAATACTTGTTTTTCATCGGTACTAAAATGTTGGGCTATACCTTTATAGCTTTCAATATCAACAATGTCATTGGTTGGGTTGGCAGGGGTTTCTAAAAACAGCAATGCCAATGCATCAGCTTTGCCTGTAGCATTGATGAGGCTGATGATATCTTCTGTAGTTTCGTCAGGATGTACGGCCAAGGTATGTACGCCTATCTTATCTAAAAAATGTTGAATAAAATGATCGGTACCACCATATACCGGATTGCTATATACCAATAAATCACCCGGTTTTAAAAATTCTAATAATACGGTACTGATGGCAGACATGCCACTTTCAAAAACGGCACAATCTTCAGACCGGTCCCAAAGGCATAACCTGTTTTCTAAAATCTCTAAATTAGGATTGTTAATCCTGCTATAAATAAGACCCAATTCTTCTTTGGGGCCTTTGTCTCTCAATCCGTAGGCAATTTCAAAAAAGGCTTTGCCCTCTTCGGCAGTTTTATATTCAAAAGTTGAGGTTTGAAAAATAGGGCATTTTACGGCACCTTCTGATAATTCAGGATTGTAGCCGTAACTCATCATTAAACTTTCAGGGCTCATTTTATGTGCTTTCATGGCGATGGATTTTTATACTATCTCAAAAGTAATACTTATAGTTATATATTCCTATTTTATCACTTATTTTAGATAAATATTCTATATTTGCATTTTATTAAGTATAATATGCTATAAAGTATCTTTTTTAAGATTCTTTTTAGAATAAAATTCTACCCGATGATAGACGCCATAGACAAATCGATTTTGAGGATGCTGCAACACAATAGCAAACTCACCATCAAAGAAATAGCAACGAGGCTGAACTTAACGCCTACACCTATTTTTGAACGTATCAAGCGATTGGAAAAAGAGCAATATATTACGGCATACCGTGCGGTACTAAACCGAAAAAAAATAGGCTTGTCTTTGTTGGTATTTTGTGCTATTACGCTAAAACAACACGAGGCTACATTCATCACAAAATTTGAAAAAGAAATTCAACAGTTTACTGAAGTTATCGAATGCTACCACATTGGCGGGATGTCTGATTATTTGATAAAAGTAGTCGTACACGATATGGATGCCTATCAACATTTTGTAGCTAAAAAGTTAGCAACTATTGATAATATAGGGCAAGTACAGAGCTCATTTGTAATGACCGAGGTAAAACCAACTATTGGCTTGCCTATTGCCTAATTTTTTCTACTATAATTATGATTAAAAACCCTCCGAAATAGGCTGAGATGTCTATCCATGAAAAGGAGGTTCCGATGATAATACGGGCTGCTTTATGGCCTTGCAAACCGAGTAGGGAAATGACATTATAATACTGGGCCATTTCTACAAAACAGGCAAAAATAAAGGTGTAAAACGCGGCTTTAAAGTAATTTACAGTAATAAATATCCGTAAAAAAGTATAGATGAGAATTACTACCAGCAAATCGCCAATATAAGGCCTGATGATGGTGTCATGTACAAAAAAACCGATATACAATTCAGTAATTAGTAGTAGGATAAAAATGAGGAAATAGCTTTTGTTAAAAACGAGTGGTTTCATTACGGAATGATTTCTTTGGCAAACTTAAAAAATAGGCCATAAAAAAAGCCTATCAAACACTGATAGGCTTTTGTAATAAAAAACGATAAAATAATATATATTATAGTACTCTTACGTTTACTGCGTTCAATCCTTTTCTTCCTTCTGTTAATTCGAATTCTACTTCATCACCTTCACGGATCTCATCGATTACGCCAGAAATATGGACAAAATGTTCTTTACCTGAACCTTCTTCGGTTATGAATCCAAAACCTTTTGAATCATTGAAGAATTTAACTGTTCCTTTACTCATTTTAAAAAATTAAATATTAATAATAAGTTGCAAAGATAGTGTTAATTCTTTAATAAGAAGTTCATTTTCACTTTTTTAATAAAAAATAGTTAAAACCTATCAATTTATAACGCATAAATTTTACAGGGAAATAGTGCCGGTAATAAATCTATAAGGGATATTTTTGCCGGTATAATTTTTAAAATACTATAGGATGAAATTTATCAAAGAGTTTAAAGAGTTTGCTGTAAAGGGGAATATGATAGATATGGCAATCGGAATCATTATAGGAGCCTCCTTTAATAAAGTAATTGATGTATTGGTTAAAAAAGTACTGTTGCCACCCTTGTCATTAGTATCGGGTAATGTAGATTTGAGAGATTATAAAATAATACTTCGCCCGGCAACTATTGATAATACCGGAAAGGTTATTGTCAAAGAAGTGGTTATGGCTTATGGTTATTTTTTAGAAACATTTATTGACTTTTTATTGATTGGCCTTACCGTATTTGTAGTTGTAAAGTTTATGAACCGATTGCGAAGAAAAGCACAAGATGCCAAAGACACTACGGTAGTTACCCCAAAAGACATTGAGCTATTAACCGGCCTTACCGAATTGATGCAAGAACAAAATGAGTTGTTAAAATCTAATTTAGAAGCCAGTGCCTCATAAGTAAATACGCCATACCTGTTTATATTTAATATGATAAAACACCGCCATTTTATGTTACACAAACCTTACGGTTATTTAAGCCAGTTTATTTATGAAGGCAAGCGAAAGAGCCGTAAGAAATTATTGGGAGAGTTGTATGATTTCCCGAAAGGGGTAATGGCTATTGGCCGATTGGATGAAAACTCTGAAGGGTTATTATTGCTAACAACCGATGGAAAAGTAAGCGAATATATCAGAAGCAGAAAAGTAGCAAAAGAATATTATGTTCAGGTAGACGGTTGTATTGATAATGCCGCGATAGAAAAATTGCAAAGCGGGGTGGAGATTGGTGTTGGCGGACAAAAATACACCACCAAACCCTGTAAAGCATTTCATATTACCACATTAGCCAATATTCCGATTGCCGATAGAAAAATTAGGGATGAACGCCATGGCCCTATGAGTTGGGTGAGTATCACACTTACCGAAGGAAAATTTAGACAAGTACGTAAAATGACGGCTGCGGTTGGTTTTCCTACGTTACGCCTCGTAAGGGTTCGAATAGGAAATTGCCAATTGCAACTTGCTGCCGGAGAAGTAATTGAGGTTGATAAGTTTGATACGTGAACGGTATTTTTTACTCTTTCAATGCCGCCTTGGTAACCTCAAGGCTACCGTCATTGGCTGCCGGCTCAATTTTTAAAACCGCACACATCAACTCATAAAGGTTTGTATTTTGAATTACCGGCAATTCCATTCCTTTTTTAAATGCCGGCCCCGTAGCGTAAAAAATAGCATTCATCTCTTGGTAATCAGGGTCAAAACCATGGGTTCCTTTTGACGGGAAATCAGGATGCGTATCAAAATGCTCATGGGTGGTTATCGACCAATGTAAATCGGCAATGGCATTGATGGGTTGGATAAATTTATAATCATTATAATGATATTTTTCGGGCAATTCCCCTTTGTGGTATACCTGCATGTGCGGGTGTACATCTTTTAATTGTCGATAGACCTTTGCTGCCTTTCCTTGTTTTGGTAAAATTGATGTCAGTGGGGCATTGTCAATAATAGTAACGTCATTCATATCGATATAATCATCTAAAAAAATAACTTTATCTCTGCTTAATGATGCCATTCCGTGATCAGAAACCACCATGATATTCACCTTGTTTTTTAAATGCCTTGAACGTATTCCTTTTAAAAGGGTTAGCAATTGGTTGTCAACATTTTCTAACGCTGCAAGTGCCTCAGGAGATGCAGGGCCGAAAGTATGACCCGCGGCATCAGGCTCATGGAAATATAAGGTGATGAATTGCGGCCGTTTATCATCAGGCAAATCTAACCAAGTTAAAACCTGTTGTACGCGTTGTTCAAAAGGTAGGTTGTGTTGGTATTTTTTGTAATACGTTGGCCGGTATCCGTTAATTTGAGCTTCAGACCCCGGCCAAAATAAAGTCGCAGTTTTTATCCCTTGCCGTTCTGCTGTTACCCAAACAGGCTCGCCGTAATACCATTTGCCCTCTCTGGCGGCACCATTGCGTAAAGTATAAAAAGTGTCGGTTGTAGCATCATAAATACGATTGGCTATGATACCGTGGTGTTCAGGATACAAGCCCGTAACAATGGTCAGGTGGTTGGGAAATGTTTTAGACGGAAAAGATGTTTTAAGGCCTTTGGCTTTTACGCCACTTGCAGCAATTTTATCTAAGGAAGGCGTTTTTGCCTTATCGGGATAATCATAGCGACAGCCATCAAAAGAAACTAAAATCAATGTGGGTTTTACAGCAGGTGCTGTTGGTTTGTAAGAAGCACAACTGACAAATAGTATGCTCAGGACAATAAAGAGAAAACTATAAATTCTTGATTTTTTCATAAAAGCATCTTTTGAAAAGTGCTTGCAATCTACGAAGAAAGAGTGATAATTTACCTGTTTTTATTTACAATAGCACTCACTTTTCAACAATTATTGGTAAGGCCTTATATAAAACCTATCTTTGAGCATAACTGTTTAATTAAACTAAAATTTATAAAATTATGGAAGGATATTGTGTAAAATGTAAAACAAAAAGAGAAATAAAAAATGCGAATGAAGTGACAATGAAAAATGGAAGAAAAGCTATGAAAGGCACTTGCCCAACTTGTGGAACCGGCATGTTTCGTATCTTAGGAAAAGCGTAAAACTTTTTGTTAAGCGCAGCATATGTAATAGGTTTTTTATTATAGAATCTGAGTAAAATTAAAATAACCTACATGTATTTGTATAATACATGCATCTGGCTATGTATTTTAGGTATATTTTTCATTTGCGTATTTTTGTAATCTATGCAACTCATATTTGCTACCCACAACCCATATAAACTTCTGGAAGTACAGGCGGTATTGCCTAAGAGAATTGACTTACTGAGCTTGTCAGACATTCACTGTACCCAAGAAATACCTGAAACGGCTAATACCTTAGAAGGCAATGCCCAATTAAAGGCTGATTATGTAACACGGCATTATAAAATGGATTGTTTTGCTGATGATACAGGATTAGAAATTGAAGCCCTAAACGGAGCTCCGGGTGTCTATTCGGCACGTTATGCCGGAGCAGAAAATAATGCTGTCGCCAATATGCAAAAAGTATTGAGCAGTTTAAAAGGAATTAGCAATAGAAAAGCACAATTTAGAACGGTGATAGCCTTGAATTTAGAAGGTAAACAATATCAATTTGAAGGTGTTTGTAAAGGAGAAATATTAACGCAAAAACATGGAGGGCACGGTTTTGGTTACGACCCTATTTTTAAACCAGAAGGTTTTGATAATTCGTTTGCCGAAATGTCATTAGAAGAAAAAAGTGCCATTAGCCACCGCGGCAGAGCCATACAGAAGTTGGTTTCTTTTTTATCGGAATTGTAGCTTGATGAAGTGATTTGCCTTTTTTGCGATATGAATACAATTGTTATTTTACATTCTAATCAACTTGTAAATTATTGATAAACAATTTTTGTGTACTTTATTATAACGTCAATGGTAGTGCCGCGACGAAGGAGCGGCGTATCGAGAACTTTTTTAACTGCCAATGCCGAATCCTTAAAATTATTGACCTTCAAAAGAATGTTACGTTTTAGTAGTCACAGAATTTCAAACCCTAAAGTTGATACTTTTTTCGGATTTTGATAGGGTTGAACCCGAATTGTGTATTAGAGAATCGTTATGAGGGTTCAAACCCAACGGCCATGGGGCTTTTCTTGAGAGAAGCATAGCACCGCTATGGTGAATGAGGGAAAAGTAGTGCAGCGACCATGGGCTAAGGGTTTGAAGACGTAATAGGTTTTCTAATGCATAATTCGGGTTGAAGCATATTGCCACAAATTAAAATATCCCGAGGAATTCCATTCTCGGGATAAATTAAAAAGTTAGGAATAGCTATAAATTAACGGCTCACGGTTCCCGTAGGGAATGAAGCATTGCTAAAAGTTAAATCATAAGTGGTAGGGGCAGTATCTTGCCCTGCCATGCCTGTCAATGGTTTTAATAAAAATGGCATAGGTGAGTTATCAGGGTCAGGTTCTATAGAAATCACAACTGTCCTCCCTCTGATATCTAACGGAAAAGTAAATCCGGTTGGGGCATTGTTAAAGAAATCTTCACCCGGAATCGGAGGCCCGTTATTTTCGGTACCGCTAAAAGACATAGCACTTCCGGCATTTTCATCAGCGGTATCAAAAACGGTAAAGGTTCCTGTAGATAAGGGGCCGGATCCACTTACTACTACCCAGCCTTCGTATTTCCATCCATCTTGGAGTGTTGGCAACACCAAAGAAGGTGAGGGCGGCATTCCGGGAGTACCGAACCAAATACCACTTTCATCATTTCCATTATTACCGGTTGTCTCATCGGTAGGCGAGCGTAAGAAAAATGTACCCGAAGGTGTTGTAGTACTAAAATCGCCAACCGTAGCAATAGAAACCGTTGCGGTATTGCCCGAAAAATCGCCAACTAATAATTTTGTAGCTGATGGCGTTGCTGCTGCCGTACCGGTTTCTCCGGCAGGTTCAATGGTCAAAACAAATCGAGTGGCAGCATTTAATTGTGCAGCATCAACCGTAAATGTTTGGTTGGCAGCGGTACTGGTAAAAGTACCGGTACTTACCGGAGCACCATTTACAATAAGCCAACCTTCATATACAAAGTTTGCCCCTAGGTCTTCCAAGCCATTAATAGCAACCGATAAAGGTGCTGTTGACGGCCCGTTGTTGTCATCATTATTACAACTAATAGCAAAAGCCATTAACGTTGTTACTAATAAAAAAAATCTTTTTTTCATTATTTAAAATTTAAAATTAACATTTATGTTACTAAGTATTGACAAAGTACATGAAAGGTTATTGCGATATACTCACAAAAAGGTAACTTTTTTGTGATAGTAGGCTCAAAATCTTAAAAAAAAGAATATTTCGCAGATTATAGATTACGATTTCCAATTAAGGTAAGAAGCCGATTATAACAGCATAATAAATTATTGAAAAACGTATTCAACAACTAAAAGTGAATATATAATAGTATTCTATTTTACACTAAAATTCTCTTGCAAGGTTTGTCAAAACCCACAAGGCCTCTAAGGCCTTGCAGGAACAATGGTGACTATTTTTTGTTGTAGAAAATAGAATTAGCCCTAACGATAAATCGGATAAGCTGAACTGTTAAATTGAATGAAATTACTTGTAAAAGCCTTAGAAATAAAAAGATAACATTTTTGTGATACTTTTGTGATAGTAAAGTATTCATTTCGTAATGAGAGGAAACACCATAATTTTAGAATTTTAAATTCACACATTTGAATTACGCTAAAATTATAGAATCCTAATAGCTATTGTTAACCTGCCCGCCATTTTCATATAGTAAGGCAGGTGGGCTCTGTTAAAAAAAGAAATTTTAAAGGATGAAAAAGGTATTAGTCATCGAAGATGATAAAGAAATTGTAAACTTGTTAGAGATTCATCTCAATGATATCGATTGCCGGGTTTTAAAAGCCTATGACGGCCAAGAAGGGTTACGAGTTGCCATGGCAGAGCATCCTGATTTGATAATTTTAGATATTTCGATGCCCAAAATGGATGGCATTGAAGTATGCAGGGAAATACGAAAAAAACAAAGTACCCCTATCATCATGTTAACAGCTAAAGTAGAAGAGATAGACAGGGTATTGGGTTTAGAAATAGGAGCAGACGATTATATTACCAAGCCTTTTAGTATTAGGGAATTTATTGCGCGTGTAAAAGCCATTTTTAGGAGGACTAAAATGGACCGTGAAAGTATGGAAAATAATAAGAGTACCGAATTGAAATTTTCTGATTTGCGAATCAATATTGAAAAGCGAAAAGTGGTACAAAACGGAAGAAAAATAGAATTGTCACCCAAAGAATTTGAATTGTTGGTTTTGATGGCATCAAACCCCGGCAAGAGTTACAGCCGCTCTAATTTGTTAACTATTATTTGGGGATATGATTTTGAAGGTTATGAACATACCGTAAACTCACATATTAATAGATTGCGGGCAAAAATAGAACCCGAAATGGCCAATCCAACCTATATTATTACAACTTGGGGTGTTGGTTATAAATTTAACGAAGATATAGAAAAAATAAGATGAAAAATAAAACCCTTTCTAACAAGCTAATCGCAAAATTGAGTATTACATTTTTATTAATTATTATTTTAATAGGAATTACTTTCATAGTGCTATCATTATTTTTTAGCTATAAATTTCACGAAGAAACCACTCAAAAACTCAATGCTAATGTAGCAAAACACCTTATTGATGAAAAATTTAAAAACACGTCTCCTTTTTTAGAAGACGGTAGTGTGAACGAACCGCTATTCGGTGATATTATGCATAATATGATGGCTGTCAACAGAGGGATTGAAGTGTATTTGTTAAATGAAGACGGAGCAATTTTATATTCTGTGGTTTTAAATCATAGCAATCCTGAAAATCCTATAAAAAAAGTCGATTTACAACCCGTAAAAGAATTTATCCAACACGATGGCAATGTGCATATTTTGGGTGATGACCCGTTAAACAAAGGGCAACGCAAAATATTTTCTGCCGCCCATTATGAAAAAGACGGACATCAAGGATACATCTATATCGTACTGGCAGGAAAAGCATACCAAGCGGTAAGCCATTCATTATATTCTAGTTATATAATGAAGTTAGGGCTTGGCGCATTTGTAGTAACTATCATTTTCGCCATTATCACAGGCTTGTTAAGTGTATGGTTTCTTACCAAGAATTTGCGTTCTATTATATTTCATGTAAACCGGTTTAGAGAGGGTGATTTTGAAAGTAGAATTCCGAATCCCGAACGCTCAGATTTGTCAACCTTAGCCCTTACTTTTAATGAAATGGCAGATACCATTGTTAAGAATATAGAAGAAATAAAATCAGTAGATATTTTGCGAAGGGAGTTGGTTGCAAATGTTTCGCACGATTTGAGAACGCCGTTGACCGTAATGCAAGGATATATTGAAACACTACAGATAAAAAAAGATAATTTAAATGACCAAGAAAATAATGAATACTTAGATATCATAAAAAAAAGTACCAGGCAGTTGGCAAAATTGGTTTCACAACTTTTTGAATATTCAAAGTTAGAAGCCAAACAAATAAAACCCAAAAAAGAGCCTTTTGCCATTACCGATTTGATTTATGATATTCAAACAAATTATGAGCTTATTGCGAAAGAGAAAAATATTGAATTGACAACGCAATTTACAGACAAAACCCCGCTTGTTTTTGCCGATATTAGTTTGGTTGAACGGGCTTTACAGAATTTAATAGACAATGCCTTAAAATTTACTCCCGAAAAAGGGCGGGTTACCATTTTGGTAGACCACAATCGAGAAAATGTTATTATTAGAATAAAAGATTCAGGCGACGGTATCAGTGTAGAAGACCAGAAATATATTTTTGAGCGGTTTAGGCAAACAGATAGCAAACTTAAAAAAACAGGTATCGGTTTGGGCTTGGCCATTGTAAAAAAGATTATGGAATTGCATGAAACCGATATCAAAGTAATTAGCAAACCCAATGAAGGCAGTGTTTTTGAATTCTATTTGCCGAGTTACCACATGAGTTAATCATCTAATAATATGGTTTGACAGTACAATTACTTAAACCTACCAGCCGTTTAGGCAAATGTTTCGCCGATTTGCGATGCGATATACCAAGAAGGCACAAACTTTAGCGGTTGCTTATTATTTTAAATTCTTGATTGCTAAAAGGTTGTGAATCGGGAATTTTTACAATATTAAATTCAAATTGTGTATCCCTATGACAGGTATTACAGGCGTTTGTCAACGAAGTGTAACTACTTTTAAACTGTATGAGGTCTTTGTGTTTGACGGCTGCCATAATACTATCTAATGACGGAGCCATCATATCAATAAGGGTGCTTTCTTTTCTCTTTTGCTGATATTTTTTAATATTTTCTATAGCTTCCTTCATTTCGTGCATTTCAAAATCGGCAAGTTTCCAGTTCTTGTGAATTCCCGAAAACCATAACTTAGAAGATGGGTTTGTATACTGCCCATAAATTCACCAAAACCGGGTTTATACGAGGCTGCCAATTGATTTTTTAAACTATCAACCTGTTGTTGTAACTTACTGCTATTTTGAGTCTGTTGGGTGCTAGCAACTATGCTTGACAATGCCAATATAAAAATGAATGTTTTCATCGGCGTTTATTTACGATTTTTATGAATAGGAAAGAATGATTGCCTTCTATTTATAAATTATAGATGACGTACTATTTGTTTTCAATAATTTTTCGCATTGGTATGGGTAACTCAATGCCTTCGGCGAGAAAACGTTTATGCACGGCTCTTAGTAAATCAGATTTCACCCTAAATTCATCAAAAGGTTCGCCAACCCATACCAACGCACGCAGGTAAATACCATTTTCATTGATTTGCATCACCCGAACGCGAATTTTTTCTATGCCTTTATCTATTTCTTCGGAGGTTCTTAAGTCTTTTATATAAGGTAATTTTAGCGCTTCTTCTTTAATAATGGCGGTTGCCTTGTCAATATCGGCAGAGATGCCAATCATAAAATTATTAAAACTTAAAATAGCAGTATCTTCAATGGTATGGTTCAATACCGAATCTGTACTGATGACCGAATTCGGAATAATCAATCGTTTGTTTTCAAAAGTATTGATAACGGTATGTCGTAAGGTAATATCTTCAACAATACCTTGTCGTAGGTTGTCTAATTTAATAAAATCACCTACCCTAAAAGGCCTGAAAATTACGATAAAAGCACCGGCTATTAAATTAGAAACCGCTGCTTGTGCGGCAAAACCAATTATGGCGGCTAAAATACCGGCTCCTGAAAAGATTAGGGTAGCCTTGTTTCTAAATAACGGAACGGTAAATACAATTACCAAAAAAGCAATAAGACCCAAAAAAAACGTAACAGAATTTTTGATGAATTTGAGCCGGGTAATACTATACTGTTGGCTGCTGTGTTTTCTGCTGATATAATTGATGAGTAAAAACCGGAGAATTCTCGAAGCTATCCACGCCACAAATAATACAAACAAGCAGTAGAGTGCAATATGTAAAAAAGAATCTAATGGATATGTATATCCGAATATTTCCATATTTTAGAATAAGACAATTTGGCCATCATCTTCAGTGTTGGTATCATCATCTTTTGGTTTCTTATTTTTTGAGGTGTTCACAGTGTTATTGTCACTAGATTTATCCTCAGGACTATCGGTTTTTTGATTCGGAATTTCCTCTTCATCAATCACTTCTACAGTGTTAACTTCGGGTTCAACATAGGGGAGCGGGTCTAACAAATTAACCTGCTTTATTTTTTCTTTAGTTAATTGATTTCCAATAGCTTTAATCCCTTTCACTGCAATGAATTCTTCAAAGTTAACAGTGAGGTTTTCTAAGCTGTGTTTTGAAAAAATAACTTCGGCCATGGGCCTAAAATCAGTCGCTACAATTTCTAAATGCGATTTGGGGTGTTCGCTGATAAACAATTCTTCTTTATTGGGGTTGTCAATCATAAAACGCTTTACGTAATAGCGCTCTTTTTCACCGTCGTAATGAATAGCCGATATGGGTTTGTTGGGTACCCATTTTTCTAAGACAATCATATCATCATCAAAATGTGTGGATAAATTCGGAATGATGGTTTTTACCAAGCCTGATTGGGTAATGATCAGCAATCGGTCTTCGGCGGTAAATTCACCTAGCAAATCGCCCCTGCCATCTACATTTAACCGTTGAACGGTATCGTCAAACCATATTTTACGGGGTTTTAATGTTGAAATACCTTTTTCTTTCAATTCAATCCGTTTGACGGTATATTTGGTAACGGTATTTCCCCTACTGCCACGCCCTTTGATGGCCAAGTCAGAAAAATCAATATCCCATTTTAATTTTTTAATACTGCCTACGGCACGCAAATGAATGGTTACTATTTCGGCTTCCCCATTCGGATTTGCTGAAAAATACAACACTTTAGACAGCTTGTTGCCGGAAGTAAGGTCGTATTCTTTATCACGGGTAATTGCCGTAACAGCAAAGCGTTTCATATAAGTTGGGCCTGATTTTCCGTCGCGATAAATCATATTATACACCGTGCGTTTATCTTTCTTTTTGAAAACGGCCACGTGAATGATGTCTTTGCCGACAAAAGTTTTGGTATCTAATTTGGTGACAATCATTTTGCCGTCGGCACGAAAAACAATGATATCGTCAATATCTGAACAGTCTGTAACAAACTCGTCACGACGTAATGATTTCCCTATAAACCCTTCTTCACGGTTTACATAGAGTTTGGCATTTTTCATCGCTACCTTAGAAGCAACAATATCTTCAAAAATACGTATTTCGGTTTTGCGCTCTTTTCCTTTGCCGTATTTGGTTTTTAAATTTTTAAAATAGGCAATGGCAAAATCAATTAGGTTTGCGAGGTTATTTGTTACTTCCGCAATTTTTTCTTCGAGGCTTTCAATATGCTGTTTTGCCTTATCGATATCAAATTTTGATATTTTTTTAATTCTGATTTCCGTCAAGCGGATAATATCTTCTTCGGTAACCGCCCTTTTTAGGTGTTTGGTAAAAGGTTTTAATCCTTTATCGATAGCTGCTATTACGCCTTCCCAGGTTTCTTCTTCTTCGATATCGCGATAGATTCTATTTTCGATAAAAATGCGTTCTAACGAAGCAAAATGCCATTGCTCTTCTAATTCATTTAATTGAATTTCTAATTCTTGTTTTAGTAAATCTACAGTATGGTCTGTTGATTTTCTGAGCATTTCAGACACGCCGATAAAGACAGGTTTGTTGTCTTCAATAACGCAACACAATGGCGAAATAGATTGCTCGCAATTGGTAAAAGCATATAAGGCATCAATGGTTTTGTCGGGGGAAACCCCATTGGGCAAATGCACTAAAATTTCTACTTCGGCAGCGGTATTATCTTCAATGCGTTTTATTTTTATCTTTCCTTTATCGTTGGCTTTTAGGATAGAATCTATTAAAGAAGAAGTTGTAGTTCCGTATGGTATTTCATTGATAATCAGTGTATTTTTATCAAATTGAAAAATTTTTGCCCGTACCCTTACTTTGCCCCCTCGTTTGCCGTCATTATAATTGGTAACATCGGCAATTCCACCGGTTAAAAAATCGGGAATCAGTTTAAAACTACGCCCTTTTAAATGTTTGATAGAGGCATCTATCAATTCATTAAAATTATGTGGTAAGATTTTAGTTGAGAGGCCTACGGCAATTCCTTCGGCACCTTGTGCTAATAGTAATGGAAATTTAACAGGCAGGTCAACGGGTTCTTTTCTTCGACCATCATATGATAATTGCCAATCGGTAGTTTTAGGGTTAAACACCACTTCCAGGGCAAATTTTGAGAGGCGTGCCTCTATATATCGGGAGGCAGCGGCACGGTCTCCGGTAAGGATATTTCCCCAGTTTCCTTGCATGTCAATCAACAATTCTTTTTGCCCTAATTGTACCATAGCATCGCCAATACTGGCGTCACCATGTGGGTGATATTGCATGGTATGGCCTACCAAATTGGCTACTTTATTGTAACGGCCGTCATCTAAATCTTTCATAGACTGCATGATACGGCGTTGTACGGGTTTGAATCCGTCGTCAATAGCAGGTACGGCACGTTCTAAGATTACGTATGAAGCATAATCTAAAAACCAATCTTTATACATACCGGTTACCTTGGTAATGGTTTCCTGACTAGTATCGTTATTTTGTGCTGTGTTCTCGTTTTCTTCTTCTGTCATTCTTACTCCTTTTTTCGCCGGAAAGGTTTAAAACCCCTCTAGTGCTAAATTAAACCAAACCCTGCCGGGGTTCATATTATTCTTCCTCTATCAAATCTAATTCAACCTTTAAATTCTCAATGATAAACTTCTGTCTGTCAGGTGTATTTTTACCCATATAAAAAGTCAATAACTGGTCAATTGACATTTCTTTGTCTAACATTACCGGGTCTAAACGGATATTTTCACCGATAAAATGCGAAAATTCGCCGGGCGAAATTTCACCCAACCCTTTAAAGCGCGTAATTTCGGCTTTGCCTCTCAATTTTTTAATAGCTTCTTGTTTTTCGGTTTCTGAATAGCAATAAAAAGTCTCTTTTTTATCACGAACCCTAAACAAGGGCGTATCTAAAATATAGAGGTGACCTTCTTTAATCAATTCAGGAAAAAATTGTAAAAAGAAAGTGATGAGTAACAACCGTATATGCATGCCGTCAACATCGGCATCGGTAGCGATTACGATATTGTTATACCGCAAATTCTCAATTCCGTCTTCAATATTCAAAGCTGCTTGCAACAGGTTGAATTCTTCATTTTCATAGACTATTTTTTTACTCATGCCAAATGAGTTGAGGGGTTTTCCGCGCAAGCTGAATACGGCTTGGGTATTTACATTACGCGATTTTGTAATAGAACCGCTGGCAGAATCTCCTTCGGTAATAAACAGCGTGCTGTCTAAGCGGTTATCTTTTTTCATATCGCCTAAGTGTATCCTGCAATCGCGTAATTTTTTATTGTGGAGGTTTGCCTTTTTAGCCCGTTCTCTAGCTAATTTACGAATACCCGACAGGTCTTTTCGCTCACGTTCGGCCTGTAAAATTTTACGTTGAATTTGCTCGGCTGTATCGGGATTTTTATGCAGGTAATTATCGAGGTTTGTCTTTACAAAATCATTGATAAAAGTACGTACGGTAGGAAGTCCACCACCCATATCGGTAGAACCTAATTTTGTTTTGGTCTGGCTTTCAAAAACAGGTTCCATTACTTTGATGCTGATGGCTGAGACAATAGATTTACGAATGTCAGAAGATTCATAATTTTTACCAAAAAAATCTCTGATGGTCTTTACAATAGCTTCGCGAAATGCATTTTGGTGGGTACCGCCTTGGGTGGTGTGTTGCCCGTTTACAAAAGAATGATATTCTTCGCTATACTGTGTTTTGCTATGCGTAATAGCAATTTCTATATCTTCATCTTTTAAATGGATAATGGGGTAGAGTTTGTCATCATCGGCAATATTTTCATCGAGCAGGTCTTTCAATCCGTTTTTAGAAAAATATTTTTCACCGTTAAAAATAATCGTCAAACCTGTGTTGAGGTACACATAATTTTTAATCATTTTAATGATGTACTCATTTCGGTATTTATAGTTGTTAAATATAGTATCATCCGGTGTAAAACTTACTTTGGTGCCTTTTCGTTGTGAAGAATGTTGGATATCACTATCCGTAATTAAATTTCCAAATTCAAATTCGGCAACTTTAGTCTTTTCATCCCTGATTGATTGTACTTTAAAATAGGAGGAAAGGGCATTGACGGCTTTGGTGCCTACCCCATTTAAACCGACTGATTTTTTAAAGGCTTTTGAGTCGTATTTACCACCGGTATTCATTTTAGAAACCACATCAACCACTTTTCCTAACGGAATGCCGCGGCCGTAATCGCGAATGGTTACCGTTTTGTCTTTTACCGAAATTTCGATGGTCTTGCCGGCACCCATTACATATTCGTCAATTGAATTGTCAATCACTTCTTTGATGAGGATGTAAATGCCATCATCTGGCGATGAGCCGTCACCTAATTTGCCGATGTACATTCCCGGACGCATCCTAATATGCTCTTTCCAATCGAGCGAACGGATATTATCTTCTGTATATGTTACCTGTTTTGCCATTAAAACCAATAAAATTTGCGAAAATGCTAAAGTAATACTTCGTACTAAAAAATGAAAAGGTATCCGAAGAATTTATTAACATAGAAATGAAAAGGGTGAAAATTAAAAATTTAAGATTAAAATTTAGAATGCGAATAACCAATTATTTCATTAAATTTACAGCAATTTTAAATTCAGAATTATCAAAAAACACATTCCCAACCTCATTACGTTGGCAAACCTTTTAGCAGGTATCATTGCGATTATGCTAGCAGTAAAAGGCCAGTTGGTAGGAGCCGCTCTTTTTGTATTAATAGGAATTATCTTCGATTTTTTTGACGGATTTGTTGCCAGGTTACTCAAAGTTCAAGGCGAATTGGGCAAACAACTCGATTCATTGGCAGATATGGTCACTTCGGGGATTGTACCCGGTATTATAATGTATCAATTGTTTGAAAGAGCCTTACATCAAAGTTGGATGGACGGATTATCATGCGAAATTGGCAATTGGTCTGTTTTTGAAGAAACCGATACTATGCTTTGGACCGGATTTAGAATCCATCCCTTACCTTTTTTAGGATTGCTACTGTCTTTAGCCGCGGCCTACAGGCTGGCAACATTCAATATTGATGAACGGCAAACGGCATCATTTATAGGCTTGCCAACCCCTTCTATGACCTTAGTGGTACTGTCATTGCCAATGATATTGGCGTATAGTGATAATGAATTTGCCAAGAGTTTGATTTTAAATAATTATGTATTGGCAGTTATTACTATTGTACTAAGCGTTTTAATGAATGTTTCCATTCCGCTTTTTGCACTGAAATTCAACAGTTTTTCAGTTAAAAATAATGCTATTGAAATTATTTTTATATTGATATCTATCGTTTTATTGCTTACCTTACAATTTGTTGCCATCCCACTGATAATAACACTTTATATTGTATTATCACTACTGAAAAATAGTATTGCCAACGATTGAGTTACTTACTGTATTTTTACAGCATTACATACTTTATAATGAACTCATTTCAGTTTTTCAATTGGCTAAAAAATTACCCTTTTGCATCTTATTTTCGTCTCTTTTGAATTTCAAAAACTGAAGTTTAGGTTGCCAAAGTATATTTTAACTGAAGCTAGATGGCCTTAACAGTTTGACTTGCCGAAATAACTGTAAATGAAAGCCATTGCCATTCATTTGCTTAAATAACAAGTTCGGGTTTATCACTAATTTTTTAAATAGTATTTTTCTATTTCATTTCTTATTGATAATCAGCAATGTATAAACAATTTTGCACTAGATTGGGGTAGGAGAAATATCATTTGTGTTGTTATATATATACTAAAATATCTAATTGCACGTTTTATTCTTGCAATTATGCTAAATGCTTGTCTTTATGAAATCAACCCAAACATCACAAAAGTGCAATTTTGTTTATATCACACTTTTATTATTATTTGCACTATTATTTTCTTCCCTATTGACAAACGCCCAAACTACCGTACCTTTTGTAAAACGCTATGAAACGCAAGGTATTAATGGCGATTTAACCATTATTGGTAATTCTATTTTAGGAGATACCAGCGATACTCCGTATAACGGCACTACCCAAAATAACTTTATCAATATGGTTTTTGTAGATATTGATAATGATCCGAATACGCTAAACTCCAGTAGCGCAAATTTCACTACTGATATGTGTAACAGGGTAGTATATGCCGGATTGTATTGGGGGGCTGTGGCAGGGCCCACAACACTGCCATCAACACCGCCTTCGCTTGAAAATGAAGTAAAATTTAAAGTTCCCGGAGGTGCCTATCAAATTATAACTGCCGATGCAAGCCTAGATTTAATATATTATAAAGATGTTACCAGCATAGTAACTGCCAATACAAATCCGTCAGGAGATTATTTTGTGGCAGACATCAATACGTCTGAAGGAGCAAATTCTGCAGCGGGATGGTCATTGGTAATAGTATATGAAGACCCTTCACAACCACGTAAGTATATTTCTACTTTTGATGGTTTTTCGGCAGTGAGAAATGCACCAAATAACGTGGTAGATTTTAGCTACTCAGGTTTTGTAACCCCGCCATCAGGCCCTGTTGAAGGTAGAGTAGGCGTAGCTGCATTGGAAGGAGATTTAGGATGGTTTGGCGACCAAATGCTCTTTAAAGCAGATAACAATGCAACTTTTACAGCCTTATCAGATGCTGAGAATGACGTCAATAACTTTTTTAATAGTAAAATTACCGAAAACGGTGCGCAAGTAACCAATCGTAATTTAAATAGTACCAATACGTTAGGCTGGGATCAAAAATTACTAGACTTAACAGCGCTAAATGCCGGAAATACACTTATCGGAAATAATGAAACCGGTGCTACCGTAAGAGTAACAAACAATGTTGGCGGCGACTGGATATATACATTTTTAAACACTTTTGCCATCAATATCATCGAACCCGTAATTCAAGTATTGACCAGTGTAGAAGACACCAACGGAAATCAAATTACCTTAAATTCGCCTGTACAATTAGGGGCTACGGTTTGGTATAATATCAATTTCCAAAATATAGGAACTGACAATGCGCAGAATACGGTAATTTTAAATACCTTACCTATTAATGTGACGCTTGACCAGGCTTCAATAATAGTACCGGCAGGGGTAACTTATACCTTCAACAGTGCCACGAGGCAACTGCAATTTAATATTCCGAATTCATTAGTTTTAAGAGAATCAGATCCGAGTAATGCCGCGTATGATATTAGATATCAGGTAACTGCATCGAATGATTGTTTTGATTACACCGATGCCTGTACAAATTTATTAGAAAACTTTATTGAATCTAGTTATGACGGTGAGACTTCAGGCCAAAACGTTTCGGGCCAACCAGGATTGAACGGTATCAATGGTTGTGGTTTAGGCAGTGTAGGATCGATGGATTTATTTGTAGACACAAGCTCATGTAATTTTGACAGTACCGAAATGTTTTGTAATAATACCTTGACCATTTCTGGCCATGACGGATACAATACCTATGAATGGGTAGACCAAAATAATAACCCCATTGGCAATACGCAAACTATTGATGTAAATGGTCCCGGCGTATATACGGTGACCCAAACCAGAACAGGCTGTTCTGTTACTACTAGGGTAATAACCGTATTGGGCTTAGCATATACTACTACACCAACAGATGCTTTGTGTAAAGACAGTGCAGATGGTAAAATAAATATAGAAGTGACCGATACAGCCCCTACGTTTACCTATGAGTTGTCACAAGGCGGGTCTGTATTGTCAACTTTCGGGCCAACTGCTGATAAAAATCATGAGTTTACCGGATTAGATATTGGTAATTATACTATTAAAGTTACCAATTCTGACGGATGTTTTGATATTCAAACTACAACTATTAATGAACCCACCTTGTTACAGGCTACCAATACTGTTTTAGATAATATTATGCCATGTAATGGCAACTTATTGAGCGGTAGGATAGAAGTAAATGCTACCGGAGGTACTGTGGGGTATGAATACAGTATGGATAACGGAGCGTTTCAAACCGATAATGTTTTTGAAACTACTGCCGAAGGAAATCATGTAATTACCGTACGCGATGCCAATGGATGTACAACCACTACCACGGCTACTATCAATTTTGACGAAGAAATTGCGTATAACCTTACCAAAGAAGATGTTGTTTGTTATGGTGATTCTGACGGGTCAATAACGGTTAACGTTACCCAAAATACTGCAGGCAATACTCTTTCATATAGTATTGACGGCGGTACGACATTTCAAGCATCGCCAACGTTTACAGGTTTGACGAAAGGAGATTATCAAGTCATCATCCGTAAAGTAAAAGGGGTAAATACATGCGAAACCACAGAATCAATGACTATTGACCAATTGATATTTTTAGAATTTGCCGTTGACTCAGGTTTTGATTGTGAAGGGTCTAGAAATCAAATTATAGCTTCAGTAGCCAGTGAATTTGCAAATCAAGTTGAATACAGTTTAGATGGCGGAGCCTTTCAAGCCTCAAATGTGTTTGATGACGTTTCTGATGGAGACCATACGGTTTCAGTAAGAAATACCACTAACGGATGTACGGAACCACCTATCACGGTAACGGTAGCTGCTTATACACCGGTTAGTTTCGATGTAGTGTTAAATACGGACTCATTGGTAGAATATGTTATAAACGCAGTAGATGGCGAACCTGACTATGAATATGCCATGCTTAAAAATCCGCAAAACGGCACATCGGAAGTTAGTGATGAAGATTTTGTACCAACAAATGCTTTTACCATCTCGGGTGCAGGGTTCTATACGTTTTATGTAAGAGATGCACGCGGATGTATTGTAGAAAAAATTATAGAAATTAAAGATATAGAAATTCCGAATTTCTTTACGCCTGACGGCGACGGAATCAATGATACATGGTATCCAAGAAATATAGAAATATACCCTAATATTACCGTAAGTATTTTTGACAGATACCAACGTTTGTTAGGTAGTTTTAAAGGAAATCAAGCCTCTTGGAATGGGCATTATAAGAACAAATTATTACCCTCAGGTGATTATTGGTATATCGTTAAGTTGAATGAACCGGGCGATGACAGAGTATTTAAAGGCAATTTCACACTGTACAGATAACCAAAACAACAACCCTACCCAATGAAAAAGTTATTATTTATATCCATAGTTGCCCTCACAATGATGGTACATTCGCAAGAGCTGAAACTTTCACCGTTTTCGCAGTACTTGGTAGAAAACCCCTTTGTAATCTCACCCGCTTATGCAGGTATTGATGACGTACATAAATTGCGTTTGAGTGGGGTAGCACAATGGCTCGGATTAAAAGACGCACCCAACACGCAAACATTGTCTTACGATACACGTTTTAGTGAAAAATCAGGTGCCGGTATTATTTTATACAACGATAAAAACGGAAATACGAAACAAATAGGAGTTCAATTATCGTATGCTTATCATTTGATTTTAAATGATTTAAACGATCAATACCTTTCTTTCGGACTTTCGTATAAATTCAATCATTTTAAAATTGATACCGATAATTTCGACAATGGAAGCGGCCCGATAGACCCTAATATAGATGCCGGAAAATCAACTTCAAATCACAATTTTGAAGTGGGGTTTTTGTATCGGATAGAGCGCTATTTTATCAGTTTTAACGCCTCAAATATTTTGAATAAAAATATTAAGATATTTGATGAGTCTGAGCCGGTAAAATTGAGGAATTACTACTTGTATACGGGATATACTTTCGAAAGTAAAAATGGCGATTACGAGTATGAACCTTCGTTATATTTAAAATATTTTGAAGGTGATGGCAGGTCTGTAACCGATATTAATTTTAAAGCGAGAAGATTGGTAGAAGAAGGGTATATCTGGGCAGGGATTTCAGCAAGGTTTATCAACGATCAAAGTTTTGAACCCGTGTCTATTTCACCATTAATCGGCTATACAAAAAGAGATTTTTATGTAGGATATGGTTTTCAACTCAATATAAACGAGGCAAGTGCGTTTAATAGTAGTGGAACACATTTACTAACCCTAGGGTATAATTTTGCAAGCAATAGAAATGGCCCTAGTTGGTTTAGGTAAAATAACAAGTTCTATGTTAATTATTTGGGGGGGAATCAAATAAATAATATCCATCAAAAAATTAAATGACGTAGAATTATAGTATAGTATTAATCTGTCAAACAAAAATTTAGTATTATGAAAAAATTACAAATTATAATTGCTATCGTTGGGTTTTTAGTATTTAGCATTCAAAGCACGTATGCCCAAAAAGAAACAAAGTCGCAAGAAAAAGTTTATAAAACTACTATTTCTAAAGCACCGCAAAAAGTAAAAGATGTGTTAAAGAATTATTCAGGATATGTTATTTCCAATGCCGCAACTTTTACCAAAAAAAATAACGTTACCGTTTATAAAATACAGCTAACCAAGAGAAACTGGTCACACTTTATATACATTGATCAAACCGGTAAAGTTAAGGGGATTGACACAGGCGAACATTCAGGGAGTCTCAGTAGCTTGTGAGAATAAAGAAATTTAATAATTTCTAAACATTAAAAAACAGTTGATAATTTAATTATCAACTGTTTTTTTATGCTTTTTTCTTTTTGAACTCGTTTAAACTTTTTCAATTAGCTAAAAAATTGTCCTTTTGCACCCTATTTTTGTCTTTTTTTCCTTCCATAGCCCTGCTATGCAACTCAAAAAAGCCTTCAATAGGATAAAAAACTCCTAATTTTCGCTTCAATCCAAAAAGTTTAAACGAGTTCTTTGCTAAATTTGTTGC
>Ga0256841_1000348_pt1 | contig 49460 bp, 46 predicted proteins | sample 356308metaG_FD_185971 | JGI IMG/M metagenome (GOLD analysis project Ga0256841, IMG submission 185971) | Hydrothermal vent microbial communities from Mid Atlantic Ridge, Atlantic Ocean - 356-308 | ecosystem: Environmental > Aquatic > Marine > Hydrothermal vents | place: Atlantic Ocean: Mid...
GCGCGGCGGTGGCGCAAAAGAAGATGTGCTGTTCCTGAATGAACTGCCTGTGACTGTCAGAAATTCCGGAAAACTGTTTGGCCACCTATTCCACCGTCACCGATTTGGCCAGATTGCGCGGCTGATCCACATCGGTGCCCTTGGCAATCGCCGTGTGATAGGCCAGCAATTGTGCCGGGATAGCATAGATGATCGGGGCGATCAGGGCCGGGGTTTCTGGCATGATCAGCCTTTCCCACATTCCCTCGCCGGCTTCCTTTGCCCCCTTTGCATCGCTGATCAGCAGCATTTTTCCGCCCCGCGCCATCACTTCCTGCATGTTCGAGACGGTTTTCTCGAACAGGTCATCGCGCGGCGCCATGACAACAACCGGCACTTTTTCGTCAATCAGGGCAATCGGCCCGTGCTTCAGTTCGCCTGACGCATAGCCCTCGGCGTGAATATAACTTATTTCCTTCAGTTTCAGCGCGCCTTCAAGTGCCAGGGGATACATCGTGCCACGCCCGAGGAACAACACATCCTGCGCTTTGGCAAGGCGTCTGGCGACCTCCTCGGTGGCCGGGCCTATGGTGAGTGCGTGGCTCAGCAGCCCGGGAAGATGACGCAGATCTTCCAGGTGGTTTGCGAGGGCCTTTTTGCTCAGATGGCCCCGCGCCTGCGCTGCGCGCAATGCCATCAACAGCAAGACGGTCAACTGACAGGTGAATGCCTTGGTTGATGCAACGCCCACTTCGATTCCGGCCAGAATGGGCAGGGCTACGTCGCTCTCCCGGGCAATGGAGCTTTCCGGTACGTTGATGACGGATACGATCCGCGTGGCCTTGCCCGCGCAATAGCGCAGTGCTGCCAATGTATCGGCCGTTTCGCCGGACTGGCTGACAAAGATCGCCAGTGTCCGGTCCGGGATCGGCGGTTCACGATAGCGAAACTCGCTTGCCACATCCACATCCACGGGGATGCCGGCGAGGCGTTCAAACCAGTATTTTGCCGTCAGGCAGGCATAGTAGGCTGTGCCGCAGGCGACCATTGTAATACGGTCAAAAGATGTAAAATCAATAACTTCCGTGGTAATGTTGATGATGTTACCGCGTAGGTAGTACCCCAGGGCCTCACCAACGACGGTTGGTTGTTCTGCGATCTCTTTTGCCATGAAATGCTTGTGCCCGGCTTTGTTTACCTGTGCGGCCCCAATCTCGATCATGCGGATTTCGCGGTTGGCCGGGCGATTGTTCGCGTCAAAAATTTCAATGCTTTCACGGGTAATGATCGCCCGGTCGCCTTCTTCAAGATAGGTGATGCGGTTGGTGAGCGGGGCCAGTGCGATTGCGTCCGATCCCACGAACATCTCGCCATCGCCATGCCCGATTGCCAGCGGTGATCCTTTGCGGGCGGCGATCATCAGATCATCTTCGCCCTCAAAGAGAAAACACAGGGCAAATGCGCCTTCCAGTCTGGCGATCGTGCGTTCTGCCGCCTCGGAGGGGCTCGCTCCTTCCTGCATGAAATATCTGGCCAGCAGGACCACGGTCTCGGTGTCGGTTTCTGTTTCAAACCTGATGCCTTTTGTTGCAAGTTCGTCACGCAGTTCCCGAAAGTTCTCGATGATACCATTGTGAACGACGGTCACCGGCCCGGCGCGATGCGGGTGCGCATTGGCCACGCTGGGGGCGCCATGTGTCGCCCAGCGCGTGTGGCCGATTCCGGCCTTGCCGGGCAAGGGATCGTGCACCAGAAGATCAGACAGGTTGACCAGTTTTCCAACGGCACGCCGCCGGTCAAGCTGCCCTTTGTTTATCGTCGCAATTCCTGCGCTGTCATAGCCGCGATATTCAAGCCGTTTCAGGGCTTCTACGATCAGTGGTGCAACTTCATGCCTCCCCAGTACCCCTACAATACCGCACATCATTTCACCTCTTTATCGCGTCTGGCCTTGGCAGACTTTAACTTTTCAAACAATTTGCGCGCCAACCCCGGTTTTATCTCCTGGCGCGCGCGGGCCACGGCCAGGGCCCCGTCAGGAACATTTTTCGTTATCACGGAACCACTCGCGGTCAGGGCTTCATCCCCGACAGAAACAGGTGCCACCAGCATGGTATTGGAGCCGATGAAGGCGCGGGCACCTATGGTGGTGCGGTGTTTCATGACGCCATCATAATTGCAGGTAATCGTGCCGGCGCCGATATTGGCGGCTTCGCCGATCGTCGCATCGCCGATATAGGAGAGATGGCTTACTTTTGCGCCTTCGGCAATTTGTGCGTTCTTGACCTCGACAAAGTTGCCCACTTTTACCTTTTCGGCAAGTTCGGCGCCGGGGCGTAGGCGGGCAAAAGGGCCGACAGTGGCGCCACGCGAGATATGGCAGCCTTCCAGATGGCAAAAGGCGCGGATGGTCGCGCCTGATTCAACTGTCACCCCGGGCCCAAAGAACACGTTTGGTTCAATGACCGTGTCCCGTCCGACATGGGTATCCAGCGCAAAGAATACCGTTTCGGGGGCGATCAGGGTCACACCCTTTTCAAGGGCAGCCAGGCGTTTGGATTGCTGGAAAAGCGTTTCGGCGCGCGCAAGCTCGGTCCGGGTATTGATGCCCAGGGTCTCGGCCTCGTCGCAGGTGACCGCACCGGCAGAAAGCCCGTGTTCCCGGGCAAGGGCCACAACATCCGTCAGGTAGTATTCACCGCTTGCATTGTTGTTATCAAGCTTTTCCAGCAACGGCATAAGCGCTGTTGCACCTGCTATTATTACCCCGCTATTACAAAGGTTTATCGCCCTCTCTTCATCCGAGGCATCTTTTGCCTCGACGATCCTGACCAGTTGGTCGCCGGACATGACCAGGCGCCCGTAGCGCCCCGGCTCGCGGGCGTTGAACCCGAGCACCACAATATCATGGCCGCCGGCGCGCGCGGCCTGCATGCGGGTAATCGTTTCCGGGCGGATAAAAGGTGTGTCGCCATAGAGCACCAGAATGTCACCGGCAAACCCGGCAAGGGCATTTGCAGCCTGCGCAACCGCGTGGCCGGTTCCCAGCTGTTCCTGCTGGTGGGCAAATTCGATATTCGGATTTTGTGCCTGTGCGGCTTCGATGACCTCTTTGGCGCCCCGCCCGGTGACCACCACGGTTTTTTCGGGCGAAACGGCAGCCCCGGCCGCCAGCGAATGGGCCAGCAGGGGAACACCGCCGAGCGGATGCAAGACCTTTGGCAGATCCGAATTCATCCGGGTTCCCTGGCCGGCGGCTAAAATGATAAGGGCTGTTGGCATGATACTGCTCTGCTTCTTTAACGTTACGGCCCGTTGTATCGCGCCGTTTGCACAGGGCAAGGGCGTAGTCTATCACTTTGGTTTTCGCAACATTACAATGACAGCGGGAAATCGCCAAAGGAGTAGTGATGAGAACAGTTGTTTTTGATCTGGACGGCACGTTGGCTGATACGAGCGGTGATCTGATCTGTGCCGCAAACGCCTGTTTTCAGGCGCTTGGGGCTGCGGATGTGCTGGATCATGAGGCCGATCGCGCCACGGCTTTTCGCGGTGGGCGCGCCATGCTCCGGCTGGGGTTTGAGCGGCTGAACGGGCAGGTGGACGAAACCGAGATTGACGAACATTTTCCGCACTTGTTAGAATTTTATGGAAATAATATCGACCGCTTTACAAAGGTTTACCCTGGTGTTGAGGTGGCATTGGAACAACTGGCACAGGATGGATATGGCTTGGGCGTATGCACCAACAAGCCCGAAGGGCTGGCCGAAACACTGTTGCAACGGCTCGGCCTGAGGCCGTTTTTCGGGGCTTTGGTCGGGGCGGACACGCTGCCGGTTCGCAAGCCGGACCCGGCGCCGCTGTTCGAGGCGGTCGGCAGGTTGGGGGGGCGTCCGGGGCAAAGCCTTCTTGTCGGTGACACCATGACAGACCGTGATTGCGCCAGGGCGGCAAATATTCCCTGTGTGCTGGTCACATTCGGCCCCAATGGCCGTTCTGTGGCGAAATTGTCTCCGGATGCGCTACTGAATGGTTTTGACGAATTGCCGGATCTGGTGCCCGCAGTGCTGGCCCAGGCCGCGCAAACCCCGGCAGCCAGACCGGAAAACAGACAGGAAACCGGCAATGTGTGAGGTATTCAAGGGCAGTTTCACCCAGCAGGAACCGATTTGCGAGGCGGGGATCAAGGCCGCCGTTGAGGTCATGCGCCATGGGCGGCTACACCGCTACAATATTGCCGAAGGCGAAATCGCAGAGACCGCCCGGCTTGAGCAGGAATTCGCAGCCTTCATGGGGACAGATTATTGCCTGGCGGTTGCCTCGGGCGGATACGCGATTGCGCTTGCGCTTCGGGCTGTCGGGGTAAAGGCGGGGGACAGGGTTCTGACAAATGCCTTCACGCTCGCCCCTGTGCCCGGTGCAATAGCGAGCCTTGGCGCCATACCGGTTTTCGTAGAAGTCACGCAAGACCTGACGATTGATCTGGACGATCTGGCCGCCCGGTCAGATCAGGCAAAGGTGTTGCTTCTCAGTCATATGCGCGGCCACATTTGCGATATGGATCGCCTGATGGAGATTTGCGATGCGGCCGGGGTTGTTGTGGTCGAGGACTGCGCCCACACCATGGGTGCCCGCTGGCGCGGTGTCCTCTCGGGGCGGCACGGGGCGGTGGCCTGCTACTCGACCCAGACCTACAAACACATCAACTCTGGCGAAGGCGGGCTGCTTATTTCTGATGATGCGGCCCTGATGGCGCGGGCCATCATGATGTCGGGGTCTTATATGTTGTTCGCGCGCCATACCGCCGCCCCGCCGCCGCAGGAATTTGACTCGATAAAATATGAAATGCCCAACATATCCGGGCGGATGGATAATCTGCGGGCTGCGATCTTGCGGCCACAACTGGCCAGGCTTGCCCAGCAATGCGCCGCCTGGAATGAACGCTACCGCACGGTTGAGAAGGGCCTGCAATCGACGCCGGGGCTGACGGTCATCTCCCGGCCGCGCGAAGAGGAATTTGTCGGTTCCTCAATCCAGTTTCTGCTGCTTGACTGGACGGATGCGGCGATTGCCGGCCTGCTGGATCGTTGTGCCGCCCGCGGGGTGGAGTTGAAATGGTTCGGTGGCGCCGAGCCGGCGGGTTTCACCTCGCGTTATGACAGTTGGCGCTATGCCCCAAGCCAATCCCTGCCACAGAGCGACCGTATCCTGCGCGCCATTGTCGACATGCGCCTGCCGCTGACTTTCAGCCTCGAAGACTGCGCCCAGATTGCCCGGATCATCCGGGCCGAGGTCGGGGCCGTCTGGCAGTCTCCGGGTGTGGCATAGCTTTGCTGTTCAGCGGTGACGGCAGTCACTTTCGGACGCAATAAAGTGAACCTCTGTTAAATCAGCCCACTGCCCACGGGGTTGTCCCTGCCCAACGGTATGCAGCAACCCTTTGTGCATGTGAATTTTTACGGCAATATCCGTGTGCGCGGTGACCGGTTTCTGAGCGGTTCCTGACGGGACATGCCCGCATGGCGGCTGCCGGTGGCTTGCCCGCGCCTGCCGCCACGCGGAAAACCCCCGAAACCGGTTCACAAAACCGGCATTTTTCCTTCACGCCGACGCACACAGGTTTGCACAAGTTTTGACCCTGCGACGGGATTTTCGCGGTTAGTCTGATCCTTGCAGCCCAAGGAAAGGGCTGAAAACCAGTGTGGACCCAATGTTGCAAAGCTGCCCTTTTTCGGTGTGAACCCCTCGTGGCAGATGAATTCCTTGGGCGCCATTTCGCGGCAAGAGGCGGTGAAGGTGCAACTGCCGCTTGCCTGCGGCGGGTCCCGGATGTGGTCCGGGGCCCGAACATATCCGGGCTGCTGCAAGCCCTGGTCAGGCTGTTAATCCCGGACCGGGCGCGATCGCATATGCGCCTGCCGGGCAAAGAGAAGGGCCGCGATCGTCAGCACGACATAAAGCCCGCCGATAAAGGCCATCTGGGCAGGATCATGCTGATATTCGTACCAGAAGATAATGATGGTTCCGGTTGCCAGTGTTCCCATCGACAGCCAGGTCATCAGCACATGTGATTCGGTTTTTTCGCGCAGACGGTAGTTGGCGACCGCCATCAGGAACGACACGACAAGAAAGGTGATCGACCCGAATTCAAGGATCATGCGCAAGCCCCCGATCAGGATCAGCAGCGATGCCGTCGTGGCCATGGTCAGGATGGCGTGCACCGGGATCATGCCGCGGCGCTGGTCCAGAAAACGGGGAAAATAGCCGTCATCGGCGATTTTCGCCATTTGCCGCGAGGCCCCGAAAAGCGTGCCGGAAATTGCGCTCATCGTGGCCAGAACCGCCCCCAGAACCACGGCGCGCCCGCCCCAGACCCCCAGCACGTCGGCCGCGCCGGCGGCCAGGGCATATTCCTTGTTCTTTATGATGTCCTGAAAGGGAATGGCCAGCACGGCCCCGAGTGCCACGACCACATAGATGAAGGCCACCAGCGCCACCGCGGTATAGATCGCCCTGGGCATATTGCGCTTGGGGCTTTCCATTTCTTTCACGGCGTTGATCACCAGTTGAAAGCCTTCGTAAGCGACAAAGGTGATAGAGGCGACGGTAAGCAGCCCCATGAAGCTCAGCGGCGGGCTATCCTTGGCAAGCTGGGGCAGCGTCGCATCGGCATTGGCCCAGAGAATTGCGGAAATGGTCAGCAGGATCAGCACCTTGACGTAAACCATGACGTCCTCGATATGGCCCATGCCCTTGACGCTCCAGACATTGATCAGGGCAAAAACCCAGATCACCGCCCAGGAAACCACTTTTCGGGCCCATTCGCTATCTGCCCAATCCGTGGCGCTGAGCGCATAGGAACTGAAGGTATAGGCATAGAGCGCAAGCGTCGAGATGTAGCCGAAAATCGTCCACCAGCCCACCGCCGAGGCTGCATGGCGCGCCTCGGGAAAGCTGCGTTTGAAAAAGGAATAGGTGGCGCCTTCGTCCATGAAATATTTGCCAAGCTGTACATAGGAATAGGCCGCAAGCGCAGCCACCCCGCCGCCAAGCCCGATCGCCAGGGGCGACCAAACACCAACCATCGAAACAGATATGCCAAGCACGGTAAAAATACCGCCGCCGATCATGCCACCAACCGCAATGGCCACAAGTTCTTTCAGCCCCAGCGGTTTTTCTGTCTTTTTGCTCTGCGGCATATGAATTGTCCTTTTATTCAAGCGTAACAAATGGCGGTACGTCATTGGCTTTGCAACCCCTCGCAGAATCATTGACGTTTTACCCGCCAGCGGGTTATTTATTGAACACTCGTTCAATAAAATAGCCACAGGAGAATTGGCCATGTTCAACGCGGTAATGAATTTTGATCTGGGTGAGGATGTGAATGCGATGCGCGACATGGTGCATCGCTTTGCCCAGGACCGGATCAAGCCGATTGCCGCCGAGGTGGACCAAAAGAACGAATTCCCCAATGATTTGTGGCGCGAGTTTGGCGAAATGGGCCTGCTGGGGGTGACGACGCCGGAAGAATATGGCGGGGCGGATATGTCTTACCTCGCGCATGTTGTGGCGGTCGAGGAAATCGCACGGGCGTCGGCCTCGGTGGCGCTGTCTTATGGCGCGCATTCCAATCTCTGTGTGAACCAGATCAAGCGCAACGGTACGCAAGAGCAGAAGATGAAATACCTGCCCAGGCTGATCTCGGGCGAACATGTCGGCGCATTGGCGATGAGCGAGGCAGGGGCCGGCTCGGACGTGGTTTCGATGAAGCTGAAGGCGGAAAAGAAGAACGGCTATTACACCCTGTCGGGCACCAAATACTGGATCACAAACGGGCCGGATGCCGATATCATCGTGGTTTACGCCAAGACCGATCCCGAGGCCGGCGCGCGCGGCATCACGGCGTTTATTGTGGAAACCGGTGTGAAAGGCTTTTCCACCAGCCCGCATTTCGACAAGCTGGGGATGCGCGGCTCCAACACCGCCGAGCTGATCTTTGAGGATGTCGAGGTGCCGTTTGAAAACGTGCTTGGCGAGGAAGGGCGCGGCGTGGCCGTGCTGATGTCCGGTCTGGATTATGAACGGGTGGTTTTGTCGGGTATCGGCACCGGCATCATGGCCGCCTGTATGGACGAGGTGATGCCCTATATCGCCGAGCGCAAGCAGTTCGGACAACCGATCGGCAATTTCCAACTGATGCAGGCCAAGGTGGCCGATATGTATACGGCGATGAACTCGGCCCGCGCCTATACCTACGAGGTGGCCAAGGCCTGTGATCGTGGCGAGGTCACGCGACAGGATGCGGCGGCCTGTGTGCTTTATGCTTCCGAACAGGCAATGGTGCAGGCGCATCAGGCGGTGCAGGCAATGGGCGGTACAGGGTATATGAACGAAAGCACGGTTTCACGCCTGATGCGCGACGCAAAACTGATGGAGATTGGCGCAGGAACCAGTGAAATCCGCCGGATGCTGATCGGGCGGGAACTGATGGGAGCGATGAAGTGAAAGTGACTGTATTTGTAATAAGTATTCTTGCCACCCCGCTTTGGGCTGATGAGGGCATGGTTGAACGCTATGGTCCCTTGCTGACCCAATGCTATGCGCAGGCTGCGGATGCTGCGGCGATGAAAGAGTGCATCGGCCTGATGTCGGGCAACTGCATGGCGCGCGAGGAACAGGGCAAAACCACATATGGCATGGCAACCTGCACCGCCTCCGAGACCGAGGTTTGGGACAGGTTTCTGAATGACGAATACCGCCAGACGATGGCGAATATGAAGGCGCTGGACAAGGACGACGAAGAATTGTTCCCCGAATTTGCCAACCGTGCCGATGCGTTGAAGAAGGCACAGCGGGCCTGGCTGGTCTACCGCGATGCGGCCTGTGATCTGGAATATGCAATGCCCGGGGCGGGGTCCCTCCGGCAGTTGACCGGAACGGGCTGTGTGATGCAGATGACGGCCGAGCGCACGATCGAATTGAAGCAGATGCGGGAGATTGAACAATGACGAAAAACGGCTGGATATACGTTTTGGGAATACTGCTGATTTCGGGGGCCGCAAATGCGCAGGAACTGGTGTTTTCGATGCAGGCCACGGATGCCTGTATTGCCGACAGGGGGCACGAAGGGGCGGCGGAGCAATGCATCGGGGAATCCGCCAATCTTTGCATGGAGCGCACCGATGGCGGGCAAAGCACTGCCGGAATGGTTGCCTGCATGGGGGCCGAGCTTGAGGCGTGGGATAAGCGATTGAACACAGCCTATGCCGAACTGATGGCGCGGGAAAAGGCGGAAGACAAGGAAATGGCCGATCTGGGGTCGGCCGCGCCAAAACAGTCACCGGCTTTGCTGGACATGCAGCGCAAATGGATCGCCTATCGTGATGCCCGTTGTGACTATATCGGCGCGCAATGGGGTGGCGGGAGCGGCACAGGGCCGGCCGTGCAGGGCTGCCATATGGTGATGACAGGCAAACAGGCGCTGTTCCTGCAACAGATGCTGACGGATTACTGAGGGTATAATGGCGAAACTGAACAGCACGGCACTGCCGTCCTCCGAAACCTTCCAGACCAACCGCGAGGGGCATCTAAAGGCTCTGGCGGTGATCCGCGAGGCGGCGGCTTTGGCGGCGGCGGGCGGCGGGGAACGGTCGCGTGCGCGGCATCTGTCGCGGGGCAAGATGTTGCCGCGCGAGAGGGTGGCAAACCTGCTGGATGCGGGGTCGCCTTTCTTGGAAATCGGCGCGACGGCGGCGCATGGCATGTATGATGGCGCGGCCCCCTGTGCCGGTGTGATCGCCGGTGTCGGGCAGGTGCACGGGCGCGACGTGATGGTGGTGTGCAATGACGCCACCGTCAAGGGCGGCACCTATTATCCGATGACGGTGAAAAAGCACCTGCGCGCGCAGGAGATTGCCGAGGAATGCAACCTGCCCTGCGTCTATCTGGTTGATAGCGGCGGGGCGAACCTGCCCAATCAGGACGAGGTCTTTCCCGACCGCGACCATTTCGGGCGGATTTTCTATAATCAGGCGCGGATGTCTGCTGCGGGCATTGCCCAGATCGCCGTGGTGATGGGGTCTTGCACGGCGGGCGGGGCCTATGTGCCGGCGATGTCGGATGTGTCGATTATCGTCAAGGAACAAGGCACGATCTTTCTGGCGGGACCGCCGCTCGTGAAGGCCGCGACCGGCGAGGTTGTTACCGCCGAGGATCTGGGCGGCGGGGATGTGCATACGCGCCTGTCCGGTGTTGCGGACTATCTGGCCGAGGATGATACCCACGCGCTGGCGCTGGCGCGGGAAGCGGTGCGCAATCTGAACGGCGGCGGCGGGGTGAACCCCGCCCTACGGATGGTTGCCCCCGAGGAGCCGGCCTATGACGCGGAGGAATTGTTGGGGGTGGTGCCGGCTGATTTGCGCACGCCTTATGACATTCGCGAGGTGATCGCCCGGGTGGTGGACGGCAGCCGGTTTGACGAATTCAAGGCACGCTTTGGCGAAACGCTGGTGACGGGGTTTGCGCATCTGAAAGGCATCCCCGTCGGGATCATCGCCAACAACGGCGTGCTGTTTTCCGAAGCCGCCCAGAAGGGCGCGCATTTTGTCGAACTGTGCAGCCAGCGCAATATCCCCCTGATATTCCTGCAAAATATCACCGGTTTCATGGTGGGCCGGAAATATGAAAACGAGGGCATCGCGCGGCACGGGGCCAAGCTGGTGACGGCGGTGGCAACCACCAATGTGCCCAAGGTGACGATGGTGATCGGCGGCAGTTTTGGCGCGGGCAACTACGGCATGGCCGGTCGGGCCTATCAGCCGCGGTTCATGTGGTCCTGGCCCAACAGCCGGATTTCAGTGATGGGTGGCGAGCAGGCGGCGGGGGTTCTGGCCACGGTGAAACGCGATGCGATCGAGCGGAATGGCGGCGAATGGTCGGTTGAGGATGAGGCGGCGTTCAAGCAGCCAACGATTGATATGTTCGAGGCGCAGAGCCATCCGCTCTATGCCTCGGCGCGCCTGTGGGACGACGGGGTGATTGACCCGCGCAAGACGCGCGATGTGTTGTGGCTGAGCTTGCGAGCCGCACTGAATGCACCGATTGAGGAAACGAAGTTCGGGGTGTTTCGGATGTGAATCTGGCCGGTATGGAAAGGGTATGGAAAGCATATGGATTTCGTATGGCTGAGGAGCAGAAGGATTTCATGCCTCCGGCGGGGATATTTGAGGAACAAAGATGATCCGGACACGGCTGACAGCGCGTTATCATCTGACCCACCCGATCCTGTCGGCACCAATGGCGCTTGCCTCGGGCGGGGCTTTGGCGGCGGCGGTGAGCCGGGCGGGTGGCCTCGGGTTCATTGGCGGGGCCTATGGCGATGCGGCCTGGATCATGCGGGCGTTTCAGGAGGCCGGCGGGGCACGGGTTGGCTGTGGATTTATTACATGGAAGCTGGCCGAGACCCCGGAGTTGTTGACACGGGTTCTGGAGCGCAGGCCAGCAGCCCTGTTTTTGTCGTTTGGTGATCCGGCCCCCTTTGCCGACCAGATCGCGACGGCGGGTGTCCCGCTGATCTGTCAGGTGCAGACATTGCGCGACGCACAGCATGCGGCGGATGTCGGCGCAGATGTGATTGTGGCACAAGGGGCCGAGGCCGGCGGGCATGGCGAGAAACGCGCGACGATGACGCTGGTGCCTGAAGTGGCCGACTGGCTGGCGGTTCATGCGCCGGATGTGCTGTTGCTGGCCGCGGGCGGCATTGCGGACGGGCGCGGTTTGGCGGCCAGTCTGATGCTGGGGGCGGACGGGGTTCTGGTTGGTTCACGCCTGTGGGCCAGTACCGAAAGTCTGGCGCATCCCGAGATGGTGAAGGCGGCGATTGCCGCAACGGGGGATGATACGATCCGCTCAACCGTGATGGATGTGGCGCGGGGCCTGAACTGGCCCGCGCGCTATACGGCGCGGGTTTTGAAGAATGCGTTTACGGACCGCTGGCACGATGATCCGGGCGGGTTGTTGCGGCTGGCCGAGACCGAGGCCGCGCGTTGGTCGGCCGCCTGGGAGGCGGGAGACGTCGAGGTGGCCAATACCTTTGTCGGGGAAGTGGCGGGGTTGATCCGCGGGTGCGAGCCGGCGGGAGAGATTGTCAGGGCTATGGCCACCGAGGCCGAGGCCTTGTTGCAGGGGTTCAGTGGCGCATGACAGCGAGAGCAGGAACCAGCCCGGAGCGGGGCAGACGGGGGCTGCGATGAGGTGGCGTGGGCGCAGGAATTTACGTGTTGTGCACCGCCGCCCCGAACGGTGGGACATGGGGGTGCCGCGTGGGCGACGCAAAGGACGGTTCAACAGGTTTGACAGGAAAGTCGGGCTGTTCGGGCTTTTGATATTTGTACTCTGGTTCGGGCCTTTGCTGGCTATCGCCGTCAAAGGCTGGCTTCAAAAGACTGAAGGATGCCGGATTGTCGGTGTTGTTGACGGGGATACGGTGCGGATGATTTGCCCGGCCTCTGGCTATGAACGGGGACGGCTGCTGGGTTTTGACACGCCTGAGATGAAGGCGCGCTGTCCGTCAGAACTCTACCGGGCCATCAGGGCGACTTATTTCCTGAAATGGCAGTTGCTGAAGGCGGGTAAAATCAGCGCCCTGCCCAGAGATCATGACCGCTATGGCCGGCGGCTGGTGTTTGTTGTGGTTGATGGTCGGCCGTTGAGTGACGTGATGATAGAGGCTGGTATGGCGCGGCCATATGCCGGGGGCAAGCGGCGCGGATGGTGCAGCTGATGACGGATGATCGGGAGAAAACGGATGTTCACTAAAATACTGATCGCGAACCGGGGTGAGATTGCCTGCCGGATAATCGAGAGCGCGCAGCGCCTGGGTGTGGCGACGGTGGCGGTTTATTCGGATGCGGATGCGCGGGCCAAACATGTGGCGATGGCGGATGAGGCGGTGCATATCGGTGGTCCGGCCCCGGCCGACAGTTATCTGCGCGGGGATGTGATTATCGCGACCGCGCTGGAAACGGGCGCGCAGGCGATTCATCCGGGCTATGGTTTCTTGTCTGAAAACCCTGATTTTGTCGCCGCGGTCGAGACGGCGGGGCTGGTGTTTATCGGCCCGTCGGCACAGGCGATCCGCGCCATGGGGCTGAAGGATGCGGCCAAGGCGCTGATGCACAGGGCCGGGGTGCCGGTGGTGCCGGGCTATCACGGCAGCAATCAGGATGATGCGCATCTGGCCGGGGCGGCGGACGCGATTGGCTATCCGGTCCTGATCAAGGCGGTTGCCGGCGGTGGTGGCAAGGGCATGCGGCTGGTTGAGGGGGCTGATGCGTTCCGGCAGGCGTTGGATTCAGCGCGTAGCGAGGCCAAAAATGCCTTTGGCAACAGCGATGTGCTGGTTGAAAAATACATCCGGAAACCGCGGCATATCGAGGTTCAGATTTTCGGGGACGGGCAACGGGCGGTACATCTGTATGAGCGCGACTGTTCGTTGCAGCGCCGGCATCAGAAGGTGATGGAAGAGGCTCCGGCACCGGGTATGACACCTGAAATGCGCGCGGCCATGGGGGCGGCGGCGGTGCAGGCGGCCGAGGCGATCAGCTATAGTGGCGCCGGTACGGTGGAGTTTATCGTCGATGCGTCCGACGGGCTGCGCCCGGACGGGTTCTGGTTCATGGAAATGAACACACGTTTGCAGGTGGAACATCCGGTGACCGAGGCGGTGACCGGCATTGATCTGGTGGAATGGCAGTTGCGGGTGGCGGCGGGAGAGCCACTGCCTTTGACGCAGGACGACATCACGCTGAGGGGCCATGCGTTCGAGGCCCGGCTCTATGCCGAGGATGTGCCGGCGGGGTTCTTGCCGGCCACCGGCACATTGGAGCATCTGGCCTTTGCGCCGGGTGTGCGGGTGGATAGCGGTGTGCGCCCGGGTGATGTGATTTCACCCTATTACGACCCGATGATTGCCAAGATCGTAACGCAGGGTCCGACGCGCGATATTGCCTTGGCGCGTCTGCGTCGCGCGCTGGCGAAAACCCGGGTGGCCGGCTGTGTCACCAACCTTGCGTTTCTGTCGGCCCTGACCCGGCATGCGGGTCTTGTTGCGGGCGATGTGGATACGGATCTGATCGGGCGGGATCTGGCCGGGTTGACGCAACCGCAGGCGCCGGACACGGCTTTGCTGGCGCTGGCGGCAATTGGCGTTGCCGGGCTGATGAAGCCACCGGCACCGGAGCAGGGCTTTGCCCTGTGGCAGCCGTTGCGCCATACGGTTGGTTTTGAGGTCGACGGTGCGGTGATGACGGCCGGTTTGCAGGTCAGATCGCCCGGGCATGTACTGGTGGGGCTGGGGGATCTGCGTTATGACTGTGTTCGGGCAGCGGGCGGGACCTGGATGGTTGATGGTGTCAAGGTCGGAGCCGAGGTTGTCGAAACGCGTGAGGGAGTTTGTGTTTTCGGGCCGCAGACCGTTTGTGTGCGGGCCATTGATCCGCTGGAGCGGGACAGTTCTGCCGCCGGGGACGGCAACCTGATCGAGGCGCCGATGCCCGGACTGGTCAAGGCCATGTTTGCCCGGCCGGGCCAGGCGGTGCACAAAGGCGATCGTCTGGCCATCCTGGAGGCGATGAAGATGGAGCACGCCCTGCTGGCGGCGCGGGATGGGGTGGTGGCCGAGGTGTTGGTGAGGGAAGGTGACCAGGTCGAGGCCGGGGCGGCGCTGATCCGGCTGGAAGAGACAACTTGATGGAGGCCCTGCGGGCCGCTGCATGTCTCGGCCCCGCCGGGGGGCCTCGGGCGGTCTGCGGTGCGGATGTTTTGGCCATTTGGAAGGACAGGCGATGATTACCTTGCATCATGTGGCGCAGGCCCGCAGTTTCCGCATTCTCTGGCTGCTTGAGGAAATGGGGCTGGAATACCGGTTGCGGCACTGGAATTTTTTCGACAAGTCGCTGCGCAGTGATGAATTTCGCGCGTTGTCGCCGGCGGCCCGGGTTCCGGCGCTGGAGATTGACGGGCAGGTGTTGTTTGAATCCGGTGCGATCATCGAATACCTGCTGGAAACGCGGCCGCATCTGGGGCTGTTGCGCCCGCCGGGTGACGCCGAGCGGGCCGCATGGCTGCAATGGCTGCATTTTGCCGAAACCATCGGCCAGCATCTGGCCAACCTGACCCAGCATCATATTGCCCTGCGTGAGGAGTGGATGCGCTCACCAACCGTGATGCGGCTGGAGGCCCGGCGGCTTGAGAAGGTTCTGGAGGTTGTGGAACGCAGCGTGGCCGGGCATGACTGGCTGTTGCCAAGCGGGTTTACGGCGGTGGATGTGGCGGTGGGCTATGGTGTGGTGATCGCGCGCCGTTTCGTGCCGCCGCGCCTGTTGCCGGCGCTTGACGGGTACTATCGGCGCATTGCCGCGCGCCCCGCTTACCGGCGGGCACTGGCGCAAGATGGTGAAAGCATGATTTATACAAGAGACTTCTATCCGCCCCCCGAGGAGACGCAGCCATGAAAGGGACCGCCATGAAAGAGCAAGTGGAAATCTTTGAGGTCGGGCCGCGCGACGGTTTGCAGAACGAGACGCGGCTTATTCCGGTTGCGGAAAAGATCGCGCTGATTGACGCGCTGTCGGATGTCGGGTTTCAGCATATCGAGGTGGCCAGTTTTGTTTCACCGAAATGGGTGCCGCAGATGGCGGACAGTGACGCGGTGCTGGCCGGGATCAGCCGCAAACCGGGCCTGGCCTATACGGCACTGGTGCCGAACATGCAGGGGTATGAGGCGGCGATTGCCGCGGGTGTTGACGAGGTCGCCATTTTCGCCTCGGCCTCGGAAGGGTTCAGCCAGAAGAACATCAATTGCAGCATCGCCGAGAGTTTCGAGCGGTTTGCGCCGATTCTGGCTGCGGCGCGACATGCGGATATTCCGGTACGCGGTTATGTGTCCTGCGTGACGGATTGCCCCTATGACGGGCCTGTGGCGCCGGATGCGGTGGCCAGGGTTGCGGCGGATTTGTTTGCGGCGGGGTGTTATGAGATTTCGTTGGGCGACACGCTGGGCAAGGCCACGCCGGACAGTGTGGCGCGCATGCTGATTGCCGTGTTGAAAGAGGTGCCCGCCCACCGGCTGGCCGGGCATTTCCATGATACCGAAGGCCGGGCAATTGCCAATATTGATGCCTCGCTGGCGCTGGGGTTGCGGGTTTTTGATACAGCGGCCGGTGGATTGGGGGGCTGCCCCTATGCTCCCGGTGCGGCCGGCAATGTCGCCACCGAAGCCGTGGCGGCGCATCTGGCGGCCCTGGGGTTTGAAACCGGGCTGGATACAACAAAGCTGGAAGCGGCGGCAGAACTGGCCCGCCGGATGAGGATTGGCGGCGATGTTTGAAACACTTGAGGTGAAAACCGATGCGCGCGGGGTGGCGTTGCTGACCCTGAACCGACCGGACAAGCACAATGCCCTTTCCGCGCTGATGATTGACGAGTTGACCAGGGCGGCCGCACAGTTGGGCCAGGACCCGGGCGTGCGGGTGGTGGTGCTGACCGGGGCGGGGCGCAGTTTTTGCGCTGGTGGTGATCTGGGCTGGATGCAGCAGCAAATGCAGGCGGACCCGGCAACGCGGGCCAGCGGGGCCCGCAAGCTGGCAGAGATGCTGCAGGCGCTCAACAGCCTGCCAAAACCGCTGATCGGCCGCATTCAGGGCCAGGCCTTTGGCGGCGGGATCGGCATGATGAGCGTTTGCGACGCGGCCATTGGCGTTGCGGGTGCACGATTCGGGCTGACGGAAACGCGGCTGGGGCTGATCCCGGCCACCATCGGCCCCTATGTGGTGGCCCGCATGGGCGAGGCCAAAGCGCGCCGGGTTTTCATGTCGGCGCGGGTGTTTGGCGCGGATGAGGCGGTTGATCTGGGCCTGCTGGCACGCGCTGTTGCGCCTGGGGATCTGGACGCGGCCGTTACAGCGCAGGTTACCCCGTATCTGGCCTGTGCCCCCGGAGCGGTTGCCCGGGCCAAGGCGCTGGTGCGCAAACTGGGGCCGGTGATTGACGAGACTGTGATCGACCATACGATTGCCGCCCTGACCGCGTGCTGGGAAGGGGGCGAGGCGCGCGAGGGAATCGCCGCGTTTTTCGAAAAACGCCCGCCGCGATGGGCCGACAAGGGGTCGTGATCCGCAAAACCCGGTCAGGGGTGTGGAATTCAGCACACCATTGCATACATTTTTTCGCTATACGGCCGACAATGCGCATTTTGGGGCATGCCTTGTGTTGACCCCCTCATGAGGCAGGTTTAAACCCCAATGAAAGACAACGCCCCCATGACCACGGGGCGCGAAAAATAAAAAGGGAAGGAGCCAACCTTGGATGAGCTGCTGAGAGAATATCTTCCTGTCCTGATTTTTGCCGGAATGGCCGTGGCGCTGGGGATCGTTCTGATCCTTGCGGCAGTGATTCTGGGGCCGACCAACTCTGACCCGGAAAAGCTGTCGGCCTATGAATGCGGCTTCAACGCCTTTGATGATTCAAGAATGCGTTTCGAGGTCCGGTTCTATCTGGTGTCGATCCTGTTCATCATCTTTGATCTGGAAATTGCATTTCTGTTTCCCTGGGCGGTCGCGTTCAAGGATGTGGGGATGCTCGGGTTCTGGTCGATGATGGTGTTTCTGGCCGTTCTGACCATCGGCTTTGCCTATGAGTGGAAGAAAGGGGCCCTGGAATGGGAGTGATGACCGGAGCCAATCAGGCCGGCGTTGACAAGGAATACACGACGCAGGAACTGAACCGCGATCTGCAGGACAAGGGCTTTTTGCTGACCTCCTCCGAGGACATCATCAACTGGGCCCGCACCGGCAGCCTGCACTGGATGACCTTTGGTCTGGCCTGTTGTGCGGTGGAGATGATGCACACGGCGATGCCGCGCTATGATGTCGAGCGCTATGGCTTTGCCCCGCGCGCCAGCCCGCGCCAGTCGGACGTGATGATCGTGGCCGGCACGCTGACCAACAAGATGGCGCCGGCGCTGCGCAAGGTTTACGACCAGATGCCCGAGCCGCGCTATGTGATCTCGATGGGCAGTTGCGCCAATGGCGGCGGTTACTATCACTACAGCTATTCGGTGGTGCGGGGCTGTGACCGCATCGTGCCGGTCGATATTTATGTGCCGGGATGTCCGCCGACGGCCGAGGCGCTGGTCTACGGGGTGTTGCAACTGCAACGCCGTATCCGCCGCACCGGCACACTGAAAAGGTAACGCCATGTCTGAAGACACCAGAATTCAGGAATTGAACGAGCTTGGCGCCCTGATCGAGGCCAAGAAGCCGGACAGTGTTCTGTCCTGGTCGGTTGAGGTGGGGCAGCTGACGGTCATTGTGGCACCCTCTGCCCTGCTGGGCTTTACCGAATTCCTGCAAACGGATGCGTCCTGCAAGTTCAGCCTGCTGATTGATGTGACGGCCGTCGACTACCCCGAGCGCGATAAGCGATTTGATGTGGTGTACCACTATCTGTCGATGTACCAGAATCAGCGTATCCGGGTGAAATGCGCAATCCGCGAGGATGAGATTCTGCCCTCGATCACCGGCTTGCATCCGGGTGCCGGCTGGTTTGAGCGGGAAATTTTCGACATGTTCGGCATCCTGTTCTCTGGCAACACCGACATGCGCCGCCTGCTGACGGATTACGGGTTCCGCGGCCATCCGCTGCGCAAGGACTTTCCGACCACGGGCTATGTCGAGCTGCGCTATGACGAATCCGAAAAACGTGTGGTCTATGAGCCGGTGAAGCTGGTTCAGGAATACCGCCAGTTCGATTTCATGTCGCCCTGGGAGGGTGCCGAATACATCCTTCCGGGTGACGAAAAAGGTGATGCCGCCAAAGAGGGTGCAAAATGATGGATGGCTCAAAGGGTTTTGAAGATGCGCTGAGCGGCGAGCAGCGTATCCGCAATTTCAACATCAATTTCGGCCCGCAGCACCCGGCGGCGCATGGTGTGCTGCGACTGGTGCTGGAACTGGACGGCGAGATCGTCGAGCGCGCCGATCCGCATATCGGCCTGTTGCACCGCGGCACCGAAAAGCTGATGGAGAGCCGCACCTATCTGCAGAACCTGCCCTATTTCGACCGGCTGGACTACGTGGCGCCGATGAACCAGGAACACGCCTGGTGCCTGGCGATCGAAAAACTGTGCGATATTGAAATCCCACGGCGTGCCAGCCTGATCCGGGTGCTTTATTCGGAAATCGGCCGCATTCTGAACCACCTGCTGAACATCACCACCCAAGGGAACGATGTCGGCGCGCTGACGCCGCTGACCTGGGGCTTTGAAGAACGCGAAAAGCTGATGGTGTTTTACGAGCGTGCCTGTGGCGCCCGGCTGCACGCGGCCTATTTCCGCCCCGGCGGCGTACATCAGGATCTGCCGCCCAGGCTGATTGACGATATCGACGCCTGGACGGAAACCTTTCCGCAGGTCATCGACGACATCAGCGGTCTGCTGACGGAAAACCGGATTTTCAAGCAACGCAATGCGGATATCGGCGTTGTCACCGAGCAGGATATCATGGACTGGGGCTTCTCTGGCGTGATGGTGCGCGGATCGGGCCTGGCCTGGGATCTGCGCCGCGCCCAGCCTTATGAATGCTATGACGAGTTCGAGTTTGACATTCCGATCGGAAAGAACGGCGATTGCTATGATCGTTATCTGGTGCGGATGCAGGAAATGCGCGAAAGCCTGAAGATCATTCGTCAGGCCTGCGAAAAGCTGCGCAACGAGCCGGGCGATGTGCTGGCCCGTGGCAAGCTGGCCCCGCCACCACGCGCGGAAATGAAAACCTCGATGGAAGCGCTGATCCATCACTTCAAGCTCTATACCGAAGGGTTCCACGTTCCCGCTGGCGAGGTCTATGCCGCAGTCGAGGCGCCCAAGGGCGAGTTTGGCGTCTATCTTGTGTCGGACGGCAGCAACAAACCTTATCGGGCCAAGATCCGCGCGCCGGGATACGCGCATTTGCAGGCGATGGACCATATCGCCACCGGCCACCAACTGGCCGATGTGGCGGCGATCATTGGCTCGCTGGATGTGGTGTTTGGGGAGATCGACAGATGAGGAAACTGGCTGCCCCGTTGCTGATCTGCGCCGCACTGTTTGCCGGCCCTGCCCAGGCCCAGGACAACGGCGGTACGTTTACCGATGCCGAGCGGGCAAAATTTGTAACTGTTGTTGTGGCAATGGATTGCCACATCACCGATCAGAATGCCGAGATGATCGCGAAGGAAACCGGGTTCTCGGACCAGAAACTGCAAGCGATCCTGACGGATTTCATCCAGGCTGACGAGGTCAAGCCGGACGGCACGGGCAAGGGTATCGTGTTGCTGAACGAGGAGTGTTCGTAGATGCTGCGCCGTCTGTATCATACCCAACCCGAAACATTCGCCTTTACGCCCGCCAACCAAAAATGGGCCGAAGCGCAAATCACCAAATACCCCGAAGGCCGTCAGGCCAGTGCGATTATCGCGCTGCTCTGGCGGGCGCAGGAACAGGAGGGCTGGCTGACCCGCCCGGCGATCGAACATGTGGCCGATATGCTGGGGCTGGCGCATATCCGGGCGCTGGAGGTAGCGACGTTTTACTTCATGTTCCAGTTGCAACCGGTTGGCGCCGTGGCGCATGTGCAGGTCTGCGGCACCACACCGTGCATGTTGTGTGGATCGGAGGACCTGATCGCTGTCTGCCGCGAAAAGATTGCCGAAAAACCGCATACGCTCTCGGCGGACGGCAAGCTCAGCTGGGAAGAGGTCGAATGTCTGGGGGCCTGTTCAAATGCACCGATGGCGCAGATCGGCAAGGATTATTACGAGGATCTGACCGCCGCGCGGTTTGGCGAGATTCTGGACGAACTGTCCGCCGGTCGGGTGCCGGTGCCGGGGCCGCAAAACGGCCGCTATGCCGCCGAGCCGCTCAGCGGGCTGACCAGCCTGAAGGACCATGAAAGCGGCCGCACGCAGTATAACGCCAGCGTGCAGCGGGCGGTGGATATTGGCGACACGGTCAAGCGGATTGACGGCAGCGAAGTACCGCTGCGCACGCCGTGGCTGGGCGGCAAGGCCAAGACGGCAGCGGCAGAGAAGCCGGTTTCGAAACCGGCGGCAAAATCCGCCGCAAAGCCTGCCGTGCAAAGGGGCACCAAGACAACCGTGAAGAAAGCGGCCGTGAAGAAACCAGCGGCGAAAACCGCCGGCAAGCCCGCAGCCCGGCCGGTGGCCAGGGATGGCAAGCCGGAGTTGCTGAAAAAGGCACGTGCCGGCGGGCCGGATGATCTGAAAATGATCAAGGGCGTTGGCCCGAAACTGGAAAAACTGCTGCACAAGCTGGGTATTTTCCATTTTGATCAGGTCGCTGGCTGGCGCAAGAAAGAGGTTGCGTGGGTTGACGAGCACCTGGAAGGTTTCAAGGGCCGTGTCAGCCGCGACGAATGGGTAAAACAGGCGAAAATTCTGGCCAGGGGTGGCCAGACAGAGTTTTCGAACAAAGTGAAAAAGGGCGGTGTGTACTAGCACCGCGGCATGAAATAATGAGGTTTTCGGGGTCGTGAGTAAAGTGGCAAGACAATTCAAAAAGAAAACCGCCGCCCGGTCGGGCAGGCGGTACAATGTCTGCCGCACTGTAATTCAACAAGAACTTCAACAGGGGTTTAAGAAATGAGTAATGAAAACCAAGACGGACTATTTTCCTGCAATAATCTTTGCTGGATCACTGGCGCGCTGTTCGGGCTTGCCGGCTATCTGATCTTCTCCGGCCGGTTTGGCTGGTCAACACTGCTGTCACTGATTCTTGCCCTGGCGCTTCTTGTGCTGGTGGCGTGGCTGCTGAAAAAACTGTTCTGCATCGATGTGCCCGAGGGGCATCACACCGATAACCGGGAAACACGTGTAGCCCTGGCCTCGGATGAAATGGCGGAAATGGATCGTGTCGAGCGAGAAGCGCTGGCCACGGTTCCCGACCTGCCGAAAGTGGCAACCTTGCCGGACCCGTTGCTGGAGGCTTCCGAGGTTCTTGGTGAGGAAGAGCAGGCGGCGGCAGAAGCAGAAGCGCAGGCCAAGGCCGAGGCAGAAGCGCAGGCCAAAGCCGAAGCGGAGGCAAGGGCAAGGCAGGAGGCGGATGCCCGCGAAGCGGCCGAACGGGCCAAAGCGGCAGAGGCGGCAGAGGCGGCGGAAAAAGCCCGCAAGGCCGCCACCAGAAAAGCCGCGGCAAAGCCGGGCGACGCTGTTGTTGCTGCGGTTGAGGACACCAAGGCACGCGCCGCTGCCGGCAAAAAGACCACCACACGCAAGAAGGCAGCCAAAACCGCCAGCAAACCCGCCGCAAGACCGGTGGCCAAGGATGGCAAACCGGAATTGCTGACCAAGCCGCGCGGTGGCAAGGCCGATGATCTGAAACAGATCAAGGGCGTTGGTCCCAAGCTTGAAAAACTGTTGAACAAGCTGGGGGTCTATCACTTTGATCAGGTCGCCGGCTGGCGCAAGAAAGAGGTCGAATGGGTTGACGAGCACCTGGAAGGTTTCAAGGGCCGTGTCAGCCGCGACGAGTGGGTGAAACAGGCCAAGGTGCTGGCCAGGGGCGGCGAGACCGAGTTCTCCAACCGCGTGAAAAAAGGCAAGGTTTACTAGGGTAGAATGGCATTGGGCAGCAATCCACATAACGCAGAGGAGCTGATCCTGGCACGGCGGGCACGCATGGTCGCCATCGTCATTGCCGTGACCATGCTGCTGTGGATGGCGGCGCAATGGGCCGGCGCGCGATATGGTTGGGCGCCGCGCTTTGCCTTTCTGTTTGACCTTGCCGCCCTGGCCGGATTCATCTGGGCCATGACCGTAACATACCAGATCTGGCGCCGCCGCAGGGACATGCGCCAGGACACAGAGGAATAGCGCAGATGCTGAAGGATCAGGACCGGATATTCACGAACCTTTACGGCATGCATGACCGCACGCTGGCGGGCGCGCGCAAGCGTGGCCAGTGGGACGGCACCGCACGGATCATCAAAAAGGGCCGTGACTGGATCGTGGATGAGATGAAATCATCCGGTCTGCGCGGCCGGGGTGGTGCCGGTTTTCCGACCGGTCTGAAATGGTCGTTCATGCCCAAGGAGAGCGACGGGCGCCCGGCCTATCTGGTGATCAATGCCGACGAATCCGAGCCAGGCACCTGCAAGGACCGCGAAATCATGCGCCATGATCCGCACACGCTGATCGAGGGCGCGCTGCTGGCCAGTTTCGCCATGGGGGCGCACACGGCCCATATCTATATTCGCGGCGAATTCATCCGCGAACGCGAAGCGCTGCAGGCGGCGATCGACGAAGCCTATGACGCGGGCCTGCTGGGCAGGAACGCAGCCAAATCCGGCTGGGATTTCGACCTGTTTCTCAGTCATGGTGCGGGCGCCTATATCTGCGGCGAGGAAACCGCTCTGCTGGAAAGCCTCGAGGGCAAGAAGGGCATGCCACGGATGAAGCCACCGTTTCCGGCCGGGGCCGGGCTCTATGGCTGTCCGACCACGGTGAACAATGTCGAGAGTATCGCGGTGGTGCCGACAATCCTGCGGCGTGGTGCGACCTGGTTCAGTTCCATGGGGCGGCCAAACAACACCGGCACCAAACTGTTCGCCATCTCCGGTCACGTCAACAATCCCTGTGTGGTGGAAGAAGAGATGTCGATTCCGCTGAAGGAATTGCTGGACCGCCATTGCGGCGGCATTCGCGGCGGCTGGGAAAACCTCAAGGCGGTGATCCCCGGCGGCTCTTCGGTGCCGCTGCTGCCGGCCGAGATCGCCGAAGAGGCGATCATGGATTTCGACTGGCTGCGCGAACAGCGCTCGGGGCTGGGCACGGCGGCGGTGATCGTGATGGACCAGTCCACCGATGTGATCAAGGCGATCTGGCGGCTGAGCAAATTCTACAAGCACGAAAGCTGTGGCCAGTGCACCCCCTGTCGCGAGGGCACCGGCTGGATGATGCGGGTGATGGACCGTCTGGTGACGGGCGATGCCGAACTCGAGGAAATCGACATGCTGCTGGATGTGACCAAACAGGTCGAGGGCCACACGATCTGTGCGCTGGGCGATGCGGCAGCCTGGCCCATTCAGGGGCTGGTCCGGCATTTCCGCAACGAGATCGAAGACCGGATCAAGCACAAGAAAACCGGGCGCGTCAGCGCCGTGGCGGCGGAGTAGTCATGCAAGCGTTCTGCGGCATAACCCAGGGAAAGAGGTTCGGCACTGTGTGGCCGGGCCAAAGCGGCTGTTATCGGATAACAGCGCCTGCGGGTTTGCCGTTATTGCATATCAATGGTGCCGGCGCTCATCTCCTTTCACATGAAAGGAGACAATCCATGATGAAAACTCGAAATATGGTACTTGGTGCCATTCTGGCGGGCCTGTTGCCTGTCTTTTTCGCAGCGGCGCAGGCGCAGACACCGCTGCCGCAGGAAAAACATATAAACATGTCACTGATGGCCGGGGTGATCGGCGATGAAATCCGCAAGAACTGCCCGACCATCTCGCCCAGATATCTTGTCGTCTGGCAAAAGCTGGAAGCGTTGAAATCCTATGCGATCAAAAAGGGCTACAAACGCGACGAGGTGAAGAAGTTCCTCAAGGATCCGGTGCAAAAGGCGCGGGTGAAAAAAATGGCGGCTGAATATATGGCAGCGCACGGGGTGAAGCCGGGCGATCCGGAAAGCTATTGCAGACTGGGCGAAGAGGAAATCGCCAGGAAAAGCCTTATTGGCCAGATGTTGAGGGCGCGGTGATGCGGCGGGTCCTCATATCCCTGATTGCGGCGCTTGGCCTTTCGGCCGGGCCCGCATATGCCGGGCCGGGCGACCAGAGGGTCGTTGTTGACGGTGTGCCGCTTGGCATCATGCTGATTTTCATTGATGGCAGGCACGATTTCACCGTGTTTGTCGAACCGAATTCCATAGACCGCGAGCTTGCGCTCAAGGCGGCGGCGCAAAAAGCCGGCAAATTCTGCCGCAAGACGTTCAACAGCCGGAAGATCCGCTTTACCAAGACCAAACGCCGGACGTGGGGGGTGCCCGACGCCTGGACCATCAACGGAAGTTGCGAATGACAGACCTACGCAAAATCATTATCGACGACAAAGAGGTCGAGGTGGACGGGGCAATGACCCTGATTCAGGCTTGTGAAGTGGCCGGGATCGAGATCCCGCGTTTTTGCTATCACGAACGCCTGTCGATTGCCGGCAACTGCCGCATGTGTCTGGTGGAAATCGTCGGTGGTCCGCCCAAACCGGCCGCGAGTTGTGCGATGCAGGTGCGCGATCTGCGCCCCGGTCCCGAGGGCCAGCCCCCCGTGGTCAGGACCAATTCACCCATGGTGAAAAAGGCGCGCGAAGGGGTGATGGAGTTCTTGCTGATCAACCACCCGCTGGATTGTCCGATCTGTGATCAGGGCGGCGAATGCGACCTGCAGGATCAGGCCATGGCCTACGGGGTCGACAATTCGCGCTATCGCGAGGCCAAGCGCGCGGTGGAGGATCTGGATCTCGGGCCGCTGGTGGCCACCACCATGACCCGTTGCATCAGTTGCACCCGCTGTGTGCGCTTTACCACCGAGGTGGCGGGCGTCACCGTCATGGGGCAGACCGGGCGCGGCGAGGATGCCGAGATCACCACCTATCTGAACCAGACGCTCGACAGCAACATGCAGGGCAACATCATTGATCTGTGCCCGGTGGGGGCGCTGACCAACAAGCCCTACGCCTTTACCGCCCGCCCGTGGGAATTGCGCAAGACCGAAACCATTGATGTGATGGACGCGCTGGGCAGCAATATCCGGGTGGATGTGCGCGGGCGCGAGGTGAAACGCATTCTGCCGCGCAACCATGATGGTGTGAACGAGGAATGGATTTCCGACAAGACGCGGTTCATCTGGGACGGGTTGCGCCGCCAGCGGCTGGACCGGCCCTATGTGCGCCGGAACGGCAAATTGCAACCGGCCAGTTGGCCCGAGGCCCTGAAAGCCGCAGCAAAGGCGATGCGGGGCAAGAAGCTGGCCGGGCTGATCGGCGATCTGGTGCCGGTCGAGGCGGCCTTTGCCCTGAAACAACTGATCGAGGGGCAGGGCGGGGCGGTCGAATGCCGCGTGGACGACAGCAAGCTGCCGGCCGGCAACCGCAGCGCCTATGTGGGCACGGCCTTGATCGAGGATATCGATAACGCGCAAATGATCCAGTTGATCGGCACCAACCCGCGCGACGAGGCGCCGGTGCTGAACGCGCGTATTCGCAAGGCCTGGCTGAAGGGGGCCGAGATCGGCCTGATCGGCGCGCCGGTGGATCTGACCTATGATTACACCCATATGGGCAGCACGCGGGCTGACCTGATGAAGATCATGGAGCACAAGTTCTCCAAAGTGCTTGAGGTTCCCTCGGTGGTGATCATCGGCCAGGGCGCGCTGAACGAGGCTGATGGCGAGGCGGTTCTCAGTCAGGCGATGAAGCTGGCCGAACTGACCGACAGCAAATTCCTGGTGCTGCATACGGCGGCGGCGCGGGTTGGCGCCATGGATGCCGGCTGCACCACCGATGGCGGCATGACTGCGGCTCTGGACGGGGCCGAGGTGGTTTACAACCTTGGCGCCGATGAAATCGACATCGCAGAGGGCGCCTTTGTGATCTATCAGGGCAGCCACGGCGACCGGGGCGCACATCGCGCCGATGTGATCCTGCCCGGCGCGGCCTATACCGAGGAATCCGGCCTGTTCGTCAACACCGAAGGGCGGCCGCAGCTTGCCTTGCGCGCCGGTTTCCCGCCGGGAGAGGCCAAGGAAAACTGGGCCATCCTGCGGGCGCTGAGCGCCGAGATGGGGGCGACCTTGCCCTATGACACACAGGCCGCGCTGCGCCACGCGCTGATCGAGGTCGTGCCGCATCTGGCGGAAATTGACAGCGTGCCGGAAAACGCCTGGAAACGGGTGGCATTGCGCAAACCGGCCAAGGCGGCGTTCCGCAATCCGATTGCGGAATTCTATCTGACCAACCCGATTGCCCGGGCCAGTACGGTCATGGCCGAATGCGCGGCCCAGGCACAGGCGCGGCGCAACGCAAAAATGGCGGCGGAATAGCAGGCATGGTTACCAACCCCTATACCAGGACGATGGCCCCGGCGCTGATTATGGCGTTTGGTGTTGCTGGCTGTGCGCCAGCAGCCCAGAGCCCGGCCGATGACACGCTGGTTCCGGTCTATCAGGGGTTTGACGTGTTACTGCTGGACAATGACCTGGTGGATGTGCTTGTCACCGTGCAGGACGCCCGCTCGGCAAAAGACGTGGAAGACTATGCGGAATGCGTTCTTGCGCAACACGCACTGAACAAGGGTTTCGGATACGCGCGGCATCTGCGCACGCGGATCAAAAAGAAAAACGGCGTATGGCTGGGCGATTCCATCTATACGCTTTCACAGGCGCGGCCCGCCGGGTTGAAAACCATCGACGCCCGGAAAACGGCAAGGACATGCGCAGAAAACAGGATACCTATGGTGTGAGGACTTATGGCTGAATTTCTTTCTACCCCATTGGGAATATTCGTGATTATCCTGGCGCAAGGGCTGGCGATCATCGCGTTTGTCATGATCTCACTGTTGTTCCTGGTCTATGGGGACCGCAAGATTTGGGCCGCGGTGCAGATGCGCCGGGGGCCCAATATCGTCGGCGTTTTCGGGTTGCTGCAATCGGTGGCCGATGCGTTGAAATACGTGGTGAAAGAGGTCATCATCCCGGCCGGTTCCGACAAGCCGGTCTTTATTCTGGCGCCGCTGGTCGGCTTTGTCATGTCGCTGCTGGCCTGGGCGGTTGTTCCCTTTGCCGATGGTTGGGTCATGGCCGATCTGAACGTGGCAATCCTCTATATTTTCGCGGTGTCCTCGCTGGAGGTCTACGGCGTGATCATGGGCGGCTGGGCCTCAAATTCGAAATATGCTTTTCTGGGGTCGCTGCGTTCGGCGGCGCAGATGATTTCCTATGAGGTCAGCATCGGCCTGATCATCATCGGTGTCGTGCTGTCCACCGGGTCACTGAACTTTACCGACATCGTACATGCACAAGACGGCAAATACGGCTTCTTCAGCTGGTACTGGCTGCCGCATTTCCCGATGGTGTTCCTGTTCTTCATCTCGGCCCTGGCCGAAACCAACCGGCCGCCGTTTGATCTGCCCGAAGCCGAAAGCGAACTGGTCGCCGGCTATCAGGTCGAATATTCGGCAACCCTGTTCCTGCTGTTCATGGCCGGTGAATACATTGCCATTTTCCTGATGTGCGCGCTGATGAGCCTGCTGTTCTTTGGCGGCTGGCTGTCGCCCATTCCGGGGCTGCCGGACGGGGTGTTGTGGATGGTCGGCAAAATGGCTTTCTTCTTCTTCATCTTTGCAATGATCAAGGCAATCACCCCGCGCTATCGCTATGACCAGTTGATGCGGATTGGCTGGAAAGTATTCCTGCCGCTGAGCCTCGCCTGGGTGGTGATCGTGGCGTTCCTTGCACAATACGGGGCCTTTGGCGGTGCATATGCCCGCTGGGCTGTAGGAGGCTAAGCGCATGGCATTCGATTTCGTTCGCGCAACCAAATATTTCCTGCTGATGGATTTCGTCAAAGGCTTTGGCCTGGGGATGAAATACTTTTTCGCGCCCAAGGCCACGCTGAACTACCCCAATGAAAAGGGGCCGCTAAGCCCCCGTTTCCGTGGAGAACACGCACTGCGCCGCTATCCGAACGGCGAGGAACGCTGCATCGCCTGCAAACTCTGCGAGGCAATCTGCCCGGCGCAGGCAATCACCATTGAGGCCAAACCGCGCGAGGACGGCAGCCGCCGCACCACGCGCTATGACATCGACATGACCAAATGCATCTACTGCGGCTTCTGCCAGGAGGCCTGCCCGGTGGATGCGATCGTGGAAGGGCCGAATTTCGAATTCGCCACGGAGACCCGCGAAGAGCTGATGTATGACAAGGCAAAACTGCTGGACAACGGCGACCGCTGGGAAGCGGAAATCGCCCGCAATCTGGAATTGGACGCGCCGTATCGCTAGGCACGTCTTTGGGAACAGGCCCTGAACAACAGGGCCCGGGGCAACGGCCCCAAAGGAAAGGGACAAGAAAATGGGTGTCGCGGATTTCGCCTTTTACCTGTTTGCCATTACCGCCCTGACGGGCGCGCTGATGACCGTGGTTTCCAAAAACCCGGTCCATTCGGTCTTGTGGCTGGTGTCGACATTTTTCAGTGCTGCGGGATTGTTCGTTCTGCTGGGCGCGGAATTCGTGGCGATGCTGCTGGTCATTGTCTATGTGGGGGCGGTGATGGTGCTGTTCCTGTTCGTGGTGATGATGCTGGATGTGGATTTCGAGGAACTGCGCGGCCAGATGGCGAAATACATTCCGCTGGCGCTGTTCATCGGCATCATCCTGTTGCTGGATCTGGGCATGGTTTTCGGCCCCTGGGAATTTGCCCAGAACGCCGAGGCCATGCGCGCCGCGCCGGCACCGGATCTGGATCAGGTGCAGAACACCGCCGCGCTGGGCCAGCTCATCTATACCAAATACATCTATCTGTTTCAGACGGCCGGGCTGATTCTGCTGGTCGCCATGGTGGGGGCGATCGTGCTGACCTTGCGCCACCGCAGGGATATCAAGCGCCAGAACGTGGTGGCACAGATGCACCGCGACCCGGCCAAGGCGATGGACGTGATCGACGTGAAACCGGGGCAGGGGTTGTGAGGATGGCACGGGCCATGATTTCTGTGACGGCGAGCGTCATGCTGGCGCCCTCGGCGGGCTTTGCGTGTACCAAGCCCCTGCAAGGCTGTGCAAACCCTCTGGGGGGGCATACCACGCGCTATGGCGGGGATGACAATGTGTTTATCATTCTTGATACGGACGGGGACAAGGAACAGTTGGCCATGGTGTTTTGCCCCAGTCGGCATGCGCTTGTGGTGCCCAGAAGCGGCTATGCAAAAGACAAGACCTGGGGGGCGGATTTCTCGCTTACGCTTTCGATATTGACCGAGGCGCACATGTCCCCGAAATCCTTTGGCCTGCGGGATGTCCAAGAGCAGATAAAAACGGCGGGCGGCCGGGCGCAAATTACGACACTGCCAAAAGAGCATTGCGTTTGCGGGCAAGAGATTTTGCAACCTGTCTCTTCGGATTGCCCCGAGGATGAGGGAATACCTTTGGAACAAATACAACAGCAAGAAGGCGCAACGCGATGATCGGGTTGGAACATTATCTGGGTTTGGCCGCGGGCCTGTTTGTCATCGGATTTTTCGGGATTTTCCTGAACCGCAAGAATGTGATCGTCATCCTGATGTCGATCGAGTTGATGCTGTTGGCCGTCAATATAAACTTTGTGGCGTTTTCGTTTTATCTGAACGATCTGGTCGGGCAGGTGTTTGCCCTGTTCGTGCTGACGGTGGCCGCGGCCGAGGCTTCTATCGGGCTGGCCATTCTGGTGGTCTTCTTCCGCAACCGCGGCTCGATTGATGTCGAAGACATCAACGTGATGAAAGGGTAAGGGCCATGGAAACGATACTCCTCTTTGCCCCGCTGGTCGGGGCGCTGATTGCCGGGTTCGGCTGGAAATCCATTGGCGAAACCGGGGCGCAGTATCTGACGACGGGGCTGTTGTTTCTGTCGGCGCTGCTGAGCTGGATCATCTTTCTGACCCTGGATGGGCCGACCGACCATATCGCCCTGTTCCGCTGGTTTGAAAGCGGCAGCCTGTCGGTTGACTGGGGCATTCGCATGGACCGGCTGACCGCGATCATGCTGATCGTTGTCACCACGGTTTCCAGCCTCGTGCATCTGTATTCCATCGGCTATATGGACCACGATCCGAACTGGAGAGAGGGCGAGAGCTACAAGCCGCGCTTCTTTGCCTATCTGTCGTTCTTTACCTTTGCCATGCTGATGCTGGTGACAGCGGATAACCTGTTGCAACTGTTCTTTGGCTGGGAAGGCGTGGGGGTGGCTTCGTATCTGCTGATCGGGTTTTACTATCGCAAACCCAGCGCCAATGCCGCCGCGATCAAGGCTTTTGTCGTCAACCGGATCGGCGATTTCGGCTTTGCTCTGGGGATTTTCACACTGTTCTATCTGACCGACAGCCTGCGGCTGGACGATGTCTTTGCCGCCGCACCTGATCTGGCGCAGACAACGGTGCGGTTTCTGTGGAGCGACTGGAACGCGGCAAACCTGGTCGGGGTGCTGCTGTTCATTGGCGCCATGGGCAAATCGGCGCAGTTGTTTTTGCACACATGGCTGCCGGATGCGATGGAGGGCCCGACCCCGGTTTCGGCCCTGATCCATGCGGCCACCATGGTGACAGCCGGTGTGTTTCTGGTGGTGCGGATGTCGCCGCTCTATGAATACGCACCAGCCGCCAGCACCATGGTCATCGTCATTGGCGCCAGCACCGCATTTTTTGCCGCGACGGTCGGGCTGGTTCAGAATGACATCAAGCGCGTGATCGCCTATTCGACCTGTAGCCAGTTGGGCTATATGTTCGCGGCAGCCGGGGTCGGGGTTTATTCTGCGGCCATGTTCCACCTGCTGACGCACGCGTTCTTCAAGGCGCTGCTGTTTCTGTGCGCCGGGGCGGTCATCCACGCCATGCACCACGAACAGGACATGCGCAATTATGGTGGGCTGCGCAAAAAGATCCCGATCACCTTCTGGATGATGCTGATCGGCACGCTGGCCATTACCGGGGTTGGTATTCCGGGAACCAATATCGGTTTTGCCGGGTTCCTCTCCAAGGATGCGATTATCGAGGCCACCTATGGGGCCGGCTCCGAGGCGGGCAATTACGCCTACTGGATGCTGGTGATCGCCGCTGCTTTTACCAGCTTTTACAGCTGGCGGCTGATGTTCATGACCTTCTGGGGCACACCGCGCGACAAGCACACATATGAAAACGCGCATGAGGCCCCGATGGTGATGCTTGTCCCGCTCGGGGTGCTGGCGCTTGGGGCGGTCTTGTCGGGGATGGTCTGGTACAACAGTTTCTTCGGCAACGAGGAGACCTTGCAAGAGTTTTTCAACCTGCCGGCGCATGAGGTTTCCGCAGTGGCGGAGCAGGCCGGGGCGGCGGCTGAAGCCCAGACCCAGACGGATCAGGCGACGGTGGTCGCCGAACATGCCAGAACGGGCGCACCGCAGGGCGCCATTTTCATCGGTCCGGACAATCAGGTACTGGAGCGGGCGCACGCAGCACCGGAACTGGCAAAACTGGCCCCGACCATCGCCATGCTGCTTGGCCTTGTGCTGGCCTGGCTGTTTTACATCGTCAATCCGGCGCTGCCACAAAGCCTGGCCCGGACCTTCCGCCCGCTGTATCTGTTCCTGCTGAACAAATGGTATTTCGACGAGATCTACGACGCACTGTTCGTGCGACCGGCCTTCTGGCTGGGGCGCCTGCTGTGGAAGAAAGGTGACGAAGAGATCATCGACGGCTCGATCAACGGGGTGGCCATGGGCATTGTTCCCTGGTTCACCCGCCTCGCCGGCCGGATGCAGACCGGTTACGTATTTACCTATGCCTTTGCCATGGTGATCGGAATTGTGGTTCTGATTACCTGGATGACGATCAGCGGAGGGGCTGAATAATGGACAACCTTCTATCCATCGTCACATTCATCCCGCTGCTGGGGGCGGCCATTCTGGCGCTTTTCCTGCGCGGTGACGATGATGCGGCGCGCAACAACGCCAAATGGGTGGCTCTGGCTGCGACCAGCGCAACCTTTGTGTTTTCGATCTTTATCCTGACCGGTTTCAACCCTTCCGATACCGGGTTTCAGTTTGTCGAGGAAAAGGAATGGATCCTCGGGCTGAAATACAAGATGGGTGTTGACGGCATTTCGGTGCTGTTTGTCATGCTGACCACATTCCTGATGCCGCTGGTCATTCTGTCCTGCTGGAATGTCACCGACCGGGTGAAGGATTACATGATCGCCTTTCTGGTGCTGGAAACCCTGATGATCGGGGTGTTTACCGCGCTTGATCTGGTGTTGTTCTATCTGTTCTTCGAGGGCGGTCTGATCCCGATGTTCCTGATCATCGGCATTTGGGGCGGCAAGAACCGCATTTATGCCGCGTTCAAGTTCTTTCTCTACACGTTTCTTGGCTCGGTGCTGATGCTGGTGGCGATGATCATGATGTATGTGGATGCCGGCACGACCGATATTCCGACATTGCTGAACCACCAGTTCAGCCATGATACGCTGAGCGTTCTGGGGTTCACTATTTCCGGCGGGGTGCAGACGCTGCTGTGGCTGGCCTTCTTTGCCAGTTTTGCTGTGAAAATTCCCATGTGGCCGTTTCACACCTGGTTGCCGGATGCCCACGTGCAGGCGCCGACGGGCGGCTCGGTGGTTCTGGCCTCGGTGCTGCTGAAAATGGGCGGCTATGGCTTCTTGCGATTCAGCCTGCCGATGTTTCCGGTGGCGTCCGATATATTCACGCCGCTGGTGATGTGGCTGGCGGTGATCGCGATTGTCTATACCTCGCTGGTGGCGCTGGTGCAGGAAGACATGAAAAAGCTGATCGCCTACAGTTCGGTGGCGCATATGGGCTATGTGACCATGGGAACGTTTGCCGCCAATCAGCAGGGGGTGGATGGCGCCATCTTTCAGATGGTGAGCCACGGCTTTGTTGCCGGCGCGCTGTTCCTGTGTGTCGGCGTCATCTATGACCGGATGCACACGCGTGAAATCAGTGCCTATGGCGGGCTGGTGAACCGGATGCCGGCCTATGCGCTGATCTTCATGTTCTTCACCATGGCCAATGTCGGGTTGCCGGGCACCTCGGGGTTTGTCGGTGAATTCCTGACCTTGATGGGCACCTATCAGGTGAATACCTGGGTGGCTGCCTTTGCAACGACCGGGGTGATCCTGTCAGCGTCCTATGCGCTGTGGCTGTACCGGCGTGTCATCTTTGGCGACCTGATCAAGGAAAGCCTGCGGTCGATCACCGATATGACCTCGCGCGAAAAACTGATCTTTGCGCCGCTGGTGGCCATGACATTGCTGCTGGGTGTCTATCCCAGCCTGGTTACCGATATTACCGGCCCCTCGGTCGAGGCGCTGGTCAACAACTATCATACCGCAGTGGACGGGGCCTCGGGTGCCACGGCCCAGCCGGCAAGTAATTGAGGGTGGGTCTGACGATGACGACCGATATTTCATCAGAACTGACAATCGTTCTGCCCGAGATCTTTCTGGCACTCTATGCCATGGCCGCGCTGTTGTTCGCGGTCTATGGCGCCAAGGACAAGCTGGCGCCGATGCTGACCTGGCTGACCGCGATCGTGTTGGCCGCTGTTGCGGTCTGGATCGGGCTGAAGGCACCGGGGGCACATACCGCCTTTGACGGCGCCTTTGTTGACGATGCGTTTTCACGCTATGCCTCAATCGTCGTGTTGCTGTCGGCCGCGGCTGTTCTGCTGATCGGCAAGGAATATATGGAGCGCTGCAAGATCCTGCAGTTCGAGTTTCCCATTCTGATCACCCTGTCGGTCATTGGGATGCTGATGATGGTATCCGCCGGTGATCTGCTGGCGCTTTACATGGGGCTTGAGCTGCAATCGCTGGCGCTGTACGTGATAGCCGCGATGAATCGCGACAGCGTGAAATCGACCGAGGCGGGGCTGAAGTACTTTGTACTTGGCGCGCTCAGCTCGGGGTTGCTGCTCTATGGGATTTCGCTGGCCTATGGCTTTGCCGGAACCACCCAGTTTGCCGGTATCATCACCACCGTCAGTGACGGGCATGTTCCGCTGGGGCTGGTGTTTGCGCTGACATTCATTCTGGCGGGCCTGTCGTTCAAGGTTTCGGCCGTGCCGTTTCACATGTGGACACCGGATGTCTATGAGGGCGCGCCGACCCCGGTCACCGCCTTTTTTGCCGCGGCCCCGAAAATGGCGGCGATGGGGCTGATTGCCCGGGTTGTCTATGATGCCTTTGGCAATGCGGTTTCCGACTGGGCCCAGATCATCGCACTCTTGTCAGTCTTGTCGATGTTCCTGGGGGCGATTGCCGCAATCGGCCAGCGCAACATCAAGCGGCTGATGGCCTATTCCTCCATCGCGCATATGGGCTATGCGCTGATGGGGCTGGCCGCCGGCACGGTGTTTGGCGTGCAGGCCATGCTGATCTACATGGCGATCTATGTGACGATGAATATCGGGACATTCGCCTTTATTCTCAGCATGAAGCGGGACGGCCAGGCGGTGACCGACATCGGCTCGCTGAACCAATATGCGCGTCATGCACCACTGAAGGCGCTTGCGGTTCTGATCCTGATGTTCAGCCTTGCCGGGGTGCCGCCGATGGTGGGGTTCTTCGGCAAGTTCTATGTGCTGAAGGCTGCGGTTGACGCCGATCTGATGTGGCTGGCAATTGCCGGTGCCGTGGCCTCGGTGATCGGTGCCTTCTATTATCTGCGCATCGTCTATTACATGTATTTCGGCGAAGAGCGCGAAGCGATCGACACCAGCATGCCCATGGTGCAATGGCTGTTTCTGATGGCCGCAGCCGCGATCATGCTGCTCGGGGTCATCAACCTTTTCGGGGTCGAAGGGTTCGCCGCGGTCGCGGCCGAGGCCCTTGTCAAGTAAACCGCCGGTTTGGCCCGAAGGGGTCGGGCGGCAGATACTGGCAACTGTCGACAGCACCAATGACGAGGCCGCAAGACTCGCGGCTTCGGGCAGGCGAAACCCCTGCTGGATACTGGCGCTGGAGCAGACCCGCGGCCGTGGCCGGCGCGGGCGTGCATGGATCGCCCCGCCGGGCAACTTTTCCGCCACCCTGCTGATGTTCCCGACAGAGCCGCCAGCCCAGGTGGCCCTGCGCAGTTTCGTCGCCGCACTTGCCCTGCATGACGCCTTGGTCGCCGTAACCGGCCGCAGCGCGGGGTTGGGGCTGAAATGGCCAAACGATGTGCTGCTGAACGGTGGCAAGCTTGCCGGTATCCTGCTGGAAAGCGGCAGTGCCGCAGGCGGGGTCAGCCATCTGTCGGTCGGCATTGCCGTCAACCTGTTGGCCGCCCCGGCGCAGGACCAGCTTGAGCCGGGCGCCGTCCCCCCCGTCAGCCTGCTGTCGCAAACCGGGGTCCGGGTCCGCCCCGAGGCGTTCCTGGAGGCTTTGGCGCCACGTTTTGCCCGCTATGAACAACAGTTTGTCACCTGCGGTTTTGCACCAATCAGATCTGCATGGCTGGCCCGGGCGGCCCGCCTTGGAGAAACGATCACCGCGCGTTGCGGGCAGGAAAGCCTCAGCGGGCGGTTTGAGACTCTGGACGAGCGGGGGGCGCTTGTCTTACACACAGCGCAGGGACGCCGCCGCATTTCGGCCGGTGAAGTCTTTTTCCAATAGGGGACGAACGCATGCTTCTGGCGATTGATTGCGGCAACACGAATACGGTGTTTTCGATCTGGGACGGAGAAAAGTTTCTCTGCACCCTGCGCACCAGTACGGAACACCAGCGCACGGCGGATCAGTATTTCGTCTGGCTGTCGACGCTGATGCAGCATCACGGGTTGCCGCTGGACATCAATGCCGTGGTGATCTCCTCGACCGTGCCGCGGGTGGTCTGGAACCTGCGGGTGTTTTCCGACCGGTATTTCAATTGCCGGCCCCTGGTGGTGGGCAAGCCGGACTGCCTGTTGCCTTGTGATGTGCGTGTCGATGCGGGCACCCAGGTGGGGCCGGACCGGCTGGTGAATACCGTGGCGGGGTTCGAGCGGCACGGCGGTGATCTGATCATCGTCGATTTCGGCACGGCCACGACATTTGATGTGGTCGATACCGATGGTGCCTATATCGGCGGAGTGATCGCACCGGGGGTCAACCTCAGCCTGCAGGCGCTGCACCAGGCCGCAGCGGCGCTGCCGCATGTGGATATTTCCAAACCCCAGGCGGTGATCGGCACAAATACCGTTGCCTGTATGCAATCCGGCGTTTTTTGGGGCTATGTCGGGCTTGTGCGCGAAATCTGTTCCCGTATTAAGGCTGAACATGAAACCGAGATGAAAATCATCTCGACCGGGGGGCTGGCACCGCTGTTTCAGCAGGCCGAAACGCTGTTTGACGCATTCGAGGACGATCTGACCATGCACGGGCTGACCGTCATTCACCAATACAACAAGGATCAGGGAAACCTATGAGCAAGCCCTCCAAATCCAAATCCAAATCCCAATCCAAATCCCGGGACCGGCTGATATTCCTGCCGCTGGGCGGGGCCGGCGAGATCGGCATGAACTGCTATGTTTACGGCTATGGCAAACCGGGCAAGGAACGGCTGATTGTTGTCGATCTGGGGGTGACGTTTCCGAATATGGACACCACACCCGGCGTGGATCTGATTTTTGCCGATATCGAATGGCTGGTGAAAAACCGCAAGCGGATCGAAGGCATATTCATCACCCATGCGCATGAGGACCATATCGGCGCTGTCAGCCTGTTGTGGGATCAGCTTCGCGTGCCGGTGCACGCCAGAAAGATGACGGCCTATATCGCGCGGCGCAAAATGGAAGAGCGCGGCCAGCCGGCCAAGGAGGTGTTGACCGCGGGCGCCTATCCGGCCGTCATTCAGGCGGGGCCGTTCAAGGTATCGTTTTTGCCGATCTCGCACTCCATTCCAGAGAGTTCCGGACTGTTGATCGACACACCGGCCGGACGGGTGGTACATACCGGCGATTTCAAACTGGATGAAACCCCGATCGAGGGTGAACCCTTTGACCCGGAATTGTGGGCCGAGATTGCCAAACCGGGAGTGCAGGCGCTGGTTTGCGATTCGACCAATGTGTTTTCCGAGGCCCCTGGCCATTCCGAGGCCAGCGTCGGCCCCGGCATCCAGAAACTGGTCGCCGGGGCGCAGGGCATGATGGTGGCCACGACATTTGCCTCGAATGTTGCCCGGCTGAAAACGCTTGCCGATGCGGGGATCGCGGCCGGGCGATCTGTCTGCCTGCTGGGGCGGGCCATGCAGCGGATGATCGAGGCGACACGCGAAACCGGCGTTGTCAGCGATTTTCCCGAAACCGTGCCGGTGGAAGATGCCCGCGACATCCCGCGCGAAAACCTGATGCTGATCGTCACCGGTAGCCAGGGCGAACGGCGCGCGGCCTCGGCGCAACTGGCCCGTGGCAAATATCTGGGCTTGCAGATGAAAGAGGGTGACACCTTCCTGTTTTCATCGAAAACCATTCCGGGTAATGAGCGCGGCGTGATCGGCATCATGAACGCGTTTTCGGAAATGGGGGTGGATGTGATCGCGGAAGACACCACCATGTTCCATGTTTCCGGTCATGCCAACCGGCCGGATCTGGAACGGATGCACGACATTATCAAGCCGAAGATGCTGATCCCGATGCACGGCGAACACCGGCATTTGCGCGAACATGTGAAACTGGCGCGTGCCAAGGGGCTGGCCGCGGAAGTGGTGGTGAACGGGTCGATGGCCGATCTGACCGGTGATGCGCCGCATGTGGTCGAGCATATCGAGGCCGGCCGGACCTACCTGGATGGCAAGGTGCGCATCGGCGCGCTGGACGGGGTGGTGCGTGACCGGATCCGCATGGCGCTGAACGGGCATGTTCTGGCCACCATTATCCTTGAGAATGACGAGCCGCTCGGCGATGCCTGGGTTGATATCATGGGTTTGCCCGAGATCGGTGTGACCAATGCGCCGCTGGTCGAGGTGATCGAAGCGGATTTGAACCAGTTTCTGGCCCGGGCCAGAGACAAGACCCTGCGCGATGATGACAAGCTGGAGGAGGCCATGAAGCGCGAAGTGCGCCGCTCATGCAGCGATGAAATCGGCAAGAAACCCGAAGTTACCGTGGTCATCAGCCGTTTGATGTAAACTTGCCTGGGGACACAAGGACTGCGGGCTGTTCCCGCAGTCTTTCGCGTTTCGAATGCCGATTATTTTCCGCGACGGGCGTCAAAGCTTTTTGCGATGAAATCGGGCATGTGGTCGCCCATTCCCATTGGCCGGTCATTTCGTCCGGCGTGCTGGTTGCGTCCGCGTTCCGCATTTTTCGCGCGGCCTTTTCCGCTGTCTTTGCGCGCACCTGTTTCACGCATATCTTTGCGGGACTGTGCCACGCCTTCGGCGCTTTTGCCGGGTTTGTGCGGCTGGGTATCCTCACCCGTATCGTTCTTGGGTTTTCTGTTGCGCCCGCCGCGGCTCCGCGATCGCGCGGGTTTTTCGGTGCTTTCCGTTTCCGGGGCTTCGTCTGCCGCCGGTTGGGGGGCAGATTGTAACGGATTATCAACAACCGGGATTTTCGTTTCGACCAGCCGTTCTATGGCATCGAGGTTCTTTTCGTCCTGCGGGGCGCAGATCATCAGGGTGACGCCGGATTTTCCGGCGCGTCCGGTTCGGCCGATACGGTGGACGTAATCCTCGGCGTGGCCCGGAACGTCAAAATTCAGCACATGGCTGACGTTTGGAATGTCCAGCCCGCGCGCGGCTACGTCCGAGGCCACCAGAAAGCGGATGCTGCCATCTCGAAAGCCCTGCAAAACCTGCATGCGCTTGCTCTGGTCCAGATCACCGTGAATGGGCTCGGCATTCAGGCCGTGCTTTTTCAGCGATTTGGCGACAATGTCCACATCGGATTTGCGGTTGCAGAAAATGATGGCGTTCGTGCATTTTTCGCCTTCGCTTTCGATCAGGGCGCGCAGCAGGGCACGTTTTTCCTTGGCGGCCCGATCGCGGCGTGACGGGCGGAATTTGACCACGCCCTGGGTGATGTTTTCACCGGTGGAGGCGGCGCGTGCCACCTCGACCTTGGCCGGGTTGCTGAGGAATGTATTGGTGATCCGCTCGATTTCCGGCGCCATTGTCGCGCTGAAAAACAGGGTCTGGCGGGTGAAGGGGGTGAGGCTGAAAATCCGCTCGATATCGGGAATGAACCCCATGTCCAGCATCCGGTCGGCCTCATCCACCACCATGATCTGAACCCCGGTCAGCAGCAGTTTGCCGCGCTCAAAATGGTCGAGAAGGCGCCCCGGTGTGGCGATCAGCACATCAACACCCCGGTCAATCAGCCGGTCCTGTTCCTTGAAGCTGACGCCGCCGATCAGCAGGGCCTTGGTCAGCTTGGTATATTTGGCATAGATGTCAAAGTTTTCGGCGACCTGTGCGGCCAGCTCGCGCGTTGGGCACAACACCAGCGAGCGTGGCATACGCGCGCGTGCGCGCCCTTTTGATAGCAAGGTGATGACGGGCAGGGTAAAAGCCGCCGTCTTGCCGGTGCCGGTCTGGGCGATGCCCAGAACGTCGCGCCCTTCCAGGGCTGGTGGAATCGCTCCGGCCTGAATGGGGGTCGGGGTTTCATAGCCGGCTTCTTCAACCGCTTTCAGGACCTTCGGGTCCAGATTCAAGTCTGCAAATTTTATCATATGGTTCCGTGTGTTACGGCATTTCGTTTTGCCGCAGAGTCACGCGGCGCTGCATCCGGATTGATGCATTTCCAATATTCAGTGGTCTTACGCCTTTCCTGACCAGAGTCAACCAAAGCCGGGGTTTTCACTGATTTTACGCATGTTTATGATGATTTTAGCGCGCAGAATGGGCCTGCTCACCCGGCATGGGGTGATCAACCCAGTTCAACTGGTGGTAGTCAAACCCGGTTTCGATTGTCGGTTTGACGATGCGAAAATAGGGGGACAGATCAAAATCGCGTGGTGCAAACAGCGAATGATGACGGATCTGAAGGATCTCTTCGCGGCAGTCCTCGGGGCAGTCGTCGGCCAGTTGTGGCAGGATCGGATAGCGTACGCTCTGAAAGGCCTCGGCAATCAGGGTTGAACAGATTGCCCGGGTCGGATCCCCCGAGCCAAGCGCCAGCAACCGGCGCCGGAAACGTTGTGGAACCGGTGGATTGGGCAGCAGATAGCGCAGCAGGTCAAAGACGTTGCGCAGATCATATTGTTTGCCAATGCTGCTGCACATGTAATCAATGACGGTTTTGCAGTCGTCATCACTCAGCCCGACCGGGCGGCAGATACGCGTATTGAGCGCGGCGTATTTATCAATCGAAACCGCCTGAACCCCGAATTCGAGATCGGCCTCGATCAGTTCGCCGCCAAAGGTTTTCCCACCGACAAAAAACGCTGAATGTGACCATGTCGAATGGGTCAGGTATTTGATGGCCGAGGAGATGCGCGAATTGCCTTCGACCAGCAAAACATCGCCGGGCCGCAGGTTTGCGCGTAACTGTTCGGGGGAAATGACAGCAAAGGGCACGTAATTGCTGCTCTGCTTTTCCAGAAAATGGGCCAGTCTGCGGCCCATGGCTGCTTTGACCCGGTTCAGCATCTGCATCCTTTTATTGCCAGTCTACCGTTGCCGGCAGCATAGCAGGATTACCGCAGATTGGTAAATTCACCTTGGTGTCAGAATTGTTCCAGTATTTTGCGGGCGTCTTTGGCAAAATCTGCCTCTGGATCCAGTGTCAGGGCACGTTCGAGGGCGGCACGGGCCGAGGTCTGGTTACCCAACACCGAAAGAACCTTGCCCAGCCGATAGGCCACATGCGCATTCTCCGGCTCTTTTTCGGTCAGTTGCGCAAAGATGCGCACAGCCCCCTGCAGGTCTCCGTTTCTGAAGCTTGCCCAGCCCAGTGTATCCTGCACCGCACCAACATCCGGGGCAAGTTTGGCCGCCTTGCCGGCCAGTGAAACCGCACGCGCCGGGTCTTTGTCGCTCAGCAGGGCGGCCAGATTGTTGAGAAATATCCAGTTGTCCGGGGCCAGGGCAACGGCCCGTTCGTATATCTTTATGGCGGCATCCTCATCGCCATTTTTCTGATAAAGCGTGCCCAGCCAATACAGATAGCCGCTGTTGCTGCCGTCTTTCGCAACCGCTTTTTCCGACAGAACAAGCGCCTTTTCCATATTGCCCAGCCGGAAATTTGCGAGGCTGGACGCATGCAGCAGGGCGGCGTTGTCCGGGGCGATCTTCAAGCCGGACTCATAGGCGGCAACGGCTTTGCCATATTGCTTTTGCGCGCCATAAAGATTGCCGATCTCAAAGAAAACCTGCGGGTCTTCCGGAAACTGCTCCCGGGCCTTTTGCAACCATTGCATGGCCTCGGGAAACTGCCTTTTGCCAATGGAAGCCTTGGCCAGTCGGACAAATGCCTCTGGTGATTTCGCATTCTCCGTCAGTTTTTTCAGAATATCCAGCGCCCTGTTTTCCTGTCCAAGGGCAAGATGCGCGTCGGCCAGCACAATCATCACGGGTTCCGGTGCATCGGGGCGGACTTCCCAGCGCCCCAGCAGTTTGATTGCGTCGGCCGGGCGGTTTGTTTTCAGATACAGGCGGGCCAGATCCAGCTTGACCCCGACATATTGCGGCGGTGTGTTGCGTATGCCGGCCTCAAAGTGGCGTATGGCCTGTGCAACATTGCCGCGTGCCTCGGCAAACAGGCCCAGGTTCTGATGCGCACGCCGGTCATTGCCATCCAGCGACAGGGCCTTGCGAAAACTGGCCTCAGCCGCCTTGAACCGGCCGATCGCCTTTTGCAGCAACCCCAGATTGGTATAGGCCGAGGGCCGTTTGTCATCCAGTTCGATCGAGGCGGCAAAGGCTGCAAGGCTTTTGTCTATCTTGCCGGTTTTTGCATAGGCAAGGCCCAGAAGCTCTTGCAGAACGGCGCTGTTTTCCCCGGCATAAAGGCGGGCGTTCAACAGCGTTATGGCCTTGTCGGACTGGCCACGCTCTATCAGCCCCAGAATTTTGGGGTAGGGACCGATCAGATCCGGCGCCTCCATTGTCAGTGAATCCGGTGAATCCGGCTCAACCGTTTTTGCATCAGCCACGGATGTGGTCAGACCCAGGGAAAACAGCAGTATAGTCAGGAATTTTGGCGGCGTTGAAACAAGGGGCGTTGAAACAAAAGGGGGCATGGTCTGGCTCCATATGCGCAAGACGTATTAAAAACCTTTATCCAAAAAAAAGGAAGGGGGGCATTGCCTCCCCCCTTCCGGAACTCATGTCAGCATTTGCTTACTTCTTGCGGCGACGCAGGAAGGCTCCGCTGCCCAGCAGGGCGCCAAGCAGCAGCGGCAAAGAGGCCGGCAGCGGCACAGGGGCCGGCCCGCCGCCCGTGACGACAAAGCTGTCTTTTTCCGTGGCGACGATGCCGCCATCAACCAGCGCGTTGATGCCGAAGTCACAGGAGCCTACCGAGGTTCCGGTGAAGGTGACATCAAAAGTAAAATCATGGCTGTTTTCGCGGGTGAAGTCACCATTATAGCTGGTTGGATCCGTCGAAACGCTGACGCAATCCGCACCGGCAGTCACACCCAGTGAAACAGTGCTGTAGGATGCAAAAGTTGCGTCAATGGCCGCAAGGATTGATGCGGTTACCGCGCCGGTACCTGCGCCCAGATTACCCAAGGTGCCGCCGGTTGCCGCGGTAATGGCCGTGGCCTGACCTGTGCTGTCAAGACTGCCAGCATCCAGTGCGTGTACGGTGATGTTTTCACCCGTCAGCGCTGCGATGGCATCGGCCTGGGTTACGCCCATGCTCGGGTCATGCCCCGGAGCATCACCGAACCAGACCACAATACGTGTGGATCCGGCGCGCCAGTCGATGCCTGTGGCAACCTGCTCAAGCCCGTAAAGGTTTGCTTCCGGGAAATCCCCGCCACCGCTCGCGCTCCAGGTGTTGATCGCGGTCTGAACATCGGCTTGAGTCGAGGTGAGATCGGTCAGTTCACGGTAAGTGAAGCTATCTGATGTGTCGCGATAGCCGCCCACGCCCCAGGTTACATCACCCAGACCGGCTGTGCTGGACAGAATGCTGGCCGCAGCGTTCCTGACATCGGCGATCTCGCCGCCCATGGAGCCGGTTTCATCGGCCAGGAACACGATATCCACCAGTGCCGAAGTTGGAGAGCCGGCACTTACGGTCACTGTTTTCTGGATGGTTACGGATTCTCCGAGTGCAAGCGTGTCTGAATAGGTCAGCGGATCAATGGAGTCGGCGCTTGCAGCCCCGACGGACAGCGCAAGGAACGGAACGCTCCACAACGCTAGTGCTTTGGTTTTCATTGTTATATACCCCTCACTTAAAAAAAAGGCGCCTCGCAACTGGCCGAAAATAAACCAACGCTATACACCAACTTAAAAACAAGCAGCAAGCAGCAAGGCAAAAATCGTAAGACTATATTAACCATTTTTCATCAAAACAGCAACAGTTAACACGGTATGGAATACCCTATCCCGGAAACGGATTGTTTCCGAACCTGGCGATTTCACACCTGCATTTCCTTGGTTGCGGACAGTTTCAACTCGGGATGATCACGTTCGATCCTGTCGATATCCCATTGCAGACGGGTCAGATATACGATGTCGCCGTCGTTGTCATGGGCGATATGCCCCTTGTTGGCATCAACAAATATGTCCATCGCCGGCTCGGGGCCGCTGACCCAGCGGGCCGAGGTGAACTGGCTGGGCTCAAACCGGACCGGCAGGCCGTATTCCAGTTCTATCCGGCTGGCGAGCACCTCAAATTGCAGCGCCCCGACCACGCCGACGATATAACCTGACCCGATCATCGGTTTGAACACCTTGGCGGCGCCTTCCTCGGCAAATTGCATCAGCGCCTTGTCCAGATGCTTGGCCTTCATCGGATCAAGCGCGCGCACGGTTTGCAGCAGTTCGGGCGCGAATGAGGGAATGCCGGTGACGCGCAGCGCCTCGCCCTCGGTCAGGGTGTCACCGATGCGCAATTGCCCGTGGTTTGGAATGCCGATGATGTCGCCGGCCCAGGCCTCTTCGGCCAGTTCCCGGTCCGAGGCCAGAAACAGCACCGGATTGCTGACCGCCATCGGTTTCTTGCTGCGCACATGCATCAGTTTCATGCCGCGTTTGAAATGGCCCGACGCCAGACGAAGAAAGGCGACCCGGTCGCGGTGTTTCGGATCCATGTTGGCCTGCACCTTGAACACGAACCCCGTAACGTTCTTTTCATCCGGGGAAATCTGGCGTGGTGTGGCCTGTTGCGGCTGGGGCGCGGGGCCGAATTGCGCGATACCATCCATCAGTTCGCGTACGCCAAAGCTGTTGATGGCCGAGCCGAACCAGATCGGCGTCAATGTGCCGTCAAGCAGCGCCTGACGGTCGAGCGGCGGCAACAGTTCGCGCACCATCTCGATTTCTTCCAGCAGTTGTTCCAGCGCCTCGGCAGACACATGTTCGGCCAGTTTCGGATCATCCAGGCCGTTGATTTCGATGCTTTGCGCCACCCTGTTGCGATCGGCGCGGTCCATCAGTTCCAGCCGGTCGTGCAGCAGATCATAACAGCCGACAAAATCGCGCCCACGGCCGATCGGCCAACTGGCCGGGGTGACGTCAATGGCCAGATTTTCCTGAATTTCATCAATGATATCAAAGGTATCCCGGCTGTCGCGGTCCATCTTGTTGCAGAAGGTCAGGATCGGAAGATCACGCAGGCGGCAGACCTCGAACAGTTTCTGCGTCTGGCTCTCCACGCCCTTGGCGCCGTCAATCACCATGATTGCCGCGTCAACCGCCGTCAGGGTGCGGTAGGTGTCTTCGGAAAAATCCGAGTGGCCGGGCGTGTCCACCAGATTGAAGCGGCAGCCGTCAAAATCAAAGGACATGGCCGAGGCGGAAACGGAAATGCCGCGCTCCTGCTCCATCTTCATGTAATCCGAACGGGTCCGGCGTGCCTCGCCCTTGGCACGCACCTGTCCGGCCATCTGGATTGCACCGCCATACAGCAGAAATTTTTCCGTCAGTGTGGTTTTGCCGGCATCCGGATGCGAGATGATCGCAAAGGTCCGGCGGCGGGCGATTTCGGCGGGCAGGTCGGGGGAATTTGAGGCGCGGTCCAGCATGGGCTGCATATAGCGGGGCCGGTGGGCGGTTGCAATGACTGGCTGAACGGTTAGGCTCGGGTCACCCTGAACCGCCGGAACGAAAGGAACGGAACATGGATCTTGGGATAGCCGGGAAACGCGCGCTGGTTTGTGCGTCCTCAAAAGGGCTGGGGCTGGGCTGTGCCCGGGCTTTGGCCGGTGAAGGTGTCGATCTGGTGATGAATGCCCGCACCCCCGGCCCGCTGGAGGAGGCGGCCGCAACCATTCGGGCAGAGTTCGGCGTGGCGGTCGAGACGGTCGCGGCCGACATCACCAGCCAGGACGGGCGTGCCGGGGTTCTGGATGTGGCGAAAGGCGCCGACATTCTGGTTACCAATGCCGGCGGGCCGCCGCCGGGAATGTGGTCGGACTGGTCGCGCGACGATTTCATAAAGGCGCTGGACGCCAATATGCTGACGCCGATCGCACTGATGACGGCGCTGCTGCCGCAGATGATGCAAAAGGGCTGGGGCAGGGTGGTGAATATCACCTCGGTTTCGGTCAAGGCGCCGATCGCCGTTCTGGGGCTGTCCAATTCGGCGCGGGCCGGGCTGACCGGCTATGTCGCCGGCACCGCGCGGCAGGTTGCGCCAATGGGGGTCACCATCAACAATCTGCTGCCGGGTATTCACGCCACCGACCGCGCCGATGCGCTGGATCGCGCGGTTTGTGAGGCCGAGGGCATCAGCATGGAGGAGGCGCGGGCCCGGCGGGCAGAAACCATTCCGGCGCGGCGTTACGGGTTGCCGGCGGAATTCGGGGCGACCTGTGCCTTTCTGTGTTCACAGCACGCCGGGTTTATCGTCGGGCAAAACATCCTGCTGGATGGCGGCGCAACCAACACAACGCTTTAACCGGCTTGGCCCGCGCCAGGCCGGCTGTCGGCCACGGCTCGCAGGGCCGCAGCGGTGCGCCATTGTCCCGTTGCAGGGCCAATCTGCGCATTGACCAGGCCGCCTGCAGGCGCAATATAGAATTCCGGGAACAAAGCATGGTGCCTGTTGAATGAGATTAATAGTTTTTATCAATGGGTTGGTGCTGATTCTGGGCGCTATCATCATGATGGCTGATGGGGCAGTTTTCCCCGAAACCTCTGACATATTCTTTTCTGCAGCCCTTTTATCGGCCACGGTGGGGGCTTTGTTGTGTCTGGCGTCCTACACATCTTTCACCGACATTCAGGCGCGCGAAACCTTTTTGCTGACGGCCTCGGTCTGGATGACGGCCGCAGCTTTTGGCATGTTGCCGCTGTTCATGTGGTCGCTGTCTTTCACCGATGCGTTTTTTGAATCCATGTCCGGAATAACCACGACCGGCTCAACCGTCATGAGCGGCCTGGACAGCACACCGCGCGGTATCCTGTTCTGGCGGGCGATCTTGCAGTGGCTCGGCGGAATCGGGTTTATCGTCACCGGCATGGCGCTGTTGCCGATCCTGAAGGTGGGCGGGATGCAGCTGTTTCGGACGGAAAGCTCGGACCAGGGGGAAAAGGCCCTGAAAAGCTCGACGCTTTTTGCCGTGGCCACCGCAACCGTTTATATGTCGCTGACCCTGGCCTGCATGGTGGTGTATCACTTTGGCGGCATGGGGATTTTCGATGCAATCATTCATGGGCTGACCACCCTGTCATCTGGCGGATTTTCAAATTATGATGCGTCTTTCGGCTATTTCACCAGCCCGTTCCTGCAATGGTCAGCCACCTTTTTCATGGCCTGCGCCGGCCTGCCGTTTGCCTGGTATATCCTGATGGCGCGCAAGATGCAGTTTCGCAGCGAACAGGTGCGCGCCTATCTTCTGCTTCTGGCGGTGGCGATCAGCCTGCTGACATTGTGGCGGGTTCTGGCAACCGGCGCCGGCCTGTCGGAATCCCTGCGCCTGGTTGCCTTCAACGTGGTGTCGGCGGTGACAACGACAGGCTATGCTACCGCGGATTACACCACCTGGGGGGGCACCGCGGCGGTGGCATTTTTTCTTTTGACAGCGTCGGGTGGCTGCACCGGATCAACCGCCGGGGGGGCAAAGATGATGCGCTGGATCGTTCTGGTGCGCGGTGTGAAAAACCGCCTGAACCGGATACGCTATCCAAATGGTGTGTTCCCGCTGCAATATGAGGGGCAGAGGCTGCAACTGAGCGTCCTTGATGGCGTTGTTTCCTTCTTCATTTTCTATTTTCTGACCATTGCCATGCTTGCGGTGGCGCTGAACCTGATCGGGCTGGATTTTTCGACTGCGATCAGTGGAGCGCTGACCTCGGTTGCCAATGTGGGTCCGGGCGTGGGACCGATCATCGGCCCGGCCGGCAATTTTTCCAGCCTGCCGGATTCGGCCAAATGGGTGCTTGTATTCGGCATGTATGTCGGGCGGCTGGAAATGCTGACGGTCTATGTGCTGTTTACCCGGCTTTTCTGGCGCGAGTTTGCCTGACGATCTGCCAATCGGGGCTGTTTTCCGGCTGGCGGCAGGTGACGTTTGCACAAGAATGCGTGAGGCATGAATTCCGTGTTTGAGCTTTGCCCATTTCCCGGCTAGCCCGGGAAAACCGGCAACGAAAGGAGCAGAGATGAATCACGAGAGCGTACAGGAATACTATGGGGAAACCTTGCAAAACAGCGATGACCTGCAAACCAACGCCTGCTGCACCGCCAGCAATATTCCGGCGCATCTGAAAACGGTTCTGGGCCAAATTCATGACGAGGTGATGGCCAAATATTATGGCTGTGGTCTGATCGCACCGCTGGCGCTGGAGGGGGCGCATATCCTTGATCTGGGTGCCGGTTCGGGGCGCGATGTTTATGCCCTGTCCGCCCTTGTGGGTGAAAGTGGCCGGGTGGTTGGGGTTGACATGACCGAGGCGCAGCTTGACGTCGCCCGCCGGCATCAGGATTTTCACGCCGGGGCTTTTGGCTATGGCGCGCCGAACACCGAATTTCACAAGGGTTATATCGAACGGCTGGACGAACTGCCGTTGGAGGCGGGCAGTTTTGACATCATCGTTTCCAATTGCGTGATCAACCTGGCGACCGACAAAGAGGCGGTTTTGCGCGGCGCGCACCGGCTGTTGAAGCCGGGGGGCGAAATGTATTTCTCGGATGTCTACAGTGACCGGCGGGTGCCGGAAAATCTGGCAAAAGACAAGGTTCTGTATGGGGAATGCCTGTCGGGCGCGCTCTACTGGAATGATTTTGAAGCCCTGGCGAAAAAGGCCGGCTTTGCGGATCCTCGGCTGGTTGAAGACCGGCCGCTGACCATTGAAAACCCCGAGATCGAAGCGCGGGTCGGCAATATCGGCTTTACCTCGGCGACCTATCGGCTGTTCAAGCTCGACGGGTTGGAGCCAGCCTGCGAAGACTATGGTCAGGCAGTGATTTACAAGGGCACGGTTGCACATGCCCCGCATGTTTTCGTGCTCGACAAACACCACCGGATGGAGACGGGCAGGGTTTTCCCGGTTTGCGGCAACACATGGCGTATGTTGCGCGAAACCCGCTTTGCCGGGCATTTCGATTTCATCGG
>Ga0256841_1000349_pt1 | contig 49388 bp, 40 predicted proteins | sample 356308metaG_FD_185971 | JGI IMG/M metagenome (GOLD analysis project Ga0256841, IMG submission 185971) | Hydrothermal vent microbial communities from Mid Atlantic Ridge, Atlantic Ocean - 356-308 | ecosystem: Environmental > Aquatic > Marine > Hydrothermal vents | place: Atlantic Ocean: Mid...
GTGCGCAATCAAGGAAACATCAAAAGCCCGACGCTCAAGTTCGGATTTTAAACCTTCTCTTTTCGTCAAGAGATTCAGCCAACGTGCCTTTGCGGCAGCAGCATCTTTCATCGGAGGGACAAAGGTCTGCCAAACTTCTTGCGCAGCAACCTCTTCAAGCACCGAAGAAAAACTCTTCCAACGCAAGCTTCGCACACCCGGAAAACTCTCCCGGGCTTTCCCCTCAGGATTGGATGCCCACAAATAGAGTTCTTCAGGGAGGTCCCCAAGATCTTCAAGACGCGCTTGCAGATTCCAAAGACCGCGTTTTTGTAAACGGGCAAACAACTTCTGCATCGCGACCCCACTCAACCGAAATACTTTTGCATCCGCAGGGAGTTCGGATTCCAAGGCTTCCGGTCCCACAAAGGCCAGTATATGCCCATTCTTGTCTCCCCCTGCGGCCAAAACCGTCTTCGAGGGAAGATCTCGATCAAGGGGGAGAACCCGTCGATAAGGAACGAAGGTCCCCCTCACTTCGCGCCACCAAGATTTCCAACGCAGACCATCCACTCCAAAATCAACGCCGGACAATAGCCTAAGGCGCAGCAAAACCTCGTCATGACAAAGGCTGAGACCCTGGAAAAAGGAATCGATTTTGACCGAATCAATCAATTCGGAGACCAAAGCTTTGGAATCATACCCAGGGAAAAACCCCGAAGAACGATAGCGAGCAGGGTCGCGATAAAAGCGAGTGGCAGCGAGGACTTGGGCCAGATTCCGGCCAAGGGGCTTTCCGCTCAACCGAGCAGGCGCCCAGAGACGCATGACGGCTTGTGGAATAAGATCCCGATCCTGCAAGAGTTCTTGCCGCGCCAAAACCAAGACCCCAAGCGCAACTCCTTCGCCCCGCCCTCCCTTGGATACAAAGGAAACAAGGTCCGGAATTGCCCGCTCCCCCAAACCTTGGAGGGACCTGGCCCCCAGAAGCCGGATCCCAGGATCCTTGTGTTCTAAAAGCCGCACCAATGGACCCACCGAGAAACTGGCCCGATCGCGAACCCAAGCGGACAAGATCCTAACGGCGGAGATCCGCGTCCCCTTTTTTCCATCCAGGAGAAGATCTTGAATCCGGCTGAGATCCTCGACCTCGGGCCGGGATGTCAGCCAATGTTCCGCAGCCATCCGCACAGGTTTTTTCATCGAAGAGAGTAAAAGGAAGGCCACCCTCCGCTTCTCTTTTCCACTCAAGCTTAGAAGTGCTTTGACAATACTATCTGTCCGAGCCCCCAGCTTGCGACCATGCAAAACCGCCTGTAACACAGGAGCTGCCCGCTTGTCTTGGTATGCCCCCCAAACCTCGGCAATCCGTTTCAGGCGCTCGGGTTTCATCGAGTACGCCGCGATCCGTATCGTTTCGCGATCATTTTCGGAGAGCAACCCATAACGGGCGACAAGCTCTTCAATCCCCGCCTTATCCTTTTTCCGTGCCAAGGCAGCTTCAAAGGCTTCCAGGCCTTGAAGAGAATGCCCAGACTTTGAACCCCTTAGCTTGGGCTTCAACTTTGAGGGTTTCTCCTTCCCTGTACCTGAGCTGGCCTTGTTTTTTTTGGGCTTTACGGGGAGCACCAAGCCACGCTTGCTCCGCCCTTTCCCACCTAATACTTTGGGTAAATTACCGGAATTCTGAAGCATTTCTCCAAGGGGCGGAAACAGACCCCTCATGGCACATAGAGAGTCAGCTTCGATCTCCATAAAAGGACTTCCAGCCGAAACCGGCCCTAAAACCAAAGCAGCCGCAAAGACCAAGGCCAACGGCCGACACATAATGGACTTCCTCATCCAGGGTTCTCCTCATCCAGCATTTCGCCCTTAAACCTGTCTCCAAGGGCCAAAATGGCGAGGAAAGAGCATAGCACCGAAGAGGAAACAATGCATCGGATCCAAAAACGCTGGGAAACCTCCGATTCAAGGAGTCCTTGGCACATTTCCCCAACGCAAGGGAGAATCAAACAGACCTTTCCCATAGAATCCCCCCATGAAAACCACTCTTTTTCTTTGGGGAGCCCTACTGCTCCTTTCTCCAAATGGTTTAGCGCAGGATACCTCAATTGCTGGCACATCCAGCGGAACCACCACCGCCAAACCCAAATCCCAAGGGGTTTTTGATCTCCTTCACCACGAGTTTGTGAAGGCTAGAGTCAACTTCAGCGCCAAGCTCAAGGAACTACGAAAGTCCAAAGCTTACATCGAAGCCCGGAAAACCCGAGACTTCAAGGCTCTCAAAGCTTTGATGGCCAAGATCCCAAAGCCGGGCCCCCAGATCCTTCCCCGCTTTCTCGAAGAAGCTGAAAAGGTCAAAGGAACCCCAGAGGAAGCCAAACTTCTCTTCTTTGTCCTTGGGAATAGCGGACGGAATCAAGCCCTCCGAGAAAAGGTCTTCAATTCCCTCAAAGCACGCCACTTTGATTCCAAAGGTTGGGGTCCCTATCTCCAGAGCCTTCCCTGGATCCTCCCTAAAAAGAAAGCAAAGGCCTTCATCGCCAAGCTAGCAAAGGAAAGCCCCCATCCAGAAATCCGGATCATGGCAAGATATTTGGCAGCCATCTCCGTCAAACGAGACCGAAGGGCTTCTCAAAACGCTAAGGATGCTGCGGCCAAGACCCTCGAAGAAATCCGGACTCAATATCCCGATTCTTTGCCCGGAATGAGCTTGAACGCCAAAACTTTCATCAAAAACCATCTTCAAATCGGTATGAAAGCTCCCGATATCATTGGCACGGATGTGTATGGGAAACCCATGAAACTGTCGGATTTCTTGGGACGCGTCGTCGTCATCGACTTCTGGGGAGATTGGTGAGGCCCTTGCCGGGGCATGTACCCTCACGAGCGGTCGCTCGTGAAGAAGCTCAAGGATAAACCTTTTACTCTTGTCGGCGTCAACAGTGATAAGGACCTTCTCTATCTACATGAAAGAATGAAGGCTGAAAACATTACCTGGCCTTCCTTTACCAATGGGCCCTTTGGACCCCTCGGACCGATCGCCGCCAAATGGGGAGTGGGGGGCTGGCCAACGATTTACATCCTGGACCACAAGGGAGTCATCCGCTTCAAAAACAAGCGAGGTCAAGCAATGGAAGAGGCGGTTGAGAAACTTCTCGCTGAAATGGAGAAATAGAAAAACTGGGAAGGGATTCGGGGGTAGCCCACAGGTTTCCCCTGGGCACCAGCCCCCTATGGATCCTTCCCCCCATTCCCATTCTCCCTACCCCGACCTTTACCCTCATCCAAGATTTCCCGCGCAGCCTCAAAAACTTCCCCGGGTTTCAAATCCACCATGCATTCATGCCCCAAAGGGCAAACCTTCAAATGGCAAGGTCCACAATCCAGTTCATGCCTCAGGATTGTCGCCTTTTCCAAATTCCGATTTGTATACCCCGGATGAGTCGGTCCCATTAGGACCACATGCGGCGTATCAAAGGCAACCGCCACATGCCTAGGTCCTGAATCCGTTGTGACCATCAGGGCCGTGCGTGCAAGGACCGCTTTTAGCTCTTGAAGGCTCAGGACAGGATCCCGAACAATAAAAATTCTCGCACTTGTAAGGCTCCGCACCTCCTCTGCCATTCCTTCTTCCCCCGGGCCGGGGGTCAGCACAAGCTGGAGGTTGGGGAATTCATCTGCCAGCTGTTCTGCCAGCCGGGCCCAATGCAGCGAGGGCCAGAGCTTGGAAGGGCCAAAGGCCGCCCCCGGGCTGAGCACAACAAAGGCTCGCGCAAGGTCCACCCCTGCTTCCTCCAACCTCCGGGCTCCCTGCGACTCCTCTTGGGCGGAGAGCCGAAGAATCGGCTTCGTGCCCACCCGAGGCATTTCCAGCAAATCGCAGAGGCCAAACCAATAATCGATCATGGGAAATGGTTCCCGGCGAGGCCCCCACCGCTTTTTGTCCCTCCGCTTCGGAGGCTTGGCCATCAATCCATGGGTCATCAACAACCTCCGGCCCTGCAAATAGCCGATTCGTTGAGGGACACCCCCCATCAAGGCCGCAAGGGCAGTCCGCGGCGAGTTTGGAAAGAGAAAGGCCAGGTCAAACTTCCCTTGCCGTAGGAGCTTGGCCTCCGCAAGAAGCCCTCTCCACCCCTTGGCGGAAGGAAGATCGAGGTAAGAATCAAAGGACTTGGATCCACTCATGATCCCCCTATGGCCTTTTTTGATTCCACAGACGATCTCGGCTTGGATCCAGTGCGCCCGGATTCGAGCAAAAGCAGGGGTTGCCATGATGACATCCCCCAGCCAATTCGGAGCCCGGACATAGATTTTGTGGACTTCCTCCCCTTTTTTCATGAGAGAGAGGTTACGCCCGAAAGGAATGCCCTCCAAGCGATGCCTTGGTCCCAAACCTCATGAAAAACATAAAAGCTCTCAAGAAGGATCGTCGCAGCGTATTCCCAGAGGGGTGAGAAGGGGCTAAGATCCCGGTTTTCCCTCAATTTCCCCGATTCCACAGCAGCTTCGCTTTATGGGACATTCCTTCAAGGAAAAGTTCGTGAGCCATAAGCTGCTCGCCTCGAAACGATAAGCTTTCCATGGCCCAAAACTCACCAAACGAATCTTCTCTCCAACTTCCTTCTATCGAAGAACGCATTTCTCGACGACTCTCCCAAGAGTTTGACAGCCCCAAAGAGTCCATGAGCCACTTCCTCGCGCTGCTCAAGGATGGCTGGACCATTCCCTACTTATCCCGCTTCCGTAAGCAGGAACTGGAGGGAATGAACGAAAAGCGGATGTTTGAGATCCGTGAGCGATACCGGGACATCTCGCTCCTTGAGGAACGAAAGACGCACCTTTGCGAAAAAGCTGAGTCTCTCGGGATCGCAGATGAGCAGATGATCGCCCACATCCTGAGTTTCAAGGACATCGACCTCCTCGATGCTCTGTTTTCCTCCCTTCTGCAAGAAGAACAAAGCGTGGGAGCCAAAGGTCGTGCAGCCGACTTAACCCCGCTTGCAAGGAAGCTGCATTCCAAGGACGTTGAAGAGAATCAGGCTCCCCTGGATTTAGCTGCGGCATTTGTAGACGAAGCAAAGGGAATTCCAGATGCAAAGACCGCTCTCGAGTGGACCAAAGGGATCTTGACGGAGGAGATCATCCTCGAACCGGGACTCTTGGAGAACCTTCTGAAAGCCGCCATCGTTCGCGCCAAGAAAACCGGAAACAAGAAAACGCCCAAAGAATTTGTCCGCTTCGCCGACTATGAGAAAGCAGCAAACCAGGTCTCCTGGAACGACGTTCTTCTCCTTCAAAAGGCCAGTCGAAAAGGCTTTATTGATCTCTTTATCGGTGTCCCGGACGAACGCGCCCACCTCGTTCTAACACAGCAATTTGTTCCTCATCTCACCGATCCCTCCAGTCCCCTTCGAAGCTTCTGGGACGCTCTCCTACGAGAAGTTTGGGAGGGCCACCTCCGAAAGCCTTTCTTGACGGCTATCCACCGGGACCTCAAAAACAGAGCAGATGCAACTGCTGCTAAAATCTTTTCGCAAACCTACCAACGTACTTTGATGGCCCCCCCCATCCCCGGGGTTGTGATCGCCGGGGTGCTTCCTGCTATGCGCAAGCCCATCCGGGCAGCAGCCATCGATGCCCATGGAAGGATCTTGGGAGCCCAAAGCCTCCAGGCCTCCAAGCCGGAACTTCGAGAAGAAGCCAAAAAAAACTTCCGCAGCTTTTGTGAAGAACATGGAGTAGAAGTCATCGCTGTCGGCTCGGGACCCGGATGCCGTGAGGCGGAAAGTTTTTTAATGGAAGCTGTGTTCGGAATGGACAAACGTCCCCAGTTTTTGACCGTTCCCGAAGATGAAGCAGTGGCCCTTGCGCGTAAAGAGTTCAAAGGCGTGGACCTTCCGAAGGCTAAAGCTGCCATCCTTGCTAGGCGCGTTCAAAACCCTCTTACTGAATGGGGGCGTTTCGAAGCTGATAAGGTCCCCTTGGGTTATGCCCAGGATGAGGTACGCCCGAGTACACTCAACCTGATCCTCGATGACGTTCGGGAAAGAGACCTCCATCAAGTTGGGGTTGACCTGAGAACGGCCCCGGTGGGCATCCTTTCTAAAATCAGTGGATTGGACCGCGAAAGTGCCGGCACAATCGCGAAGAAAAGGACATCCCAGGAGGGGATTTCCACCCTAAAGAGCCTTGTGGACCAAGGGGTCCTCACGGAACAACAATATGAACTCTCGGCCCCCTTTCTACGCCTTGCCGGAGGCGAGGAACCTCTCGATGCGACACGCATCCCCCCCTCCCTCTTTGGGCTTGTGGATCAGATGGCCAGTTCGATTGGACTCACCCGCGGACAGCTTCTCTTGTCTCCCGAAAACTTGGGGCGTATCCCAAAGGAAGCCTTTGATCGAGAATCCCTCCCCAAGCAGATCTATGATTTTATCATCCACGAATTGCGAAAGCCCTTTCAGGATCCGCGGGATCCTTTCATCAAAATCGACTTTCCCTCAGATCTAAAAAGTAAGGAGGATCTCTTCATGGGAAGAGAAGTGAAGGGGAGAGTCCTTCGGTTCACAAGCACGGGAGCCATCCTCGACATTGGTGCGGCTCCTGCAGGATTTCTGCACCGAAGTCAGATGGCACGGGAAGTCATTAGAAACCCTTCACGCTTCTTCCACGTCGGCCAAGTCCTTGATGTCCGTATCCTCGATGTGGACCCTAAAACAGGTGAAATCTGGCTGACCAAAAAACCCGGTGAAATTCGTAAGATTCAGCGAACCCTAGGGGATGTTGTTGAAGGCAAAAAAGGCCCTGGCGCGGAAGTGGTCAGCTTCGGCGCGGGGCGACGGGACGAAGGGAGGGGCCGCTCCCGGGTGGCATCCGCTGGCGGCTTTGGCCGCCGCGACGGAAGACAGGGGGGCCATGGCACGGGAAGCCGCAAACCTGGGGGACGGGGCGATCGCCGTGATTCCTGGGATCGCAAAGGTGCAGGCCGAAGCGGAGGAAAACTCCGAGGACCTATTACTGTGGAGAGCAAAAACCTGGACGAGGCCGTCCTTGAAGAACGGGGTTTTAAAGGTGAATTGACCAGTTTTGGGGCTCTTGCCGCTCTACTGAAAGGCAAAGATAAGGAAAAGGCCAAGCCTGAAAAAGAAGCTCCTAAAAAAGCAGAGGGCACAGCTAAAGAACCAACAAAGCCAGACAGCATTGAGACGAAGGCCCAGCCCAAGACTGCCAAAAAGGAAGAAACCTCGACTCTCCCCTCTGAAGCATCTCTGGAGCCTTCGGGGGAAGAACAAGCTCCCGCACAGAGGACTCCAGGACAGAAATCGCCAGAGCAGAAGGAGGAACAAACTTCTCAAGCCAGCGCAGAAACCGGGCAGCCACAATCCGAAGAGAAGAAAGCTGAGGGAGACCCAGGGAGTTTCGGTGACTCTTTTGTTTCCTAACAACAAAAATACCAATGACCTCAAAAAGAACAATCTGGCTTTTCCTCATCGAAAGCCTTTTCGTATCTTCAGTCCTTGCAAAGGGGCCGGAGCTTGGGCAACCCCCCTTCTCTATACAGACAAGCCGGAAGCAGGCCCCCGCCTATAAGCTTTGGCAAGAAGATCTCCGACAAATCGCCAGAGAACTTCCCAAGCTCCATAAAAACGCTTTTTTTCGGATTTCAAAACAGAAGTGGTTGGAAATCGTAAACGCATCGATTCAACGAATCGGCCCAAAAACGGACATCTCGCAATTTACGGCAGAACTCCTAAGAGTTTGCGCAGCGCTCGGGGATGGGCATACCCAGCTTGACTGGACAAAAGCCCACCTCGCCCAAGTTCCCGTTCACTTCTTCCGTTTTTCAGATGGGGTTTTTGTAACCTTCTTTCCCAAGGACAAGCCGGAGCTCAAAGCCGCAAAGGTTCTTCGTATTGGGAATCAACCCATAGGGAAAGTTCTTCAACGCCTCAGGTCCTTCATACCAGCCGAAAATGAAGCGTATTTCAGCAATTCAGCAATGCTTTTCTTATCCTTTCCGAGTCTTCTAAAAGCTTTCGGGATCCAAGGCGATTCCCAAAAACTTAAGATTGGGATCCAAGTCCAAGGTCAGAAGATGGAAGTCGATGTTCAATCCCTTCCTTTTGGACAAAGACCTAAGGGGGGACTTGCGACCTCGTTCGACAAAATCCCTGTTTTTCTGGGAAGGGCCAGGCAAAAGTATGCCTTCAAACTCCTTCAAAAGGGTCAAGCTCTTTACTTCCAATACAATCGCTGCAAAGACCTTCGGGGAATGGAACAATTGGTAAAGGAGCTTGCAAAGAAGCTAAGGGATAAGCACTTAAAAACGTTTATTATCGACCTACGCAGGAACGGTGGGGGGAGTTCACTAGTGATTTCTCCCCTTTTGAGCTTCCTCATTCTGAATAAACACAAGTGCCTACAAGGAACCCAACTGTATTGCCTTATTGGTCGCAGGACTTTCTCCTCCGCGCTCCTGAATGCAATGACTCTCAAACAGAAGTTCCATGCAATTTTGGTCGGTGAACCCACAGGAGGTAAACCGAACCACTATGGAGAGATCAAACCCCTTCGCCTTCGTAACTCCCACCTGACTCTTTATTACTCCACCAAGTTTTTCAAAAGAGTCAAAGGCGACCCGGATTCCTTAATGCCAGACCATGCCATCCCCTTGCTTTCTAAGGAGATCTTTAAAGGAGAAGATGCAGCTCTTCGCTACTGCCTTGAAGAGAAAGGGAACTGAAGGAAGTCAGTGTGCACCTGACAGGATCCAGGGAGAAAGAGAGATAGGGTTTCTGAAAAGAACCCGAGGAGAGTTAAAGGAATTGGGCAGAACACTGCTCCTTCCGATGGAAACGCATTTTCCACGCCATGGGCCTAGCTTTCCGGTCCTCCTCTGTTAAACTCAGGAAGTTCCATCATCACCCTTCTGCTGAAAAGGATACAACAAAGCCTCCCAGGTTTCCATCTAGCCTCGGTTTATTCAACTACGTGCTTTCAGAACAAACCGAATTAAAGGCCTCCCTAAAACCATCCGCAGCTTTCAAAGAGGAACACAATGCTCTCCCCTAACTTCAAGCCCCTTCATGGGTTTACTCTATCAATGAGTGTCATTTTCTTTTTCGGAATTCCCCATAGAATTTTTTGCCAAGGGCCTTCTCTCATCCAAGACATCAATCAAACATCTCAAATCCAAGGGGCTTCCTTTCCTAGGAATTTCGTAAAAATTGGTGGCCTGACCCTGTTCAAGGCGAGGACCAAGCGTACGGGCGAAGAGATTTTCCGCACAACAGGTTTAACAGGAAGCACCCAGATTGTTATCGACCTCACGCCGGGTGCAAAGGGATCGCAGATTGCTCACCTCACTCCATTGGGAAACCAAGTTTTATTTACAGCTATTTCTCAGGATGAAAAACCGGGGCTCTGGATAACTGATGGAACTTCCATAGGGACTAAGCTCATCAAAAACATTTTTACTCAAGGAGAGACCAAACCCTCTGACCGTTTCGCCTTGGCAGGAAAAAAGGTTTATTTTTCGGCCTCACTCACTGGAAGATACAAAACTGACCTCTGGGTCACGGATGGCACTCCCAAGGGAACAAAAGAGGTTTTCAAATTTTCTACTTTTAACCCTGGCTTCACTCACCCCACCCACCTGACTCCATTTGGAAACAAGATTGTTTTCCAAGCCTCTCACCTAAAACCCGGCCAATCCATTGGCCAGTTTACAGGGAGAGAGCTGTGGATTTCCGATGGCACACCCAAAGGAACTCATCTCATAAAAGATATTCAGCCGGGATTTGGCAGTTCTTTCCCTAGAAGTATCATCAACCTGGGAAACAAATTTATCTTTATAGCCAATGATGGAACTTCGGGAACGGAGGTATGGGTCTCCGATGGGACTAAAAATGGAACTCGGAGACTTAAGGACATCTCTCCAGGTTCACCATCAAGCAACCCTGTTGGTCTTACCAAAGTAGGTTCCAAAGTCTTTTTCCAAGCAAGCACCCCTTCGCAGGGAACTGAACTTTGGGTAAGCGATGGAACCCAAAATGGCACCAAACTGGTCAAGGATATTTGGCCAGGCCCTTCCGGATCCAATCCTCTTTACCTCTCAGTCCTTGGAAAGCAGATCCTCTTTTCGGCCCATGAAATAAATACGGGAAGAGAACTCTGGATCAGCAATGGAACCTCGACAGGGACCCAAAGAGTCAAAGATATTGTCCCAGGGCTTGGAAGTTCTTTTCCCAGAGAAATCGTCGGACTCTCCGCTTCCACAGCTCTCTTTGTTGCTAAAGACTCTGCACATGGGGACGAAATTTGGTTCACAGATGGAACCCAAGGGGGAACAAGATTGGTCGTGGACATCTTTCCGGGAAAACGGAGTTCCCATCCAAAAAATCTTTTCCCCTCATTTGGGAGAGCTTTCTTTCAGGCTGATGACGGAGCTCATGGAACAGAACTTTGGATCAGCAATGGGTCTTCAAAGGGAACAGGGCTCGTAAAAGATTTGGAAAATTTAGGAAACGGAACTGCGGACTCGGACCCTACAGAATTCCTTGATCGTTTCGGGAAAAGCATTTTCACGGCGGATGACGGGAAGTCAGGAAAGGAGCCTTGGGTTACAGACGGAACAAAGCAGGGGACAAAGCGACTTCGGGACATCAACAAAGGGCCTCTGGGTTCATCCCCTGAGGGCTATACCCTCGCAGGGAGGCTTGTTTTTTTCCGAGCCCAAAATCCAGCACACTCGGCGGAACTTTGGGCGAGTGATGGAACTCCCAAGGGAACTTTTTTGGTAAAAGATATCGCCCCTGGGGTCTCACAGAGCGCCCCCCACGGCTTCATTGCCCTTGGGAAGAGAGTTCTTTTTGTTGCGAGTCTTTACCAAACCGGAGAAGAACTCTGGATTTCCGACGGAAGCGCGCAAGGAACAAAGCTGTTGAAGGACATCCAACCAGGACGACCTAGCAGCTTCGCCGGTAACTTTCATCTTTGGAAAGGAAAGGTTTTCTTTGCAGCAAACGGAGGCATAGAAGGGAGAGAGATGTGGGTCACGGACGGCACAATTTCGGGAACAACCCTACTTAAAGACATCAATTCAGGTCCAGGGCATTCTCATCCAAACTTTTTTACTGAAGCCGGGGGAAAGCTCTACTTTCAGGCTTTCAAAAAAAACCTTGGTGCTGAACTTTGGGTTACCGATGGAACCCCAGCAGGGACAAGGATGGTCCGAGACATCAACTTGGGTACTGGCAGTTCTTCCCCCCACGATTTCATAAAATTTGGCAAAAAGCTTTTCTTCGTAGCAGATGATGGAATCAACGGCTTTGAACTTTGGGGAAGTGACGGAACTTCGAAAGGCACCCACATGGTTAAAGACATCTTTCCTGGTGCATACGGGTCGAACCCAACCATCCTGGGAAAGATCCAAGGTAGGCTCATTATAAGAGCCAACAATGGAGCTCAAGGGTTTGAGCCTTGGGTGTCTGATGGGACCCTAACTGGCACAAAGATGCTCAAGGATATAAACCCGGGGGGCGACTTTTCCTTCCCTCGAGATTTTGTGAAAAGTGGATCGCGCTTTTGCTTTTTTACTGCAACCTCCCAGGCAAAGGGAACAGAGCTTTGGCGTTCTGATGGAACCCCGGCTGGAACCGTTTTGATGCCAGAGATTCTTCCCGGGTCCCCGAGCTCGTTTCCTAGGGGAACACATCTTTCTGGAGGCGCCCTTTTAATGAGCGCTTTCCATCCAAAAACAGGCGAAGAGCTTTTCCGTTTTTCCCCTGGTGCAAATGGACAGAGGGTAGGCTGGCCATGTAGCACGAGCCCCAATCGTTCACCACAGCTGGAAGTAAGTGACGGCGTCATCGGAAAGAACATGAGTTTTCGGGGATGGGATGCCGCACCCGGGGCCCTCGGACTTCTTCTCTTAGGTTTTCCCCTCAAAAAAGATCCCTTTCCCTTACCGCAAATTGGGCCGGATTGTTCAAGCTATATCCATCTCCCCGGACTTTTGGTTCTCCTTTCCGGCTTTACCATTTCTCCAGGAGGTTCTTGGAACCTGAGCGCTCCGGTCCCCAATCTCTCGGGCCTCAAGGGTCTTAGGCTTGCATATCAAGCCCTGTTTCTTTTAAAAGGTTCGGGTAAAAAAGAGATGAGTAATGGCTTTTCCATTACCTTTGGGAATTAGCAAACCCCATTGAAAGTATGAGCGATCCAAGGTCAGCGATCCTGATCCTCGCCGGAGGAAAATCCTTGAGAATGGGAACCGATAAAACTCGGCTCATTCTTCAAGGCAAACCCCTTCTCCGGCACTTGGTGGACCGACTCGGTACAGAGGCTTGGGACCTCTTCGTCGCGGGAGGATCCAGCGACCATGGACTTCCAGCCCTCCCTTCCGAGGTTAGGGTATTCCCTGACCCAAAACCCAATCAGGGCCCTCTGGCGGCCTTTGCTGGCTTTAGGGACTTCGCAGCCTCCTATGATCGGATCCTCGTGCTCGCCTGCGACCTTCCCTTTTTCCAGCACACTCATGCCCAAGCCCTCCTGACCCAATCTCAAGAGGATCGCACAAAGGGGACACCCTTTTTTGGATCCCGGGCCAAGGCTTGGATCCCCGTGGCTGAGGGGCGAAGGCAGGTGCTGGCAGGGGTTTACACCTCCGGAGCCTTCCTTTTGGCTCAAGAGCTTTTTGCGAAGGGGGAGCGCAAAATGCAGTCCTTTCTCGACAAGATTGACTTTGAATTATTGCCTCAGGAGGACGAAAAGCCGTTCCAAAATTGGAACCGGCCCGGGGATCTTTAAGACCTATTTACGGAGATACCGTCCCCCCGATCTCCTAGCCACTTCTCGTAGAAGGGGGCTTTCGCGTCCAATTGAAATACAATGGAGGCGGAGAAATCGGCTACGGTTCCAACGGGTGACCTGATCACGGAGGCGCTTGGGATCGGTGATGGCTCCGACCGTCGGCTCGCCATCGCTCAGGATGTAGATGGTATCAATCTGAGGATCGGAAAATGCCCGAGCCAAAGCGTCACTCAGGTTTGTAGCACCCAGGGGGCTTGCCTTTTGGACAAAATCCAAAAGCTTCTTGCGGATCCCCTTTTTCCCCAGCCGAACCAAATGCTTCGCAAAGGGATGCACATCATTGTCAAAGAAGATCAGGTTGATCTTGGCGTCTCGAGAAAGACGAGTCAGGACTCCACGTAATTCACGCTGAGCAACCTGCATCCTGGTTTCACCCGTCCCAGATACCTGGCGCATGGATCCACTCACATCTAAAACAAAAGCCACTCGGAGGCTATGCACCGGTAAACCATAGAAACGAGCACTTGTCGCATCCGCCCCCTTGGACCCAGCTTTTGTTATTTTTCTTGGCTTGGGAGGGAGGACGAAATCTTTTCCCGCTTTGGCCCACCAACGCTTCCAAGCTAAGGGACTTAAAAAAAAGAAGCGCGTCAAGGAATGGAGGGCTGACTGAAGCTCCTCCTTTTCCCTTCCTTTAGCCTGAGCCAGAGCATGGATAAGAAGAGGAATACTTGCTTTTCTGCGAAGCTCCTTTGCCAACTTGCAGGCCACGACTTTTAAGCGCCAGTCCGTAGAACTCAGGAGCCCGGAGAGAAATACGGAGAAGTCCGACAAGCGTCGCTCAGCAGCCAGGCGCAGGGCGAAAACCCGAACATCCACTGGCCCCTTTGTGGCCTGTTCCCGCAAGAATCCTTGAAAGACCTTTTGAAAGGAAGGGCCTGTGGACCAGAGTGAATCCAAACCCTCTAATGCATCAATCCGATCGGAAACAGCCCCTTTGCGAGCCTGTGCCAAAAGGACAGGAATGACAAGAGGATCCTTCCGTTGAAGGAGGGATGCCAATGCCACTTTCCTCACCTTGGAACTGGGATCGTGCAGGGCTTTGCGAAGAGCAGGAATCATGCTGCCCTGATCGGCAAGAACACGTAAGGCAATAGCCCGATAGATTGGGCTTTTGGCCTCCAACAGTTGGTTTGCAGCCACGCGCAACCCCGGGCGAGCACGCAAAGTCTCCAAGTCGGATTCCCAGGCAAACTCCGCTCGAAGCCCCCCGCGTTCCAACAAGCGACCGAACAAGCCAAGATCCCCCGGCTTGGCGACCGGGATCAAGGCCCTGAGGATCTCCCCCAAGGTTCCATTGGAAAGCCCCTTTTTCTTAGCTAGATTCCGCAATGCTTTGGCCGCAGAAGAATCCCCGCGCTTCGCATCCTGGCGGAGAGCTTCTACCGCCAAAGGGGTATAAGCATCGGTACGCGCACGAAGCCGAAAAACATCCACATGAGGGGTATGAACACCTTCGAGGAGCTTCAGGACTTCGAGCTGCCGGATTCCAGGAAGACGAGCAAGTCCTTCGCGGAACACCTTCCCCGTGATCGGACCCCTCCGCTCCCCCACCGCCACCAATATTGCCCTGCGCACTTCCCGAAGCTTGGTCTCCTCGAGCAAAGCCTCAAGGACATCCACTCCCGGGCTCTCGGAACGCCCGGCAAAAAATCGAGCTCCAGCGAGCCTTGCCTCAAAGCTTGGCCCTTTCTCCAATTGGGCGAGGTTCTCCTTGGGGCTTCCCTGAACGATCACCTCTCCCCTCAAGGAAGGAACAAAGGCAGAAAATAAGACCAAAAGGCAAAGGGATGTGTCAGTTTTCCGCATCGAGAGGTCCGTCATACTTGGGGCGATGGTGGGCAATCCGTTGCATCTTAGATGCCACCCTCGCCAAAAGACGCTGAGCAGGGAGATCGCCCTTGGTCATTCCCATACAGGCCAGAAGAAGCTCCTGTATCTCCTCCCTGCTTCGCCATTCTCGCAGACTATAGGCAAGAGCCGCAAGATCCTTGATCCGACGCCGCCGCCTGAGCGGGCTCCGGATCCGGGCAAGATCGATAAGAATGGGTGTCCCCCATGGACGTTCGGGGGGGATGAGGAAGTGACAGGCGTAGAGGTCGCGGTGCTGAAACCCGGCTTCGTGAAGTTTGTAAACGAGGGGGGCAAGCTCCGTCGACCACCAAGATTCATGGGGCCGCTCACCGGTTCGGAGAACCTCATCCAAGGGGACCGCGCCCGGAACCTCCCGCATCAGGAAGGCCGAGGGTCCTGCAACCCCCCTCGCAGTCCAAACGGCGGCCAAGCCTTCGGGCACGGGAAGACCCGCGTTCCCCAAGGCCTCAAGGTTCTCCCATTCCACTGCAGCCGGTGGCTTTCGCCGGGAGACCTTACCGACCTTCCCAGCAAAGGGCCGGTAAACCTTAAGAATCACCCCCCCAATCCCCTCCAGGCAAGCCCTCTCCGTCCAGCGATGGGGTGTCCTCCTTAAGACTTCTCCACCCAAACCCGAAAAAAGAGCCCCGGGGCCAAGGGAGTCCGGGAGGACCGAAACTCCGCTTGCCATAGGCCCAACGCAGACAATCTCGGAGGGAGAACCCTGCTCTACAAATCTTTTGTTTTTAGATCCTTTCACTTTCCCTCTTTCATCTGCTTGTGGACCTTATCGCAGGGGGATAGATTACCCCGCCTCAATTCAACAGCTGGATTTCCAAGGCAATAAACCTCTGAACCCCTCAAGCCCGAAATTGTCGGTCTTGAGGGACCGGGGGGGGACAAGAAGGACGCTGTAGCGATGGCACAGCCAACGATTCAGAACGAAGAAAACCCTTACGATGCGATGCTCTATCGCTTCGATGTCGCGGCAGAAAAACTAGGGCTTGATCCGGGAGTTTACAAAATCCTGAAGATCCCCGATCGGGAAATTACTGTTTCCGTTCCGGTTCAAATGGATGACGGAAGCCTTCAGGTTTTCCGTGGGTATAGAGTTCAACACTCGATTGTCCGTGGGCCGGGGAAAGGAGGCGTCCGATTCGCCCCCAACGTCAACCTCGACGAGGTACGAGCTCTCGCCGCTTGGATGACATGGAAGTGCGCAGCTGTCAATGTTCCCTTTGGCGGGGCCAAGGGGGGAGTCATCTGCAACCCCAAAGAACTGTCTCGGGGCGAGTTGGAACGTCTGACCCGACGCTACATGGCAATGATCATGGATATCATCGGCCCCGACCGTGATGTTCCAGCTCCCGACATGAATACCGATCCTCAAATCATGGCTTGGATGATGGACACCTATGCCATGCACCAGCGGCATGCTGAATATGGCATCGTAACCGGCAAACCCCTGGAACTCGGGGGTTCTCACGGACGTATTCGGGCGACCGGATATGGGGTCGGACTTATGACCAGAGAGGCCCTCATCCGACAGGGGATGGATCCGAAGAGTTGCACTGGCGTCGTCCAGGGAGCAGGCAATGTCGGAGGTGTTTCGGCCGATGCACTCGCCAATATGGGGATTCGGATTTTGGCTATCTCCGATGTAGATATGACCATCTACAATAGTAAGGGCTTGGACATGATGGCACTTAAAGCCCATCTTCGAGAACACCGAGGCTCTCTTGCCGGCTTCCAAGGAGGCGATATTCTCGGCCCCCAAGAAGTGTTAACGATGGATGCCGATATCCTCGTCCCAGCAGCCACAGAAAATGTGATTACCAGCAAAAATGCTGGAGACATCAAAGCAAAGATTATCGTTGAAGGTGCAAACGGTCCCACCACACCCAACGCCGACAAAATTCTCGAGGATAAGGGTGTCTTCGTCGTCCCCGATATTCTGGGAAACGCAGGAGGGGTTACAGTCTCCTATTTCGAGTGGGTCCAGAACCGCCTGGGCTATTACTGGGATGAGCGAGATGTCAACGACCGCTTGGAGAAAATCATGGTCAACGCCTTCCAAGAGGTCTGTGGCATGGCCGACCGCCAAGGGACTTCAGCGCGAATTGGTGCTTATATGCTTTCCGTAGAACGTGTTGCTGCAGTGCATAAGCTCCGAGGAATTTACGCCTAAACACTCTGCAAACTTTCTTGGATCCATATCAGCAAAATTTACTTTAGAGTCTCTATTTAAAGGGTTAACAGGGGTTCTGTTACAACTTCAAGCAAAAATCCTACGATTTCTCCGGATCACCCCTTGCATATAAAATCCATCTGAGCATAATATCTCGCATGGCACCAAATAAAGCTGCAAGACACGAACTCCTCCGTAAATTCCTCGAAAAAGGTCCGATCCGCAACCAAGAAGAGATCCGCCAGCTTTTGATCCAAGAAGGAGTGGAGGTAAACCAGGCAACGATCTCCCGAGACATTCGGGAGATGGGACTTATGAAAACGCCTGACGGATACCTCCTCCCCGAGCTGGCTGCTCTGCGAAGGAATCGGCCTGTTGGCAAAATCAGCCTGGGGATGATTCTCAGCATCCAGGAAGCTGCAAACATGGTCGTTGTCAAGACCCCCCCCGGCCTAGCACCCCCAACAGGGATTGCCCTCGACCGGCTTGGTCTGGAAGAAATTCTTGGGACAGTTTCTGGGGATGATACGGTTTTTATCGCCACCCCCAATGAACAGACAGCGAAGAAACTCTGCGAGCGGTTGGAGAAAGAGTCCGCCCTCTAAAAATGAGTGGCTCCCTAAAGAGGGTCGCCGTCATTGGTGCCGCAGGATTCACTGGTAAAGAATGCCTGCGCCTTCTGGAGGGTCATCCCTCGGTCGAGATCGCATCGGTCATGAGTGCCCGCTCCGAAGTCCGGAAAGAGATCCAAGTTCGGGGGGCTTTGCATGAAGCCCCTCTCCCCCCCTTGGATCTCGATGCACTCAATGGTTTGGACGCAGTGTTTCTCGCCACGCCCCATAAGACTGCCGCTCATCTCGCACCAGAACTCATACAAAGGGTGTCCTGCACGATCGACCTCTCCGCGGGGCACCGACTCAAGAACCTTTCGGCCTACCCGAAATATTATGGTTTTGAACATCCCCAACCGGGCTTGGTGGAGCAGGCCATCTTCGGACTCTGTGAGCAAGCCCCACAGCTAGGCCGAGCCATTCAGGAAGCAGAAGCCTTCAAAGCCGGCAAGAGAGAAACAAAGGGTGTCCTCATTGCAAACCCCGGTTGTTATGTGACCTCAGTTTGTCTGCCCCTCCTTCCCTTGTTGAAAGCAGACTTAGTGGATCTGGGGGGGGATCTCATCCTCGATTGCAAATCCGGAGTCTCGGGAGCGGGGAAAACTCCGGGACCGGAGATGCATTTCGCTTCGGTACATGAAGACTTTCGTGCCTATGGAATCGGTACCCACCGACATGAACCGGAGATCCGGGAGACATTGGGTACGGAGCGAGCCTTTTTTGTCCCCCACCTTCTCCCTGTTTTTCGGGGAATCCTGAGCAGCATATACCTGCGGCCCAAAAGGGAGGAAAATGCGAAGAACCTTCGCAGAGAGCTTGCAAAAACCTACGAGAAAAGCCCCTTTGTGCAAATCCTCGAAGAAGGACAAGGGCCCCCTTGCCTTTCTGAGGTCCAAGGAACAAACCTCTGCCGAATCGCGGTCCTCCCCCACGGAGATCGCATTGTCTTGGTGTCGGTGCTGGACAACCTCATCAAAGGAGCGGCAGGACAAGCCATCCAAAATTTCAATCTCGTCATGGGGCTGGAAGAAACGGAGGGCCTCCCCCGCGGAAACAACCATCCCATGTTGGAGGGCTGGCGATGAGGACTTGCATCAAACTTGGAGGAGCCCTCCTGCAAACCCCCGAGGGCCGCAGCCGGATTGCCTCGGTCCTTTCCAAAGCCCGGGGAGAAGGGGAGACCCTTCTCCTGATTCATGGGGGTGGCAAGCAGATTGATGCCCTCACCTCCCGCTTGGGACTCAAAGAAAAACGCCACGAAGGGCTTCGCATCACTGACGCTGAAACGGCCCAAGTCGCCACATGGATTCTTACCGGAGAAGTCAACAAGACTCTTGTGAGCAGCCTTGTGGCTTCCGGTCTCCCCGCCCTCGGCCTCTGCGGAGCGGATCTTGGGATTTTTTCGCCTCGGCGGAAGAGCGTCCCGGGAATAGACCTCGGATTTGTCGGAGAACTTCGCAAAGACGACATCAACTCTGCCCCACTCCTTCATTTGCTCAAAGCAGGCTTCCTCCCCGTCCTCGCCACCCTGGGCCCCGAAAAAAACAACCGTCCTGGGACACCCCTTCTCAATGTCAACGCTGACGAGGCCACAGGTCCCATCGCTGCAGCAGCGGAGATGGACAGAGTCCTTTTCCTAACGGATGTGGAGGGGATCCGCGGAGCCGACGGTTCCCTCATCGAGCGCACAGATCAGGCAGAAATCCAGAAGCTTTGCCAAAAAGGAGTGATCGCTGGAGGGATGCTCCCCAAGGTGCGGGCAGCCCTCGCAGCACTCGAGGCGGGTGTCCCTTCAGTCAGGATTCTGTCGGGGGCCGTTTCCGACCCCATTCAAGCTGCAAACCAAGGCCAGGGAACCGAGGTGATCCAATGAACACCAAACAAGATGCAAGGGTCCCAAGTTACCGGCGCCTTCCCATCCGCTTCACGCACGGAGAGGGAGCCAGGCTCTTCGATGACGAGGGGAAGACTTATCTCGATTTTTTAAGCGGAATCGGGGTCACTGCACTTGGCCACGCTCACCCCGGGCTGACCAAAGTCTTGCGGGAGCAAGCCGGCCAACTCCTCCATGTCAGCAATCTCTATGACGATCCCATTCAAAAGCGCTGTGCCGAAAAGATTGCGAAAGCATGCGGCCTGGATCTCGTTTTCTTCTCCAACTCAGGTGCTGAAGCCAACGAGTGTGCTCTCAAGATGGCTCGGCGTTACCAATACAACAAGGGCGAGACCGAAAGGACCCGGTTTCTCGCTCTCGAACGATCCTTTCACGGGCGCACAATGGGCGCCCTCTCTGTCACCGCGAAGGAAGCCTATCGAGCCCCCTTCGAACCTTTAATTCCCGACGTGCAATTCGTCCCACCGGAGGATGCGCGTGCCCTGGAAAAAGCTCTCGAGACTCAAACCTTTGCCGCTTTGATTCTAGAGCCGATCCAGGGTGAGTCCGGCGTCCACCCCTTGTCCAAGAGCTACCTCAAAACAGCGCTCAAAACATCACACGGGACAGGAACCCTTTTAGTGATGGATGAAATCCAAACAGGGGGTGGGCGCACGGGCTCTTTTCTTGCCTGCCAGCAGGCCGGAGTGCTCCCGGACATTGTGACCCTTGCCAAACCCCTCGCTGGGGGCCTTCCAATAGGAGCGACTTGCGCACGAAGGGAGGTGGGAGAGAGCCTTCAACCGGGGGACCACGGTTCCACTTTTGGGGGCAACCTTTTGGCATGCCGGGCGGCTCTCTTTTTCCTCGAAGAGCTGTTCGAACGAGGACTCCTTCAACAGGTAAAAGCAGCCGGAGAAAAGTTCCGAAAAGGACTCGAGAGTCTCTCTCAAAAACACAAGACGATTCAAAACGTCCGAGGAGAGGGCCTTATGCTTGCCATTGAATTGGACCAGCCTTCGGCCCCGATCAACCAAGGACTTCTGGAGAGAGGTCTTTTGGCCAACGCCCTCGCGGAAACCGCGCTTCGTTTCCTCCCCCCATTTATCGTCGGAAACGAAGAAATCGACGAAGCCCTCTGGATCCTGGACCAATCACTCCAACCTGCATCATGAAAACCTCCACTTGGACCTCCCCCTAAAATGAATCTGGAAGCGATCAAACCCCTCAGCGTCAAGCATCTCATCTCCATTGCAGACCTCTGCTTGGAGGACGTAGAAAAAATTTATGCTGTCACTCATTTCCTCAAGGCCAACCGGTCGACAGCCCCCAAAGGGCTCGCAGACAAACGGCTCGCCATGATGTTTGAAAAAGAGTCCCTCCGCACTCGGGTTACATTCGATGTCGGCATGCAGGACCTGGGAGGAAGCGCGGTCTACCTCGACTACCAAGAGGTTCGCCTTGGAGCACGCGAATCCATCAAGGACGTCGCCCGCAACATGAGCCGTTGGATGCACGGCATCGTTGCCCGCACCTACCGGCATCGCACAGTCCAAGACCTGGCGAAAAACGCGGAGATCCCCGTTGTCAACGGCCTCACAGATTTCCTTCACCCCTGTCAGGGGCTAACCGACTTTTTTACGATGACCGAAGTGCTCGGATCGGTGAAGGGGCGCCGTTTCGCCTACGTCGGAGACGGAAACAATACCTGCCACTCTCTGATTCACGCAGCGGCCCTACAAGGTTGCCACATCAGCGTTGCTTCCCCCGAGGGGTACGAGCCGAACAGCCGGGTAGTGAACCAAGCCATGCGTATGGCTCAAACAAGTGGTTCCGAAATCAGGATCATGGATGACCCAAAGGAAGCTGTGAAAGGCGCAGATTGCGTTTATACAGATGTCTGGGCAAGCATGGGCCAGGAAGACGAAACAGAGGAGCGTGCCGAGATTTTCAGTCCTTTCCGCGTGGACACATCCCTGATGTCACGAGCGGCAAGCGAAGCGATTTTCTTGCACTGCCTTCCTGCGCACCGGGGAGCTGAAGTGACTTCGGAGGTCATCGACGCCCCATCATCCAAGGTCTATCAAAACGCCGAGAATCGCCTGCATATCCAAAAGGCCATCCTCTATCTACTGATGCGGGATTAACTCGCTGCCCTCGTTCGGGATCAAGGAAAACATGGCAGCATCCTGCGTTTCTTCTCGGATCCGTAATCGATTACGGAGGATCCCTTCAAAATGGGCCCCCATTTTTTCCGCTACACGGCGACTGGCCCCATTCGAGACAGCAGTAAGGATTTCCAAGCGAAGCGCCCCCAGTTCTTTTAATGCGAAGTCGGCGAGCAAAAGCCCCGCCTCCGTCGCTAATCCCCTACCCGCTTCCGAGCTACGGACCCAGTAGCCCAGGTTGAGAATGCGGTAAATTGTTGAAACCATATTGAGTCCAACCCCTCCCAAAAGACGACCATCGTTTTGGTCGAAGATGCCAAAATGGTAGCCCGTCCGGCTCTCCCAGCTTCTGGGGACGCTGGCGATGAATTCTCCCGCATCGGACAAGGAATACTCTTTGCATGCCCAAGGCAGAAACGGAGCAAGCTCGGAGAGCGAATCCAAGACTGCCTCACATAGAGCCTCTTCATCTTGTCCTGGCACAAAGGGCCTCATCACAAATCTAGGTCCTTCAAAACGGCAGGTCGAACGACAAACGGACTTGGGAAATGGGTCCATGAACTAATCCCCTTTGGGTTGGAGTAGATAGCTATTGTTCACTTCCGTCCATCTGAATCCATCCTGAAGGGCTTGCAATAAGGATTTCCTCGCAGGGGGGGAACCTTTTTTCGACAGCCACTCAATCGCTTGCTTGGTCAGAAGGATTTTTACAGAATCCCCCTTAGTTTTTCCCAAAACACCCAGGCGTTCCACGAGACTCGGCAAAACGCTTGGAGGAAGAGCGTCGACCCCAAATTCCCGAAGAAACCATATCTGAGATTTGCGAAAGGCATGGATCCCACTCAGGAAAACTGGATCCGTGAGCCAGTCCGCGAGAACCAACAGCTTCCCCTGGCTTTTCTCCAGGTCGGCGAAGGAGTGCGCCTGTTTCTCGAATGGGCGTCGGTCGTGGATCTTCACCCAGGAGATACCACCCACAAAACCGAGAAGGACCAAAAAAGCGGTGGCAGGTTTGGGAAGGCTCTTTCCTGCGAGGTAGGAGGCAGGGATCACAAGGGGGAGAAAATAAGCACCATATTCAACAAAACGGTTCAACATAAGGTAGGCGACGATGGAGAGGATGGCGAGACCTGCCAACAGCCTACAAACAAGGGGCGCGAGGGGTTTTCTACGCCATGCAAAAAGGAAAGCAAGCGACACCGGGAGAGAAGGAAGAATCCACTCTCGGACTGGAGTCAGAAACAAATAGGGGAGATCGGCCCAGGTACGCCCTTTGAGCTGACCGAGAGGCCAGAGGAGAAGAGGACCAATGCGCTCCGCTAAGCCTTTGAGTCCAGAAGAAGGCACAGAAACTTGTGCTTTTAGAGGAGCTTCGGCCAACAACCCCGCGAGGGAAAAACCCATCCGCGTCAGAATGGCCATCCCCCCATAAGCAGCCATAAAGACAATCGCCCGACGCCATCGATATCGAGGGTTTCGCATTCCATTCTGTTTGTCCCTCTCAGCCGCAAAGGCGTCCATCCAAAGGAGATAAAAAGGCAAAAGAACATGCATGGAGGAATGCACAAAGGAGGCAAAGCCACAAAGAAGAGCGGCTAAGGCAAAACGGGGGATTCCTCCTCGCATAGCCGCTAGGGTTAATGCCCAGAGTCCGGCCACGGCAAAGGGCAAAAAGATCCCATGGACTTCGACCACTGTCGCGAAGAAAAAAACATTGGGGGTGCTCCCAACGAGAAGCGCACTGAGCATTGCTCGCCAACGCCCCATCTCCAGGGAATGAAAAAACCGATGGGACAACATCACTGCGATCGCCACCCCACACCCATTCAAAGCCCCCAACACCGCGAAGGGGCGCAACCCCAACGGCGCCAACAAAAGGGACACCCATTGACTGAGGATGTCAGGGAAAGGATGGAGGGCCGAGGCGGGGGAGAAGCGCGAAAGGCGCATCACCATGTTGAAACCATCGTAGAGGTAAAAGGTTTCCTGCCTGAAGCTTAGGAAGATGACTATGAAGAGGGCTCCCAAAACAAGGGTGTCCCCCCATTCCTTAACGCGGTGTTTTTGAGCTGGGAGGGGCATGCGAGGGCTTATCCCAATTGTGGGAAGAGAAGGAGGCAGTTGAGGAGAAGGATCACGAGGGCAACCCGGACCCAGGCGGAAAGCGCATAGCGTTCCAGTTCCTTGGGAGAAGGTGTGGAAGAACGTGCGATATGCCAAGGGACGAGGACCACGGCAAGGGCCGAGCCCAGACATTTAACCAAATTCCAAGTGAGGTCAGCAACTTCGAGGCCGCCTGTGAAAACTGGTGCAAAAGAAGCAAAGTCTCCCCCTCGAACCGACCAGTCTGCAAACCAGGCACCATAGATAGCCGCAACAGAGCTGGCACCGACCAGAATTGGGAGGGCCACAAGGTTGGCCCAAAGCATCGGCGAGAGGAACTCAGCCCGAATGGAGCGCCGAAGACCACGAAATGCGGCAAACTGGCCATCTCGGGACATCGTGGCAATCCTAAGAAGAAGGCCGGAAACTGCGGGAGCGGCAAAAAGGAGGCTCCCCACGAGGGGAAGGAGAACGCTGAGCAAAACCGTTCCCGCACCCTGCTTTAACACTGTATCCAAACTGCCATGGAGAGGGTCCTCACGCTGGACAAAATAAAGAGCTATTGCACCCAGGCCAAAACCTGCAACGGCAAGGAAAGGAGCGAGACGAAGTGTTTGCGCAAGGGCTGCTTTTAGACATAAAAGGAGTCGTTCTGGAACAAGAGCAGACAATAATTCCATCAACGCCACGATCATGCCCCCGACCCAAAGGAGAGGGCGTTGGAAGGGGGGTGGAACCCTAAGCTGGGGGAGGCTTCGGGGGGTCCCCTGTGGGAGCTCTCCGTCCCAATCTTCGGCAAGCACCTTCTGGATTCCCCCGTCTCCTCCAAGGAGAAGAACCTCGTCCACTACCTCCGAACAGGCTTTCAGGTCATGAGAAATCAGCAGGAGGCAGAGATTTCGGCTTTCCCGCTTGAGCCCGGCCAGCAGGTCTAAGATTTTCGCTGTTGCCACTGGATCCAGGCCAGCGGTGGGTTCGTCCAAAACCAGGAGGTCGGGTCGCCCGGCAAGGGCTCGGGCTAGAGCAACCCGCTTGCGCTGGCCCCCGGAAAGCATCGAAACCTGCTCCGGTGGATTTGAAAGCCCAACCTTTTGGAGAAGCTCCTTGGCCAGTCTCTCATCCCCCCCACAGACCTGGGCCACGTTTTGCAGAACTCCCAAATCATCCCACAGGCCCTCGTTCTGATGAACGGTCACAACAACCGGTCTTGCTCCCAAACGCCCAACAATCTTTAGGGAACCTTTGAGAACCCAGCTCGGATCCTGGAGATCCAACTCCCCGCAGAGAACCCTCAGCAAGCTACTCTTCCCCACCCCACTCGGACCAGCAAGAAGATAGAAGCGATCTCGGAGGAGATTCAACTCCAGGTTTTGGAAAATCCACTGAACTCGAGAGCCTTCTCTAAATCCAAAGGACAAGCCATGTGTTTCCACAACCGCTTCCTCGGGACTCCTCATTTCGAAGGCCTGAACACTGCGGGAACTTCGGAAAAGCTTACGACCCGGCGCGACAAGGGCTTGGCCCGGGCAATTCCAATCAGACCAAAAAATCTTGGACCCTCATGAAGAAAGACTCCTCTTTCTTGCTTTGCAAGATCCTTAGGCTCCAGACGATCTTTCTTCGTGAAATCGAGATAGAGTCCTGCTTTCTTGAGATGTACCTTGGTTCCCCCTCCTTGAACCTCCAAAACAGCAAGATCATCCTTCGGGGAAACCCAAACCCGACGCACAGGAAGGATGCGCCCATCCTGGAGTTTAATCCGTATCCGCTCTTCAGCAATCTGGATTCGATCGAAAAAACTCCCCTCAAGAACAAAGCTCCCATCTACGAGGCTTCGGGGGCAAAGCACAAAGAAATCGGATCCTCGCCGATAGAGAATCCCTTTCCCCACCGCTTTGAGCGAATCATCTTGGAAGAGATCCTTCTCTATGGCCCGATACTTCACATCAACGATTGGTTCCAACCATTTCCCAGGCTCCATCTCCTGGCTTTTATTCCCTCCTTTTGGTGGGGGTAGAATCTCAGGCACACCTTTGGGAGGTTCAGCTTCCGCCCGAAACTGATGCCCATCTGCCGCAGGAAGCGAAGCGATCCCCCCTCCACCCACGGCCAGGGCCGGTTGCAAAATTGCCGCAAGATTGTCCACCGTCGCTCCGGTTAAAAGGTTGCCTCGGAGGATAGGCCGGGCAACCCAAACCTTGCTGTCTTCTTTCACCACGGAACGGTAGCTTCTCGCGACCCGAAACTTAGCAATAACAGCTCCTCCCCCAGGTTGGAGTTCCACCGATCGCAGTTCTCCAATGGGCATTCCTCGAAACCGAACTGGCACACCGGGTCGGAGACCAAAAGACTCGGCCAGCACAACCGTTGCGATGAGATCCCCAACCTTGGGGTCCTCGAGTTGGGTCTCCCTAAGAGCTTTTGGAGGCCGTTCCAGGCCCAGTAACTCCGAACCAGGAGGGAGGATCCTCCCTCCCTTGGGGCAGCGAATCCGCAGATAACTCTCCCGAATCAAAGTATCCAAGCCCGAAAGCTCTCCGGCCCACCCTGCCAGGCGCGGTCTTACGATCCAAACCTGGGTCTTCCCCGTCATCAAAACGCGAGCCTCCCGGAGTAAAGACAATGTCACCCGCACCCGATCATCCCCTTCATCCAGGTGCATGCGTTTGACCTTGCCCACGACCACGCCCCGATACTTCACCTGAGACCCGGGCCGAATCCCTTGCGCACTTTTAAACAGGACATGCATGGGAAATCTATTTTTTCCGGCCTCTTCTCCCATGGTAACGAGGATCTGCTGCAATCCGAAGGCAAGAGCCAACAGGAAGGCAAGCCCTAAAAGGTACTGTAACTTTCTGGCGGTTCGGGGATTACTCATTCTTGGCTCCAGGAGAAGGTTGCCAGTTTACGGAAACCTGCCCCAATGATTCAGGAGAAAGATCCCAAGATCTTTCAATTGTCTGCTCCAAAACTTTTTGGTGCGCAAGGGCCAAGAAGATTCAAACAAGTCGAGTCCTGTTTTGGATTGCCCAATCCTGACTCACGGCGAAGGAGTTGTTAGGTTTTCTTCTTTGCAGGACACTCATCCATGGATATCAACAGGCTTTCGCACTTTTCTTGAGGACAGCTCAATGCAGCGCTTTTTCAAATCTATCCTTCCTGGTATGGCCCTCCTCTGGATGTTAAGCCCGATCTCCTGCAAGCAAGAAAAGGTCCAGGTTTTGCCCGCAACGAAGGAAGCATTTCGGGAGTCAGGAAAAAAAGTAACGGATGCTTTCATGAAAGCTTTAGGACAGAGGTTGAAAGCCGCCATTGCCGAAGGTGGACCAAGCTATGCCATAGAAGTCTGTTCCAAAGAGGCACCAAAGATCGCAGAGTCATTCTCAACCCAGAAATTCCGCATTCACCGCATTGGAACGAGAGTCCGCAACATTCATACGGGAACCCCCACATTGGATGAACGCGAATTACTTCAAAAATTATCCCCAAAGAGTCCTGACATTGTGGAACCCGTCAATGGGAAATTGGTGTATCTGCGGGCCATTTATCTTTCGAATGCCCTCTGTTTGAAATGCCATGGGGACCCGAAGTCCATCGATCCAAAAACTCGCAAAGTTCTTGCGAGGCTCTATCCGGAGGACAAAGCAACCGGATACAAGTTGAATGACTTGCGGGGTGCTTTCGTGGTCAGAGAAAGATAGACCAAAAGTGACAACAATTACGACGAGGATACTTCATCCACAGGACAAGCCTTTAGCCTACTCTTGCATTGCCTCGCGCCAAAGGGCCGTCTTCTTACTTCGAGGCATCGCTGCAAAGGCAGGGCTGGTAGAAGGGAGGCACTTCATCGGCAGGGGAGAACCTGGCCAAGAGAGCTTAGGGAGAACCAATCGATGAAAAAGCTCTTGGGCTTTGGTCCCATTAAAGAGAATCCGGCAAAGGTGAGGACAAACTTTAAACAGGTGTCCAAAGTCGTTGGCTTTGACGTCTCTCATGGAAGCATCGCTACTTTTTTTCCGGAGGCAGAGCCTGGCCACATCCCAAAGGGCCACCTGAGCATCTTTTAATTGTTCCACTCGGAGCAAGTAGGGAAGCCTCCCATCGAACCCCAAGATCTCTCCCATCATCTCCCAAAAGTAGTTCCGCTTATGTCCATAATATTCCTCCAACTGAGCGGAACGGATGCTGGGCATCGACCCCAAGATCAGGATGCGTGCATCCTCCCGCCAAATGGGAGGGAAGCCCTCAAAAACTTGAAAACCCTCGGGAACAGACTCAAGCGAGGAGTGCTTTAGCTTTTTGGATGACATGAGCAGGAGTAAACCCAAATTCTTGGAACAGTCGCTCAGCAGGGGCCGAAGCACCAAAATGGTTCAATCCAATCACATCCCCCTTTCCTCCCAGGATTTGATACCAAGGCATAGGGCTGGCGGCTTCTATCGCCAAACGAGGGATGCCGACAGGAAGTATCTCTTCTCGATAGGCTGGATCCTGCTCACAGAACAAATCCAGGGATGGAACACTCACGACTCTTGTCGATACTCCTTCTTTGCGGAGCTGTCTGAAAGCCTCAAGAGCGAGCGCCACTTCGGACCCAGAGGCCATCAACACAAGAGCTGGAGGGGAAGGATGAGAATCCACTAAAACATAAGCCCCACGAGCAAGGCCGCCGGCCTGGGCATAAACACTTCGATCCAAGGTTGGCACCTTTTGCCTGGTGAGGATCAAGGCAACCGGACCATCTTTGCGAAGGAGAGCCTGCCGCCAAGCTTCTCCTGTTTCCGCAGGGTCACAGGGTCGAAAAACCCGCATTCCGGGGATCAAGCGAAGTGCCGCAATGTGTTCAACCGGTTGATGCGTAGGTCCATCCTCACCGAGTCCAATAGAATCATGAGTAAAGACATAGATCGCGGGGAGCTTCATCAGAGCCGCGAGGCGGATGGCCGGCTTCATATAGTCGGAAAACACCAAAAAGGTTCCCCCGTAGGGACGCAAGCCTTTATGGAGCAGCATGCCGTTCATCATGGCCCCCATTCCATGCTCTCGGATCCCAAAGTGAAAGTTTCGCCCATCCAAACTACCGGCCTCGAAGTCAGGCAAGCCTTTCAAATGCGTATTGTTCGAAGGTCCAAGATCAGCGGACCCACCCAAAAGTTCTGGAACTTTGCTTGCTAATGCATTCAATACTTTTCCTGAAGTCGAGCGAGTCGCAAACTTTCCTACCTCACCGGCAAAGTCAGGGATCCCTTTTTCCCAATCATCTGGAAGCCTTCCACTCTCCCAACGCAAAAGTTCCTCCGCCTCAGCAGGATATGCTTTTTGGTATGTTTTGAATTCTTTTTTCCAATCCTCCTCCAAGTTCTTGCCCCGATCCAGGCAATGCCTCCAATGAGCAACCGCCTCCTCCGGCACAAAAAAGGGCTCTTCCCATTTCCACCCCAAACGCTCTCGGACAAGCCGGATTTCTTCCACCCCCAAGGGCGCCCCATGGGCAGCCGCCTTATCCTGCTTATTGGGGCTCCCATACCCGATGTGAGACTTCACTCGAATCAAAGAAGGTCGTAAGAGTTCTGCCCGAGCTGCCTCAATCGCATCATCGAGGGCATTTAGGTCATTCACGTCCTCCACGGAGATCACGTGCCAACCATAGGCCTCAAAGCGTTCTTGTACCAGATCGCTGTCAGCCAAGCTCCTCGCTCCTTCAATCGTGATCTCGTTGTCATCCCAAAACCCAATCAGCTTTCCCAACTTGAGGTGCCCAGCCAACGAAGCAGATTCATGGGAAACCCCCTCCATAAGATCCCCATCAGAAGCAATGAAATACGTATGATGGTCGACAACATAATGCCCCGTTCGGTTGAACTTTGCGGAGAGATGCGCCTCAGCCACCGCCATCCCAACCGCCATCCCAACCCCCTGCCCGAGCGGTCCCGTGGTTGTCTCCACACCGGGAGTTTGCTTGTACTCGGGATGGCCCGGAGTCTTGCTCCCCCACTGGCGAAACTCTTTTAAATCCCCAATATCGAGATCATAACCACTCAGATATAGGGTGCTGTAGAGCAGCATCGAAGCATGGCCACAGGAGAGCACAAACCGGTCCCTGTTCATCCATCCGGGGTTTTTGGGATTATGCCGAAGATGCCTCATGAAGAGAATGTAAGCAAGAGGAGCCAGAGCCATCGCTGTCCCGGGGTGCCCGGAATTCGCTTTCTGCACTCCATCCATAGAAAGGATGCGGATGGCATCAATCGAGAGCTTTTCGACCCCAGAGGGATGAGAGAGAGAGGATTCATGATTGGCAGTTTCGTTCATAGCAGGTTCGGAATCTTACTGAAGTCAGTCTTTCAACTTGGGATCGAGGGCGTCACGCAGGGCGTCCCCCACATAATTGATGGAAAGAGTCAGGAGAAAGAGCATTCCCCCGGCCGCAGCCAACGGCCACCAGATACCGCGCATCAGTTCATTTTTGGCAATGGCGATCATGCTCCCCCAAGAAGGCTCCTTATCCACCCCAACGCCCAAAAAAGTCAAAATCACTTCTGTCTTGATCGCGATCACAAAAGTTAGAGAAAAGCTGATGATCACCAGATGGAAAACGTTGGGTAGGACATGCTTGAAGAGGATACGAAACTTGCCAAAACCCAAGGACCTCGCGGCTTGGACAAAATCCAACTCTCGCACCTTCATAGTCTCTGCTCGAACCAAGCGACAAAGAGAGACCCACGAAGTCATCCCGATCACGAGGATGATATTAAACAAACCCAAACTTAGATAACTGGAAAGAAAGGATTCGCGATAGACCTCCGCAAAATGGCCCTGCTTGAGAATGAATGCGAAGGCCAGCATCAAGAGGAGATAGGGGATCGAAGCTACCGTTGAATAGAGGTACACAATGAGCCCATCTACCCAACCCCCGAAGAAGCCAGCCAAAAGCCCAAGCGTCATCCCTATAAGGACAGAGAGAAGCCCCCCACAAGTTCCCACAAGAAAAGCCACCTTGCAGCCATGATAGACTCGAAGCAAAACGCTTCGCCCGCTCCAATCCAAGCCAAAAAGCGCGAGAGGAAAAGCCTTGGTTGTAGGAGCTGCATGACTATCGGGAAAGTCATACCCCATCTCTCCCAAGCTCTTGGCATAGGACGCTTGGTCCCCTTGCACCAATTCGACAATCTGAGCGGAAAAGGCCAGAAGGAAAAAGGCCCCAAAGATTATCAAGAAGAACATGGCAAAGCGATCCTTCTTAAAGCGTCGCCATGCTTCTTGCCATGGGCCACGGACCTCGAGCCGGAGTTCTTCCGTTTCTTCCAAGGTATCCAACATGGCTCCATCACTACTCATGAGAGTCGAATCCTCGGATCGAAATACGCATAGAGTACGTCACTTAAGATATTGAAAAGGATAAACATAACCGTCCCCAACATGGTGAAAGCCTTGATGATCGGGAAATCGGAGTTTTGAATCGCCGTGTATAGAGTGCTACCAAGACCTGGGATCCCAAAAAAGATCTCCAATAGAAAGGAACCTGTGATCAAAAAGGGAACGGTGATCACTAGCCGGGTAATGATGGGAATCGAGCAGTTGCGTAGAACATGTTTGAAGAGGATGCGATTCTCACTGAGTCCTTTGCTTCGCGCCGTTCGCACATAGTCCCGCCCGATCTCTTCGAGAGCCACCGTTCGAAAATAACGGAGATCTTGGCCCACCGAGAGCAGCACCCAAATCAACATGGGAAGAGCAACAAAGCGAAAAGCCCCCAGACCATATTCATATCCCCAGATGGGAAACAGCTTAAACCGATCGGCAAGAAGCCATTGTAAAACAAGGATGTAAACAAGTGAGCTAATACTGATTCCCGCGATCGCCCCCATGGTCATAAAACGGTCCAACCAACCTCCCCTGTGGAAAGCGACAAGGAGAGCCAAAGCGATGGATAAAAACGCTCCAGCCAAAAAGGCGGGAATAGAGAGGCTCAGGGTAGGACCCACTCCCCGAAAAAAAATCTTGCGGACCGGCGTATTATCATTCCAGGAATCACCAAAGTCGAGAGTCACAGTCTGAACTAAAAAATCTCCATATTGGGCAACCAGAGATTTATCCAACCCCATTTTTTTGGCCAAGGCTTTCCGTTGCCCTTCTTTAGCGATCTTCCCGAGTTTGATGGATACAGGGTCTCCCGCTGCAACGTTAAACAGAAGCATCGTAATCAAGGCCACCCCAAGGAGGACCGGGATGTTATAAAGCAGTCGCTTCACAACAAAACCGATCATTCTTTCCCTCCTCCAAAGACCCTGTTCCAAGCAAGAACCTTCTTCCTTCGGAGTGCAAGGTCAAGATCCAAATAACGCCAAAACTGATAATTAACCTGGGTATATTTCATTCCTTTCAGCCAGGGTTGCCGTAGAACCCGACGGAGCCGGTGGACTCGAGGCACCCACGGAACTTCCTCGGCCACAATCTTGGCCATTTCCTGGTAGACCTTGGTCCGCTCGGGAGAATCCATCATGAGCATGGCCTTCCTATAGAGCCGGTCAAATCTAGCATTGTGGAAGTTTGCAGCCCCAGGACCCGGGGATGCATTTGGACCATAAAGAAGTTGCAAGATGTTCTGGGCATCAGGGTAGTCAAAACCCCATGCTAAACCGGCAATCTGGAATTGTTTTTTCCGCATCTTGCCGATCATCTGGGGAAAGGTATTGACGACCCTCTCGACCCGAATCCCAATCCGCCGGAGATCCTGTGCAAACCTGGAGGCAAACTGCATCTGCGTGGCACTCGCTCCAGCACTCTCATAAGTAAGAGTCAGGCGCTTCCCATCCTTTCGGAGCCCCCCAGGATAACCTGCCTTTTTCAGGTATTCCTTGGCCTTCTCAACCCATGCCGACCCATCACTTTTCATGTAGGGATGGTAATCAATGAATCCAGAAATCATCGGCGGAATCAGGCACTTGGCGAGGAGGGCCTGCCCTGCGTAAAGGTTTTTTATCATCCAACGATGATCCAAAGCCAAGGAAATCGCACGACGGAGGTTCACATTCCGAAGAATCGGATCTTCGGTATTCAAGCAGGTATAAACCGTGCCCGTTTCAACAATCGTCTCCAGGGTAACGCCCCTCTTCACGAACTCCGGACTGAGCTTTCCCGCCGGTATCGCCTCATCCATATTGTCTTTGGGCGGAATCAAGAAGTCGAGATAGCCTGATTTGAAATAGAGCCATCTCGGCTGATCTTCCAAGATGAAACGCATCTCCATCCCATCAACAAGAGGAAGAGGCTTTCCTGCATTCACGAGGATCCCGGCTTTTTCGTCCGCCTCCCAATCCCAACCAGGGAGACGGTCCTCTGGGCGATTCCGAGGGTCAGGGACATGCACCTCTCTGTAGGTAGGATTCTTTTTTAAGATCACTCGATAAACAGGATTAAAACTCTTGACCATAAAAGGCCCTGTCCCCACAGGGTGATTCCGAAATTCATCCCCGTATTTTTCTACCGCCTCATGGGGATAGACCGAGAGGTAAGGCATTGCCAAAACCCAGAAAATTTGTGGGTAGGTTTGCGTTAAACGAATTCGAAGGGTATGGGGTCCAAGGGCCTCCAAACCTTTCACATGATTCTCGATTCCCTGAAGATCCTTTGGGTTCTTTCCCTCCCTGCGCAAATCAGCGATTTCAAGACTACGTGCCTTACGCCAGTCATTGAGCCCCAGGATCTTTCCGTCCAGAACCCACCATCCCTTAGATTGCACCGAGGGGTGTGCAAAACGCTTAAAGCAGTAGACAAAGTCCTGGGCAACAACTTCTCTTCCCTTCCCACCAAGGAAACAGGGATCGTCTTGAAAGTGCACACCTTTTTTCAGTTCAAAAGTTATGGTTTTGCCGTCCTTCGAAACCTTAGGCCAGCTCTTGGCAAGAGCTGGCATCAGCTTGAAAGGCCGTGCGTAGGGATGGTATTGGAATAAACCCTCGTAAACCTGGGATGCAATAATCCCCGAATACATGTCCTCCACCCCTGGAGGATCCAGGCTTTTTGGCAGGGCCAACAAACCCATATGCAGGATCTTCCCTTTCTCCCCAGGATAAGGATTGGGGCTACAGGCCCCCAAGAAGAGAAAAAGGGAGAGAGCCGGAATCGAACAATAAAGGCGCATAGAGAAGGTGATACCGGATGGGTCCTTCCTTGTCAGCAATGGCCTTTGAGAGGCTTTTTGGAAAGGGTACAGAATCGCCAACAAATCCTGCAAAAATTAGTTCTTAAGTGCTTACTAAAAAAACATTTACAATAAAAAGTCCTGCAATCTTTCCGTTGCTCGAGGAGCTTGCTTCCCCCATACTGAAGACTTTCCTTAGTCTTTGCAAAAAGGGCCCTCGAGAACTCGATGAGCGAAACCCCAGACGAAAAATCTACCGGCAAGGTCCTTCCCCGAAACATCGTGGAAGAGATCAAAGAATCTTATCTCAAATATGCCCTCAGCGTCATCCACTCCCGAGCTCTTCCTGATGCCCGGGATGGTCTCAAGCCCTCACAGAGACGCATTCTGGTGGCAATGAACGACCTCAACCTGGGCCCGAGATCCAAGCACCGGAAATGCGCCAAGATTTGCGGAGACACTTCCGGTAACTATCACCCCCATGGGGAGGCTGTTGTTTATCCAACCCTGGTTCGGATGGGACAGGATTTCAACTCACGCTATGTCCTCGTGGATAAGCAGGGGAACTTTGGAACGTTCCGCCCGGACAATCCGGCAGCCATGCGTTATACAGAAGCAAGGATGTCCTACGCAGCGATGTATATGCTTGAGGACCTCGACAAGGATACCGTGGACTTTGTCCCCAACTATGATGAGACCCTGACACAACCCGCGGTGCTCCCCGGGCGCTTTCCAAATCTTCTCTGTAATGGATCAGAAGGGATCGCCGTGGGCATGTCCACATCCATGCCTCCTCACAATTTAGGTGAGATCGCCAACGGGATCCAAGCTCTCCTTGATAACCCAGACATCTCGGTCGAAGAGCTCCACAAAATCATTCCGGGACCGGATTTTCCCACCGGAGGAATCATCCTGGGGCGCGCTGGCTCTCGCAGGGCATACAGCACGGGGAGAGGGCAAGTCATTATCCGAGCCCGCCATCACATTGAAGAAAAGAGGGGCCGCAAATACATCATCATCACTGAGGTCCCCTACCAAGTAACCCTCCATCGAATCATTCAAGGAGTCGTCGACAGCGTTAAGTCCGGGCGCATTGATACAATCTCCGATATCAATGACGAGACCAATGCACGAACCGGAACACGCCTTGTCATTGAATTGAAAAAAGCTGTTGATGATGAGACCGTCACACTCAATCAACTTTGGAAGTTCACTCCTCTCCAAATTAGTTACTCCATCATCAACCTAGCTCTTTTTGAAGGGCAACCCAAGGAGATGAACCTCAAAGAGCTTCTGGAGTGTTACAGAGATCACCGCGTCGAGGTCATTACCCGAAGAACCAAGTTTCTCCTGCGCAAAGCAGAAGCCCGGTTGCACATTATCGAAGGCTTAAGGATCGCCCTGGCCAACATCGATGAAGTCGTCGAGATCATCAAAAAGAGCCAATCCGTCTCCGATGCACGCAATGCCTTGATTGAGAGATTCCAACTCTCAGAGATCCAAGCCAAAGCCATCCTGGATATGCGCCTTGCGCGACTCACAAGCCTGGAAATCGAGAAGCTGGAGCAGGAATATCAAGAACTCATTGAAGAGATCAAAGGGTACAAGGCCATGCTGGCCGATGTCCGCCTCATCCACGATGTCATCCGAGAACAATTGGATGAGATGGTCACAAAGATCGGGGACAAGCGCCGAACAGAAATCAGCCAAGAAGAACTAGACCCCAATATCAACATTGAAGACCTTATCGAAGAAGAAAACATGGTGGTCACGATTAGCCATCAAGGTTACCTGAAGAGAACCAGCCTTGAGGCTTATCGAAGCCAGGGAAGGGGTGGTAAGGGGGTCAACGCAGGAGACATCAAAGAAGGCGACTTCCTTGAACAACTCTTTATCGCTTCCACTCACGACTACCTCCTGCTCTTCACCAACAAGGGACAGGTTTACTGGCTCAAGGTCTACCAACTCCCCGAAATGAACCGGACGGCTCGAGGGCGCGCTCTCCCCAACGTCCTCGAACTTCAAGACAAGAGCGAGAGACTCACGGGGGTCCTTCGTGTGGACCGGTTCGATGATCGCTACCTCCTGGTGGCCACAGCAAAGGGCTTTGTCAAGAAGACGGTCCTGGCCGCATACTCCCGTCCTAAAAAGGGAGGCATCCGTGCCTTGGTTTTGGAGGAAGGCGATAGCCTGGTGGGAGCACGTCTCCTCCGCGACAATCAAGATGTACTCCTTGCAACGTCTGCCGGGCAGATCATCCGCTTCGACGAAGCCGACGCACGTCCCATGGGCCGTGTTGCTCGAGGGGTCCGAGGGATTAAACTCCGCGAAGGCGACAAGGTGGTCTCCCTTGTCATCGCAGATGAGGATGAAGATATCCTGACGGTCTGCCTCCATGGCTACGGCAAGAGAACCCCGATTGAAGAATATCGCAGACAAAACCGTGGCGGCCTAGGAATCATCAACATTAAAACCACCGATAGAAACGGACCTGTTGTTTCGGTCATCCCCACCAAAGATGACGATGACGTGATGCTGATCACCCAAAAGGGAATGATTGTTCGTATCCCCGCTTCAGGTATCTCAAAAATCGGCCGCAACACACAAGGAGTCCGAATCATTCGCCTTAAAGACGGAGACCAGGTGGTCGCTTGCGCCCGCGTGGTGGACGACAGCAATGAGAACCAGGAGAAGGGAGATCAAGAATGAATCAATCAATCCTACAACGACTCAAAGAGGATCAAAAAAAAGCAATGAAGGCGCATGAAAAGGAGCGCCTCATGCTGATCAGGACGCTGATTGCCGATATTCGGAACGAAGAAATCAAATGCAACAAACAAGAGCTCGATGAACCTGAGGTCCTCGCAGTCCTTCGTCGTGGGGCCAAAATGCGGGCAGATGCAATTGTCGAGGCCAAGAAGGTGGGGCGGGAGGAAACCGCAGCCAAAGAAGCACGCGAACTCGAATGGATCGAAACCTATCTTCCCCAACAACTCACAGAAGAAGAGGTCCGGGAGAAGGCAAAGGCCCTTCTTGCTGACCTAGGGATTGAGAACAAAAAGGAGATGGGGAAGTTTATGAAGGCCTGGATGGGGAAATACCGGGACATTTCTGATGGCAAAACGGTGCAAAGAATTCTCGGCGAGTTGTTGCAAGACTAAGCCAAAGCAGGCAAACCCTTAGAAAACCAGGAGATCACATGGCCTGACTCTTATTCCGGAAACAAACGGAGAGCGATCCAAGCAAAAACTGCGCCTGCGATCAAATCCACGGGCCAGTGCAAACGCAGAACCAGGGTTCCCAAAACCAAAAAGAAGCTCACCGGGACAAGCCACCACAACTGTTGTCTTGCATGCTTCCCGGCAAAATGCACTGTAAGCAAGGTCATCATCGTATGCCCTGAAGGAAAGCAGTCTTGCTTGAGCCCCTCGTAATGCTTCAGCAAAGGATCCAAGGTTTGATAGAAAATCCCACCCCGCAATGCCCCCCCAAAATCCACAAACCGGTAGGGAGGCAAAGTCGGCATCATCACATAACCTAAGTAGGAGAACAAAAACCCTCCAGCCATACGCACAGCGAAACTGGGAACCAATCCAGCCTTTCCCCGCCGATAGAGCGCAACGATCAAAAAGAAAGGGAGAAAATAGAAACTCGAATAGCAAAGAGTACAAATCTCTACCAACCAGATGGGCGGTTGCCGCAAAAAACGTCGAATCCCATCCCCCCCCAAGGCCCGATCCCAACCCATCACCAAAACCTCCCCAGGGAAGGGCACCAAATCGGGAAGGATTTTCCCCAGGCTGTTAAAGGCCAAGAGAAGCATTAACAGAGCCATGACAAGCTTGAGAGGGCCAAACCGCAAACGAGCCAAACCTAGAGCTGGGAAAAAAACAAGGAAATGACCGAGGGTCCAAATCCATCGATTCTGCACGCCTTCTCCACCCAGGAAAAGCAGCAGGGCGATCGTCCAGCCATACCACACATAGAGAGATTCCAGCCGACCCATGGTAAGAACAATAGCTCACTGGATTCATGAGATCGAGCTTGATGCCGACCCTCTTTACTCAGGTGCTCACTCCATCTCCATCGAGTGAAAACTCAAAAAGAGGGGTCAATGTCCAAATTCATCTTGGTTACCCTATCCCCATGAACATTGCGCATCGATGGATTGTCCTGGTACCCCTTCTGTTTCCTTGGCTTGCAATGGTTCCCGCAGCTCAACAACCCCACAGCCACCCCAAGAAAGAGAAGACTCAACCCCCCCCGCTCCGCCCATTGGGGACAGGAATGGGCTTTTTAACTCCCCATCGTCTTCTCGCCCTTCGAATGGGAGCTGGAGGCATCCCCGATAAAGGACGCTGGGATTTGAAGGCTCTCATGAAGAGCTTCGCCCTGTTCGGGGGGGACAGTCTTGTCATCGAAATCTCCGAATCCAAAACGGATTGGGAAAACCTGCCCAAGCTTTTGGACCACATGGATCGCCTGAGCAGAGTCAAAGCAAAAGTGTGGATTGCCATTCGCCCCCCAACCTTGGGAGGTAACTCTGAACCTTTTCTCGGCGCTTATGTTCGTTGGGCAAAAGAAATCAGTAAACTCGCAAAAAAACATCCATCCTTAGTGGCCCTTTACATTCCTCAAATCTTTCGAGGGAAGAACCTCTTCATTCTTCATCCCGGCACCCTCGAACGCATGCGATCCTTCCTTCGTCCCGTTGGTGTCAATTTGATCGGCCAGTTCTTCGACCTCATCCCCGAGAACTTGGCTGACTATGGCCCTCTCCTGGACGGAATCGTGTTGCACTATACCAACACACAATCCCCGCTGAATCTGGACAGTTTTCTCTATATGGGAAGAAAGGTGGCCCCCAGGCATTGGAAAGTTTTCGGAGGTTATTCTCTGGGTCCCAATCAATTCTGTCAAAGCACTCCCCCCTCTTGGTTGGTGACTTACTTCATCCGCCATTCCATGCTCCGATGCGATGGGTTCTTTCTCGACACAATCCATGGTTCCCCCAATGGAGACCTCCAGGTTGGAGGGAAATCAAGCTCAAAAAAGCAGAGACAAAAGATCCTATTTGCCATGTTGCAAAGCATAAGAAAGTATTGGAAAACAAACTCTCTACCCTCAACAAAGAAATCCAAGTAATATGTGCGATCCTCTATCTCCATCTCTACACCAGTTTTATTCATGAGACAGTTTCAAGTGCATGCAAAGTCCTAAAGAGACTCAGCATGGACGGCCTGAAGAACGGGTTGATCTCCAAAAATGCATTCTTCAGGGGGAGCTTAGTCATGAATATTGCTAGCCAACTCTCTCACAAGGCCACAACAATCCATCATGCAAATCACATCGGCTCTTTCCAGATCTCCATTTTTTGCAATGGCCTTCTCAGTAGGCCTCCTTTCCCCCTTCCTAGAAGGACAATTCCAAGCAACCCCTCTCTTTCCTCCAAAATCGGGTGTCAGCCAACCGGTTTGCATCGATATTGCTAAAGATGGAAGAATCTTCTTTTCTGAACGCAGTTCGGGACTGATTAAAATCTTCGCTCCCCAAGGGGGCGGACTCCAAAAGCTCCCATTTGCCCAGCTCTTCAATACCGACGCAAGCGGGGAGAAAGGGCTCCTAGGACTCGCGATCGATCCCGACTTCCCAACAAAGCCCTATGTGTATTCCTTCCAACACTACAAAAAAGGAAGCCAAACTTTTGGGCGTATTACTCGATTTACAGCCCAAGGGAACAGAGCCATCGCCTCTCGGATCATCTTCGATAACATCCCGGGCACTCGTATCCACAATGGGGGGTATCTCCGCTTCGGCCCCGACAAAATGCTTTACTTTACCGTAGGCGACAATGCCTCTCCCAGCCGGGCTCAGGATAAATCAGCGACAGTTCTGAGTGGAAAAATGCATCGCATCCAAGCAGACGGGAGAATCCCCAAGGACAACCCGTTTGGCCCCAAGAGCACCTTCTTTGCAATGGGGATCCGGAACTCCTTTGGATTCGCCTTCCATCCGCTGACCAAACAGCTCTTCGAAGGAGAGAATGGTCCCAGCACCAATGATGAACTTCAAGTTCTCCGCCCGGGGGGAAACTATGGCTGGCCTAGGGAGCTGGGCAACCAGAACAAGCCCGGGTATGACAAGCCCATCTATACTTGGACTCCTTGCTTTGCTCCCTGCGGAATGGAATTTTACGTGGGGACTGTCTACCCCAAACGGTGGGTCCACTCGCTTTGGATCTCCGATTACAACAAGGGAGGCTTGCGCATTTTAGAGCTAGGGGGACAAGGCTTCAGAAAGGTTCTTCGAGAAACCCTGCTTCCCATCGGAGTCCATATCACAGATGTTCGCATGGGTCGCGATGGTAAAATGTACGCCGTTGATCTCTACCGAAACCAGATCTATCGGATTGATTGGAAGGGTAGCTCTCCGAGCCTTCCCGAGCTTCAACTCATCGGTCAGCAAAGCATCCCCTCTCAAAATTGGCTGGTCCAAAGAGGACACCCATCCTCGATGATGTTTCTTCTCTTTGGTCCTCGAATCGACCCTCCGACCCAAACCCCCTTTGGAACTGCAGAGGTTTTCCCCCTCCTCACATTTTTTGGGGCCTTGGGAAACCCTGATGGCATAGCCACTTTTGCGCTACCAATCCCATCCACACCTAAGGCACAAGGACTTCGTGCCAGCTTCCAAGCATTGGAATATCACCCGACTCTTGGGACTCGGTTCACGAATCGAGTTGAACTATGGATCCATTGACCCTTTTCCTGTGATAGGATTCTGGGGGTGCAGGTTCGCACGTTCCGTTCAACTCTTAATCCCATCAACATGAAGGTAAAACCTCAATGGATGCACGCTTAGCGATCTCCTCGCTTTTCTTAGCCTGCTCGTTTTTTTCAAACAATCTTCCCGCACAGTGGAAGGCAACTCCCATGCTGAAGACATCGGAGTTGATGGACCGTCCCACAAATGTTGCAAACCTCCCCGATGGGATGATGATCATCACTGAAAGGTTCAAAGGAAGACTCCGTCTCTTCGATCCCAAGACAGGGAAACTCGACTCGCGGCCCTTTGCCACTGTCCCCAACACTTTCCCCAAAGATGAACGAGGTCTCATCGGAGTCGCTGTATCCAGGGATTTCAGTAAAGCCCCTTATGTGTTTGTCTACCAGCACCACAACAATACGAAGGGACAGGTCGTTGGTCGGGTCATCCGCTACACAGCGATCAAAAAAAACGGGATCTACGTTGGAAGCAATCTGAAAGTCCTAAAGGATGATATTTTCTCCTTTTGGTCGCGCGCAGGTGGCCGGATGTCCATCGGGCCGGACAATAAGCTCGATGTTTCTGTTGGAGACAGCGCGCAACCCCAGAGGTCTCAGGATATGAGGGCCTTTGAGTGGTCCGGCAAAGTCAACCGGATCAATCTCGACGGCAGCATCCCAAGTGACAATCCCTTTGGGAAGACAAAGCCTTTTTACAGTGTGGGAATCCGCAATGGCTTTGGCCTGACCTGGCACCCAGTGCTTGGCAAACTTTATGAGAGTGAAAACGGACCAACCTCGAATGATGAACTCCAAATCCTTCGACCCGGAGGAAACTTCGGCTGGCCCAAAGAATTGGGAAACCAAGGTAAGCCCGGCTACGACAAACCCATCCTGACCTGGACACCCACCATTGCACCAACGGGGCTCGCCTTTGCCTACAGCAAAGCATACCCCGCATCCGTCCAGCTCGATCTCTTCCTGTGCGACTACAACAATAACCAAGTCCGCATCCTGAAGATGGCCGGGAACCCGGCTGATAAGGTTATCAGCACATCCACAATCAAGGGGATCTTCGGGCCTACTGACTGCATCCAAGCCAGTGACGGGAAAATCTATGTCATTTCCCACGGCACAGGAAACATCTTCCGCCTGGATTGGACAGGGAAGGCTCCAACGTTTCCGGATCTCACCAACAAGGGGACTCCCAAAATCGGAAACACAAACATCCTGACACAGCGTGGGCGTCCCGGAAGCTTCATGGTTCTCATGATCGGTCTCCCCCTCGCGCCACCTTTATCAACCCTCTGGGGAAAACTTGAAGTGCAAAAAGCTGCCTTCATCCAACCCTTCGGTCCCGCGGATGGAACAGGTATCTTTTCTCTTGTTTATCCCATTCCCAACAACCAGTCCCTTAAGGGGCTTAAGTTCCGTATGCAGACCCTCGAACTCAAGCTGGACCTCTCCGGGGGAATGACCAACCCCATCGACGTCACGATTCAATAGCCTATAGCCAAGCCTACCGAGCTTTTTCCTGAGCCTTCCGAGAGACCCCAGGTGGGATGGAAGGAAATGGCTCAGAGAATCCTCTTGCCTAAACCGGAGAGGAGAAGGTCCACTGCAATCTCTGCCGTTGCATTCCTTTGATCAAGAATGGGATTGATCTCAGTCATTTCAAAGGAAAGGGCTTTGTGAGAATCCGAAACCATTTCCATGAGTAGATGGGCTTCTCGAAAGCTTAGACCTCCTCGGACAGGGGTCCCAACGCCGGGGGCAATGGAGGGATCCAAGCCATCAACATCGAAGGAAACATGGAAACCCTGGGTCCCCTCACAAAGGAGGGACAAGGCCTCCTCCATGACATCAGCCATCCCGCGCACATCGAGGTCTCGCATAGTGAAAGCATGTACTCCGGATTTTTTTACAATCTCCCGCTCAACATCATCGAGATTACGAATACCAAGAAGAACCACGTTGTTCCGATTCACTTTTGGAGCGAATCCTCTAAGGGAGGTCAACTCTTCGGGACCGATCCCCAAGCAACAAGCAAGGGGCATACCATGGACGTTCCCACTGGGAGAGCTCTCGGGGGTATTCATATCCGCATGTGCATCCACCCACAGAAGACCAATGGACTCCCCCTTCTTATGGAAGTGTGAAGAGACCCCCGCCACCGTCCCTATGGCAATTGAGTGGTCACCACCCACCACGATGGGACGCTCACCTGCGTCCATGGATGCCTCCACCCGTAAGCTCAACTCATCGCAAGTTTCGGCGATCTCTGCCAGAAACTTGGCTTCTTGATTGCCCATGGAACGAGCCTCTGGGCTGGGGACAAAGACATCCCCCTCATCTCGGATTTCAAGACCCAAGGGGCCAAGCTTTGCTGCAAATCCTGCAGCACGCACCGCAGAGGGACCCATGTCAACGCCACGCCGGTCCTGCCCTAAGTCCATGGGAACGCCGAAGAATCGGAGTTTGCCCTCATTTTTCCTAATCCGCTTCGCCCGGATTTCCCCCCAATGGGGCCTTGGCTCATTCATAACAGATTACCTGTGCTCCCTTTTCAGGTTTTCGCAATCAAACTGGAGTCCCAAGAAGATGGATCAAATCCTTTTTCTTCTCCTCCAGTAATTCTTGGCTGTCCGCCTCGAGCACCATCCTCAAATAAGGCTCGGTATTGGAAGGCCGCACATTGACCCACCAATCGGGAAATGTAATCAAAATCCCATCGAGGCGCTCGACCTTCCCTCCTGGGAAGGCCTTAACAACCGCCTCCATTTTCTCTTCTTTGTCCTTAACACGAAAGTTGATTTCGCCGGACTGGTAATAGATCCGTAGTTCATCCGCTGCTTGTTTCAGGGTTTTACCTTCTTTTCCCAATTGGGCGAGGACCCTAAGACCCGCAAGGAGGCCTGAATCTGAGTTGTAGAATTCGGCAAAATAGAAATGCCCGGAGAGTTCCCCACCCCCGATACAGCCTTCCCGCTTCATCGTTGCCTTCATAAAGGCATGCCCCACTCGCTCCTTCACGGGCTTCCCGCCATATTCGAGGATTTTTTCGGGAAGGACCTTGGAGGAACGAAGATCATAGATGATCCCGCGTCCGGGGTGTTTCTCAAGCATGAAACGAGCCAAAATCACCGTGATCAGGTCCGCCCCAACCGTTCGCCCCTCCTCGTCTACAAAGGCACAACGGTCGGCATCCCCATCAAAGGCAAGTCCAAGGGTAGCACCCTGTTCACGGACCGTTTTTTTGAGATCCTCAAGGTTTTCCTCCCGCAAGGGGTTCGCTTCATGGTTGGGAAAGGTCCCGTCCAAGGTGTCGTAGAGCGGAATCACCTCAAGCCCCTTAAACCTGGAAAAGGCCTCGGGCGCATCCCAACTTCCCATACCATTGGCATAATCGACGACGATCTTCTGGGGAGCAATCGCAGTTGGCCCCCCGGTGAGTTCAACCAGTTTGTCAATGTAAATCGGCTTGATATCAAAGGGTTCCCGCTTTCCCGGCTTGGCCGCTGGGGCAGGCTCAGGGCCTTCGCTGAGGGCCTTGATCTCGGGAATGCCCTCATCCCCAGAGAGGGGGACAGGCCCAGCTTTGCACATCTTAATCCCCGTGTACTCCTTGGGATTATGGGAAGCGGTAATCACCGCGCCACCATCACAAGCAATCTCACCTATCGCGCAGTAAACCGCAGGGGTCGAAACCAAGCCAATATCCGTAACGTCGCAGCCCCTCGAAAGAACCCCCTCGATAAAAGCATCCGTCATGGATTCCGCCATCGTGCGCATATCATGACCGACAATCAGTCGACGAGCCTCCAGGTAATCCACCATGGCTTCTCCCACGCGCCGAGCAATCTTCTCGTCGATCTGGGTGGGGTAAATACCCCGAATGTCATAGGCCTTAAAAATACTCATTTTCCTTTTCTCCAAGATCAAGACGGTTCCCAGGTTGCCCCGTCGTCCATGGGGAACTTCCCCGAAATTTGCGCCTTGCCCCTCTGCTTTAGAAAAGGGTCTTTGGCCACCTCGTTTAAGATCTGAATCGCTTGACCCAAAGCTTCATCATCAAGATCACGATGGAGGACAAAACGCAGTCGGTCCTCCCGAACGGCCAAAACAAGGAGACCTCTTTTTCCACAGGCCTCCACAACTGCCGGTCCAGAAATTCCTTCCAGCCCCACATAGACCATGTTCGTCTCAACTTCGGATGGATCGATCACAAAACCTGGCAAATCGGCAAGTACCATGGCAAGTTTTTTAGCCCGAGCATGATCCGCAGCTAGGGCTGCGGGCCCATCCTTGAGGGCGATCAGGCCCGCCGCGGCCAAGATCCCCGCTTGGCGCATACCGCCCCCCAGGGCCTTTCGGACACGCCGAGCTTCCTGAATAAACGCTTCTTCCCCCGCCAGAAGGGAACCGACAGGCGCCCCCAATCCTTTGGAAAGGCAACACATCAGAGAATCCGCTTTGGAAACCAGCTCTGCTGCCGGAATTCCGGATGCTGCCTCGGCATTGAAAAGCCTTGCCCCATCCACATGAAGCTTGACTCCGCGCTCATGCGCAAAATCCCCGACAGCATCCAGTCGCTCCTTGGGAACAACCCGCCCCCCGGCGAGGTTGTGGGTGTTTTCTACAATGAACAACGCAGTCCGAGGTTGATGGGGATCACTCCCATTGCGAATCCGCGAACGGAAATCCTCGACCTCCGGCACCCCATTCTCTCGGACAAAGGTCCACACTTGGATACCCCCCAGGCGAGCGGCTGCCCCCCCTTCATAGCGGAAGCTATGCGTGCCCTCTTCCATCACAGCTTCATCTCCGGGACGACAATGAGTGAGGATCGCACAAACATTGGCCATGGTCCCGGACGGAAGGAACATTGCAGCCTCTTTTCCGACACGTTCCGCGAAAGCTTCTTCAAGGGCCTTCACCGTAGGATCATCCCCTAAGACATCGTCTCCGACCACAGCTTCTGCCATAGCCCTGCGCATCTCGGCGGTGGGGCGAGTCACCGTATCGGAACGAAAGTCCATCCCCTTCACGCCACAGTCTCCTCGAAGTTACTGCCAATCAATGCCCGAAAGCGCCGCAAAGCCTCTTGGATATTCTCAACACTATTCGCATAGCTGAAACGGAGGAAGCCTTCTCCGAAAGCCCCAAAGCTCGTCCCTGTCAGGCTTGCCACACCAGCTTTTTCAAGAAGCAAGTTTTCCAGTTCCTTTGAGGGCTTCCCCAACTCCTTGACATTGGGAAAAACATAAAAAGCCCCCTTGGGCTTCTTGCAGGAAACCCCCGGCAAAGCATTGAGACCCTCCACAATGACATCCCGTCGCCGTTGGAATTCTTGGACCATCTTTTCAACTTCGCCCTGTGGGCCTGTCAGAGCTTCGATCCCTGCCTTCTGCGTAAAGGCAGCGGTGCAGGAAGTGGCATTCGTCTGAAGTTGGGCAATTCGCGCCGCCAGCCCGGGCTCCATGACTCCATATCCGAGCCTCCAACCAGTCATCGCATAAGTTTTGGAAAACCCATCCAAAATCACCACCCGCTTTCGTAGCTCTGGATAAGCCGCGAGAGAATGATGTTCTCCTTCATAAAGTATGCGACTGTAGATCTCATCCGACAGAATCCAAAGTTCTGGATAGGTTTCCAAGACCTGAGCCAAACGATCCAAATCTCCCTTGGAAAGCACTCCTCCGCAAGGGTTGCTGGGAGAGTTCAGAATTAAAAGGCGTGTCCTCTCGTTCAAAAGCCCGGCGAGCTCATCGACATCCAAAGCAAACTCGTTTTCCTCTCTTAGAGGCACAGGGACCGCTTTGGCACCGGTGTATCGAATCATGCTCTCATAAATCGGAAAGCCGGGATTCGGATAAACCGCCTCCGTCCCTTCTTCTAACACAGCGAGCATCAAAAAGAACATGATGGGCTTTCCACCAGGGACAACCACAACCTCGTCTGCGCCCACCGAGATCCCCCGCGTCCGCCCAATCTCCGCGGCAATTGCTTCGCGCAAATCAGGGAGTCCAGCAGAAGGGCCATAATGGGTCCATCCTCCCTGCATGGCTTCGACCCCCGCTCGGATAATGTTGGCGGGTGTATCAAAATCGGGCTCCCCAATCTCCAAGTGCACAACATTCCGCCCTTCGGCCTCCAAAGCCTTGGCCCGAGCTAAAACCTCAAAAGCTGTTTCGGTCCCCAGATTCCCCATTCGTTTTGCTAGCTTCATAACCACGAGTCCTTTTCTTTTTCTTTTCTCTTTTGGATCAGGATCATGCCCCCAAATCCTGCCCTAGAAAAGATCGAACCTCCCCCTTTGGGAAAGACCTGCCTTACTTTTTTTCAGTTTCCCCCTCTCTCAATCGCAACATGTCCCGTCCCTTAGAAAGAAGCCCCAGGCCTGCCGAGCAAAGCCCCAGGCCGATGGGGTTTTGTAAACCTCCCTGCTTCACCAAAAAAATAACGCCCGCGAGTAAAACTGCGAAAAGTCCTAGATAGAGAACAGATCTCACGAGAAACAAATTGGGAACCTTCCTTTCACCAGTATTTCCTGAGGCCAAAGGGGTTTCACATCCCAAAGACTGAAACCCAAAGGCAAAACCAAGCCAAAGAAGCCCAATTCCCAACCTGCCCTGCCGATCATCTGTTGTTTCCCCAAGGAAGCTCAAAGCAAGGAATAGAATCGAAAGGATGAAAAGAGGGTAGGAAAGGTAAGAGATTCGACGAAGTGCCCGCAGCATAAACATCTACTATTCATTCGAAACGCTTAAATCCAAGAGGGTTTTCCCTGCAAGGGAGCTCCAGACTTTGTGAAATCTTCCTGTCAGGCTGGGGCTACAGAGGAAAAAACGAACTTAGGAATGGGAGTCTGCTCCATACGTATCCCGGTACGCCCGGATGCGCTCCAAAATCTCTGGGCCAAGAACGATCCGACCTCCCACAGGGTTCTGGGAGAGATGGGTGACAATTTCGTCAAGAGTAACGATGGCAAAGCAGGGCATCTCGAATTCTTCACTGATTTCAAGAAGAGCTGAGCGATCCCCCTTTCCCTTCTCCATTCGGTCCACTGAAACAAGGAGTCCAGCCAACTCCACCTGCGCTTGGGCTCGAAGGAGAGGCACGGTCTCCTTTATGGAAGTCCCCGCCGTTGTCACATCCTCGATAAAAACAACTCGCTCCCCATCTTTGGGGTGATGCCCCACCAGACGCCCCCCCTCCCCATGGGCCTTGGCCTCTTTGCGATTAAAAGTAAAAGCAAGATCCTTCCCATGCCCTTCTGCGAGTGCAATGGCTGTTGTGACAACCAGGGGAATCCCCTTGTAGGCGGGGCCGAAAAGCACATCGACCTTCTCCCCCTCCATGTTCTCCTGAAAGGCGTCTGCATAAAATCGTCCCAGACGGGCAACCTGGGCGCCTGTTCGGTATTTGCCGGTGTTCACAAAGTAGGGAGTCTTCCGCCCGCTCTTGGTTCTAAAATCTCCAAAAGTCAACACTCCCGCTTCGACCATAAATTCAATAAAGGCCCGCTTGTATTGTTCCATGTCTGGGATCCTAGCCACTTCCTCCCAGAACCTCGAGCTGTCCTCGAAGGTCAGAAGGACCAAAGCATTCCTTCGTTCCTATTCGCCCCTATGATTCTTCAGAGTGAAAGAGGGAATGGAATGATTCTTGTCTTCTGCCAAAGTCTCAGGGCAAGGAGCAAAAAACGATGAGAAGAACTGATCCGAAAAAACCTCATGGGAAGCAAGCCATCCTTGCCCTCATATGTAGCGCAACCTTTTTATTTTCAGCATCTTGCAGCCATAAACCTGATTCCAATGTGGTCCTCTATTGCGCGACGGACCAGCATACTGCGGAGAAAATCGTGCGACTCTTTGAAAAGGAGACGGGGATTCCGGTAAAGGCTCGTTACGACACCGAAGCGAATAAGACAGTTGGCCTTGTGATGGCTCTGATGGAGGAAGCAAAAAACCCTAGGGCAGATGTGTTTTGGAACAACGAGATCATTCACACCATTCGTTTGGGGAAAGCAGGCCTTCTTAAAGGATATGACTGGCCGACCGCAAGGGGGATCGAAGGTCGCTGGAAGGATGAGGAGGGGCGATTTGTGGGATTTGGCGCCCGGGCTAGGGTTCTGATCGTGAACACTGAGAAAATTCCGGATGTGGAGATGCGGCCGAAAAGCATTTGGGATTTGATTGCTCCCCGATTTAAGGGAAAGGGAGCGATGGCAAGGCCTCTAACCGGGACGACGCTGACCCATGTAGCAGGCTTGTTTCAGATGCTGGGGAAAAAGGAGGCACGACGTTTTCTGGATGGACTCAAGAAAAATGAGGTCGCTTTGGCCAAATCCAATGGCGCCGTCATGCGCATGGTTTCGGCGAAAAAGGGACCTGCCTTCGGGCTCACAGATACAGACGATTTCAATGTGGCTCTCAAGAAAGGCTTTCCGGTCATAGCGGTCTATCCCGATCAAATGGGCATGGGAACCTTTGTAATCCCGAATACAGTTGCCCTGATCAAGGGAGGACCCAATCCAGGGAATGCGAAGACCTTGGCCGACTTCCTCTGCTCGGCCCGGGTGGAAGAGATTCTGGCGAAGAGTGGCTCGGCTCAAATCCCCTTGCACAAAGAAGCGAAGGTGCCAGACGGAGTCAAACCTCTTTCTCGGTTCAAAGCCGCAACCTGGGACTTTGCAAAAGCAGCCGAGGTCATGGACGAGATCCTTCCCGAGCTTCGAAAGCGATTTGGGATTTAAGATGAGTATGCCCAAAGGTGCGTCGAAGATGCAGGGTTCCAAAACCTTTTGGATCCTTCTTGGCCTGTTT
>Ga0256841_1000350_pt1 | contig 49306 bp, 32 predicted proteins | sample 356308metaG_FD_185971 | JGI IMG/M metagenome (GOLD analysis project Ga0256841, IMG submission 185971) | Hydrothermal vent microbial communities from Mid Atlantic Ridge, Atlantic Ocean - 356-308 | ecosystem: Environmental > Aquatic > Marine > Hydrothermal vents | place: Atlantic Ocean: Mid...
GCGCATAAGCATTGGACGTTAATGACTCTAAACTGAGCACTCAACAGAAATGCTTCTTGCAAAATTCTGTTGTTAAATCGCACAATCTACGCAAATTGTTCTGCCTTGTTATAAATTTGTAAGACTTAGGAGGATGTTAAGTGTATCAAGCTCTATGGATTAATCAACTCGTAATACTGCTCATTCAGCTCCTGTATGAAAGCGCGCAATGGCTCAATCCCATCTTTCTTCTTGGAGGAAGTTACAAATATCTGAGGAAGTTCTTCCCAATGTTCCATCATTGATTTTTTGAATGCCTCTATGTTTTTGGTCCTTGCACTCGCTTTTGTTTTATCCAATTTGGTAAAAACTAATACAAAAGGGACTTGATACACACCTAATTGATCGACAAACTCCAGGTCAATTTTCTGAGGTGGAATCGACGCATCTATCAATACAAATACAGCTTGCAAGGGCTTGCGAAATCGCATATAGTCCTCGATCATTCGCTCCCACTGCTTGCGTTTTGTCTTGGATATCTTGGCATATCCATAGCCGGGGAGGTCTACCAAATGCCACATATTGTTGATTTTAAAGATGTTAATCATTTGGGTCTTCCCCGGTGTAGAAGATACTTTTGCCAGTTTGCTATAGCCTGTCAACGCATTAATTAAAGAGGACTTGCCAACATTGGAGCGACCGACAAAGGCATACTCCGGATTCGCCGTCTGCGGACAACTGCTCTCTTTGGGATAACTTCCTATGTAATCTGCTGTTTTAATTATCATTATATATTACATTTTTTGGCAAAGTATTTGTGGTTTATTGAAGTAGGGAGTGGGGGTATGAAATGGTAATCTATGGATTATCCATTTAGTCAGAGGTGTAAATTTATCCTGCCTTTCAACCATTTCATACTCCATCTTCCTCTAAATCCCATTAAGAGACAATAAAATGTTCTGTCAACATCATTCTATTAAATACAACATCGCTAACGACTTTCAAATGGAAGCCAATACTTTAAACTATAGATACAATATGAAAAAAATTCTGTTCATTATTTTGATAAGTATTCCCTTTTGCAATGCGAATTATGCCCAACTCACTTACGGGCTCAATGCCGGAATCCAATCCGGATATTATCTCGACAAATACTTTTACATCGATAGTTATGAAAAGGGAAAAGAGTTACTTCTCAAAGTGGAAAAAGGAAAATATGGTCTCCATTTTGGTGTTTTCACGCGTCTTCAAATGGGACCTCTATTCCTACAGCCTCAAGCACAATTCAATTCGGATAATATCGCATATACTCTACGCGACTTAAACGATTCGCAAGCACCAAAACGTCTATTTAGAGAGCGTTTTTACTCCGTTACATTGCCGTTAAAAATAGGACTTAAGCGCAGCATATTTACCTTCCACTCCGGTCCCGTGGCCAATTACCAACTAATTAGTATTTCCGATTTATGGAATCAAAAAGGTTTCTCCAAGCAAATTAACAAATTAGCGTGGAGTTGGACATTGGGTATGGGAATAGACCTATGGATTGCCCGACTTGATTTTAGCATCGAGCAAGGTCTAGGACGCTATGGAGATCACATCCAGATTCAAGGCTCTCCTTTTAACTTCAGCAAAAATCCGGGAAGATTTGTCACATCGATGTATATTGCCCTTTAGAGACTATACATTTTCTATTAAAGCGGTATGGCTTAATTTTCTGAAATCCACTTCACTGACCGCTGAGACTCCATTCTCCTGCATAAATACGCCATAGAGGATGTCCACCTCTGCCATCGTCAATTTGTTGTGTGTAACGATGATAAATTGCGAATACTTTGAAAACTCACTAATGATATTATTAAACTTAAGAATATTAGCGTCGTCCAGGGGTGCATCGACTTCATCAAATATACAAAAGGGAGCAGGTTTTAACAAGTAAAGGGAAAATAGCAATGCAATAGCTGTCAAGGTCTTCTCCCCACCGGACAATTGACTGAGTGTCTTAGGGCGTTTACCTTTGGGCTTTGCGACAATTTCTATGTCGGAATTGAGCGGATGTTCCGGGTCCAATAAAATTAAGTCACAGTCATCATCTTCTGTAAAAAGACTTCTAAAGACAGAGCGAAAATATTCCTTAACTTGTCCAAAGGCTTCGAGAAATAGCAGTGTGGCTTTTTTCTCTATTTCATCAATGGTCGTCTCTAGCGAATCTTTGGCATCAAGGATATCTTGTCTTTGGCTGACAATGGTGTCGTACCTCGACTTCATCTCATCAAAGGCATGCATAGCTAAGGGGTTTACCTCCCCGAAATTATCTAATCTTCTCTTTAACTTTTCGACCTTGTCCATGAGTTCTTCTACCTCCATCTCCGTCTCTACATCTGTCTTCATTAAGTAGTCGATGGAGAGACCAAATTCGATATTAATCCGCTCTCCTATAGAGGTGAGTTGGAGTCGAAGGGAATTGTATTGTTCCTTGTATTCAGATAGAGATATCTGAAGCTTGTGAACATGAGAGCGCAGTTCCTTTACTTCTTGCTCTTGAGCTGTTATGGCGTTTCGCACTTCGTAAAACTTAGACTCTCTATCTCTAAGAAGTGTTTGACCGGAGCGCTTTTCCTGGTATTTATCCGTTAGCTCAATCTCCAATTCAGATAGCCTTCGCTCAACTTTATCTAGTTCCAGTTTGTTTTTCTCTCTTTGTGATTTTTGATCTTTTTCAGAATGCTTCAGCGCCTCAATTCGCTCCTCGAAGTATTTGCGTTCCTTTGACAAATACTCCAATTTATTTTTCTCTTTAAAATAAATGATATTGCGCTCATTAAACAGGGCTGAAACCTGACTTAGTTGTTCATTCCATGTTTGTACCTCCCCACCTTGTGAACGAATTTCCTTATCCAGAATTGAAATCTTCTTCTTGACTTCCGCCAAATCAACAACTCTTGATGCTTCTTCCGAAATGAGTTGATTCGTGCGCTCTGTAAACTCATCAATTTGTATTGCATTCCTTTGAATTTCCTTCTCTAGATGGTCTAATTGTGTAGAATACTGAATAGATTTTCGACTTTCTTCTGAAAAATCTGTACGGAGTGCTTTTAGTTTGTCAGGATCTTGTACATTCTGCAAGGCCTTCAATTCCTCTTTTGCTTTGGATAATTTCCCTTCAAGTGTTTCGGCTTTGTTTTTGAACTTTTTGAGTTCTTTTTCTAATTTCTCAAGTTGTTTTTTACGCCCTATTTTCTTTCCTGAAAAAAGTCCGACAGATCCACCGGTCAGATTAAAACGAGCTCTAATCATTCCATGGTCGGGCTGAATCAATACGATACGCTCATCCTCCAATAACACATCCACCGGTTCCTCCTCGACAAAGAACACACCATTGAGCAATAGATTGAAAAGCGGTTTATATCTCACCTCCGTATCAATCAAGTCCAACGCACGAGTCCATCCGATTTGAGCTTTTGGTTCAGGTACTACGGGGAGCTCGGACAATATAAAAAAACGTGCAGTCCCTTTTTGGGCACCTGATAAAAGATGTACTGCTTCTACTGCCTGTCGAACATTATCCACAATATAGGTATTCAAGTAGGGCTCGAGATATTGTTCGACTGCCATTCGATAGCGCTCGGGCACATCGATCACATCCGTCAATAATGGAGCCGGTATGCTCCAATTTTTACTGAGGTACTTGATAGACTCCGGAAATCCCTCGAGCTGGTCCACCATACTTTTCAGTAGATTGTACTCATGCCTCCTCGCATCAATTTCTCTACCTACTTGAGAGATTGTTTCACTGAGCTGAACAATCCTCTCACGTAAGGAGGCTTCCTTTTCTTTGCGCTGTTCTTCCTCTGTCTCCAGCTTTTTAATCAGCTGCTCTAATCTATTGACCTCTTTCTTCGATGCTTTTGAAACACGGGATAGTTCATCCAGTCTATTGGATTTTTTCTCCACTTCGACCTGAAGCTTTTCAATATTCATACGAAGTGTATCAATCCTGTTCGTGTGAATCGCTTGCTGCTTTTCAATTTCATATTTGAGCGTATCTAGCTTTTGTTTTTCGGCAAGACGAGCATCCAATGCGGTTTGGGCGGATTCAAATTGTGCTGTACGATGCTCCAGTGCAGATTTGGCCTTCTCCATTTCAACCTTTGCCTCCTTTTCCTGTATTTGAGCATCAGTAATGGATTGGTCAAACCCCTGAAGTTTTCCATTCAATTCCTCCGTCTGTTCAGCCAAATTAGCCAGCGATTGCTCCAATCTTTTCGAATTCTGTTTAATAAAGTCCGCTCTTTGTTTCAACATGGACTTCTCTGCTTCTAACTTGCGTACTTCCTCCGTTAAAACATTGAGTTTACGCTGGGCTTCAGAGACCTCTTGTTCATTGTTTAATGTCGTGCGTTTTCGCTCTTCCAATGCGGCTTCAGCCTTAGCCAAAGAGGACTCTTGCGAAGACAGCTCAATCTGTGTTTGAGCTATAATCTCTTTGATCCGGTTGTATTCCTCTTTATGGACCTTAGTTTGAATTAAAGCCAATTGGATGCTTAAGTCCTTGTACTGTTCTTTGAGACGGACATGCTTGCGTGCCCTCTTCGCTTGCTTTTCAAGCATCTTCAGGTTATTCTCGATCTCAAAAAGTAAATCCTCTACCCTTTCGAGATCCTCTGAAGTACTTTTGAGTTTTAGCAGTGTTTCCCGTTTGCGTTTTTTATATTTGCTGACGCCGGCAGCCTGTTCGAACATTCTTCGACGTGCACGATCCTTGTCCGAAAGGATATCATCCACCATCCCCAGTTCAATAATAGCATAGGAATTGGAACCTATACCCGTATCTACGAACAGATTAGTAATATCTTTGAGTCGGCATTTTGTATCGTTGAGACGATACTCGCTCTCCCCACTTTTATACAGCAACCTAGAGATGCTAACCGTCTTAAATTCAGAAGGCAGAATTCCTTTATCATTCTCGAATTCGATGGTTACTTGAGCCAACTTTGCCCCTTTTCTCTTTTTCGTACCATTGAAAAGCACATCTCCCATGCTTTGGAGTCTCAACTCCTTGCCTTTTTGTTCCCCTAACACCCATCGAATGGCATCCACTATATTGGATTTTCCCGAACCATTGGGGCCCACTACTCCGATAACTTGTTCATTAAAATTAAGCACGGTGTCGTCAGCAAAGCTTTTAAAGCCCTTCACTCTTAACGTTTTCAATCTCATGGGGCAAAGATAGAATTATACATAGAGAATCCACATATATATAGGATAAAAATCACCTGACAGGCGATGTCAATGGATCAAAAGTAGGGTTATTTAGATTCTTTTGTTTTATTGGGTCTGGGGATTCTTTTAAACTTATTGGGACGACCGAGAATATCGAGATCATGTCTACGATGTAGGGCTTCCTCTGTCATTGGAGGTTTGTCTAGGTCATAATTAAACACTTTCGGTACAAAAAGAAGATGCCCGAGCACCAATTTATAAGCAGAATAAGAGCCATCTGTCACCCATTTAGTACCGCCCGCCGGATTACGCCCCATGGGAATGAGATGATCAAATATTATGGCATGAAAGGTAGTGTCATAGCGCATTGTTACATATCCATCCGAGGAATACCGCAATGGAAAACGATATAAATGCCTATCTGAAACACCGGATTCTCCGTCAAAAACAGGCGCACCAAATCGAATAGACTTATCCGGAGATATTCTAAGTACTTCTATTATCTTTTGCTTTTCATACATATCGGGACGTTGTAAGCCTAAGATCAAATACGAAGCCCCTTTCTGCCCAACATCCACAGGGATAAGTGTATAATAAAGGGCAGCAGGCCAGTTTTTCTCGGTTCGAAGTTCATAATTCATCTCCTGATTTACTTCATTATCGGAGGTAAATTTAATGACGGTGTCTTTCATTTGAAGGCATCCGAAATACTCGATGTGATCATGCATTCTCAATTGCCAGGTAAACAATCGAAGCGGATAAAGTGTATCAACCAATATCGACACATACTCCCCTAAAGAATCAAAAGGGTAATCAAATGTCCCCTGCCCTCGCAATACTCGAATAAGCGCCGTATCCAACTGCCGCTTATAAATCAAACGTGTTCTATAACTGCTGCCCCTATTCATCGAGTCGGCTAAACTGACCAGATAATGCTCTTGATCTAATAGTGTATTCTTAGGATGAATTTGTGCAAGCAATATACTACCGGAGCCTACTCCTAATAGAATAAAAAATACAATGGAAAATCGAATTCCATCCCTTATATAAGGCCTTCTACTACCAAATCTAATCAATTTATAGAGAAAATGTAAAAAAAACATTATAAATCCTTTTCAGATTATCAAAAAATGCTTATCATTGCGGTGAAACGAAAGACTAACCAATCATTTGGCTTGTCCAATGTGTCGTTCTACAACAACTCAATCACCGATTCTTACAACTATATAACTTATGCGATTATTGTAATCAGACATAAATCATTCAAGATTGGGGTAGTTCTTATAGAGCGTTTATTTAGCTAATAAATGTATCTCAAAAAAGGGCTTTGAAGAAATGAAACGTACATAAATTTTATTGATTATAAATTCACACAGAGTTTAGTTTAAAAAAATTCATGTGAGAGCGCAGCGGTTACATAGCTGCAGAAAATCTATAATACATTTATTTTCAATTTATTAGAAATTTTTAAAGATATGAAACGAGCATGAATTTTATTAATCATAAATTCACACAGAATTTAGTTTAAAAAAATTCATGTGAGAGCGCAGCGGTTACATAGCTGCAGAAAATTTATAATACATTTATTTTCAATTTATTAGAAATTTTTAAAGATATGAAATGGCTTATACTTTTTTTATGGTTGATACTGGGAATCGTTTATTATACCGGTAAATCCAATTTCAACAAGCAGTGCTGTCCAGGGATTAACCAAACCGGATCGACAGAAGAAAAAATGGATTCAACACAAGGTGTAGGTCAACCTCAACGTGACCCATTATTGTTTCAATACAATAGTGATAAAGCGGATACAACGGATCGTTTTTCTGCATATAGAGCCAGCGTGATCTCCTCTTTAAAAAAGGGGGAAAACCTTGTAATTACAGGATATTATAGTGAAAATGAAACGAATAATACTCCCTATGACAATCTAGGAATTGCCAGGGCAGAGGCGATTAAGGCTCTTTTCATTCAACAATCCGGAATTGCCCCTGCAAGAGTGCTTACAAAAGGAGAAATCAAAGAGGATGCTATTCAGCAAAGTGGTCTATTCAAGAGCCATATGTTTAGCACTACACCCGGCGATACCAATAAAAACAACGTCGTAACACTAAAGGATCGCACGCTGATTTATTTTGAGTATGGAACAGACAAAACCATTGAAGATGAAGATATATTGAGTTATCTGGACAAAGTCGCAAAATCTGTTTCTACCACCGGTCAAAAGATTTATTTAACCGGGCATACAGACAGTCAGTCGGGACGAGGATACAACTATAGGCTTGGTCTCAAAAGAGCTCAAAAGATCGCAGACTACCTCAAGTCCAAAGGCGTCTCCAGTCAACAAATAGTAGTAAGGTCCAAGGGGGAAGATGCACCTATTGCGCCTAACAGTTCAGAAAAGGGACGACAAAAGAACAGACGTGTAGAGTTAGAAATCAAATAAATAATTCACTTTAAAAACAATTAATATGGTATGGTTAAATCTCTGTGACCTCGGTACATTTCCATGGCTCTTGCTATGGTGGTTATTACCCTTCTTATTAGGTCTATTGCTCGGATGGGTGCTTTGGGCAAAGTACAAAGCATTACTAGAAGATTGTCAAAACACTTTAAGGCGGTGTCAAGAAGATTACAGCACCTTACAATCCAAGTTGGATGAATGCCAAAAGGCAAGGGAAGAGCTTATCTCTGACAATGATTCATTGCGTTTTCGAATTTCCACACTTGAAGCAGACTGCTCCAAACTACGCGAAGAGCTAACTGCCGCCTCCTCCCCTTCTTCCTCTGCATCATCGACTGCGTTAAACTTTCAATCAGATGGTGGCAATATTCATTCGGAAGCTAACGCCCTCTATACTGCCATTTCTGATGACAACCTAGAAGTTGTAGAGGGTATAGGTCCTGCTATGCATCGACTTCTAAATGAAAATGGCATTCATACCTGGAAAGATTTAGCTAATCATTCCGTCGAAAGCATTCAAGCCATGCTTGATAAACACGGTGGCAAATACCGTATTATTGATCCTTCCACCTGGGTAATTCAAGCCTCCATGGCCAGAGACGGCCAATGGGACAAACTCATAGAATTCCAAAAATCACTTAGTGGTTCTACGGTAAGTGATACTACTCAGACAGATGCCAAAGTAGAAAAAATACTGATAAAAATGGGCTTGCTGAAGAGTTTCAAGCAGGATGATCTCAAAGCTGTCGAAGGTATAGGACCTAAAATCGAAGCACTGCTGAAGGAGGCCGGTGTAAAAACTTGGCACGATTTAGCACAAGCTTCTGTCGACCATCTTCGCAAAATCTTAAGCGATGCTGGGCCCAGGTTCAAATTAGCTGACCCCGAAACTTGGCCTCAACAAGCCGATTTGGCAGACAAAGGAGAGTGGAAAGCTTTACAAGAGCTCCAAGACTTCCTTGACAGAGGTAAAGAACCCGGCAAATAGTTTTTAGATTGTGAACAGATATACAGGTTGTTTCCCTTATATCTGTTCACTTTTCTTGTTTCAACTCTTCTGTAAACCACCAAATCCAATCCCCTTGATTCATCTGCCATTCTCTGTTTAAACAGGGATTTGGATACAGAATCATTTGAAATGTATCTTGGACTTGTAGTGCCAACCTAAGAATCCCCTAATACAATTCGTCCCCTACTAGGACATGGATTTTAATACGCCCCACTGGTGTTGTTTATCTCGAGGTCATCCTTATCTTATACAGAAGGTTGTTTCTATTGCACATGAAAGGCTTCGCTACTGATGTATTAAAAAATTACACCCCAAGCTACTGGATTTCTCCTATCTCAACGCCCTCCTACTATATATAAGACCTAACTATGATTAGAAGTAACCCGTACGACCTGAACGGATAGAAATATTATGAACTCACATGTTTAATGCCGTGAACGTAAATATTTCGTATATAAGATTAATCAGCATTGATCAAACTATTCTATTATTTAGGCGTTGGATAACATATGAGAAATTTAGCTTATCTCAACAAGTATTTCATAAAATATAAATGGCGCGTACTGCTGGGAATACTGTTTGTAAGTGCCTCCAACTATTTTAGGATTCTGCAGCCCCAAGTAGTAAGGGATGCGCTCAACCTTGTTGTCCGGACTCTGAAGGACTACAAAGCAGCCTCTCCTACCCTACAACCGGAATTATATGATCAGCTCATCGTCCAATTAACACGATTTGGAGGATTGGTTCTCTTTTATGCGCTTCTCATGGGACTATTTATGTATTTTATGCGTCAAACGCTTATTGTGATGAGTCGTTTGATCGAATACGATATGCGCAAGGAGTTATTTCAGCATTATCTAGAACTAGACCAAGGTTTTTACCTCAAAAATAGAGTAGGTGATCTTATGGCCCGAATAAGCGATGATATTACTAAAGTAAGAATGTATCTGGGTCCGGGCATCATGTATATGATAAACTTAACCTCCCTCTCCATTCTAATAATATACTCGATGATAAAAGTTAGCCCTGCCCTAACTTGGTATGCCTTATTCCCTCTTCCCATTTTATCTATTTCCATCTATGTTATAAGTTCCATTATCCAACGAAAAAGTACTGCTATTCAAAAGCAGCTAGGTATTCTTACGAGTACCGCTCAAGAGACCTTTTCCGGAATTCGTGTCTTAAAGGTTTTTGTTAAAGAAAACGATTTTAAGCGTTCTTTTAATCGAGAGGCCAACCGGCTTTTTGACAAAAATCTGAGTATGACAAAGGTGCGTGCACTTTTTTTTCCATTAATTATTTTTTTAATTGGGATGAGCAATTTGCTTACGATTTACAAAGGAGGACAACTCCTCAACACAAATAAAATAACTGCGGGCAACCTAGCTGAATTTGTCATCTATATCAATATGCTCACATGGCCTTTTACTGCTATCGGATGGATAGCCTCTATCATTCAAGAAGCTTCTGCCTCACAAAAGAGAATTTTAGAAATACTAAGTACAAAAGCAACTATCCGATCGGAAGGAGATATAAAATCTCCCATCTCAGGAGATATTCGTTTTGAGAACGTTTATCTCAGATATGAAAAGGAAGGAAAAGGAGTCCTCTCCGGTATAGATTTGCACATTAAACCGGGGCAAAGAGTCGCTATCGTAGGGAAAACAGGGAGTGGGAAAAGCACCATTGCCGAGTTATTATTGCGGGTGATAGATCCCACAGAAGGAGTCCTATCGTATGATGGAATAAATGCCAGGATGTATGATCTTCACTTTTTGCGCAGTCACATAGGTTATGTCCCGCAAGACATATTTTTATTTTCTGACACGGTAGCGAATAATATTGGTTTTGCAACAGATGATGCCACCATGGACGAGATCATTGAAGCTGCTAAAAATGCAAATATCCATGAAGAAATAATCAATTTCCCGCAAGGTTATGACACGCTTGTCGGAGAACGAGGAGTCTCCCTTTCGGGTGGTCAGAAGCAGCGTTTGGCAATCGCTCGAGCCTTGATAAAGAGGCCAACAATTCTTTTACTTGATGATGCTCTATCGGCGGTTGACCCTACGACTCGATCTGCTATTTACTCTAGCATACAATCAAATGCTCAAAAACAGCAAGGAACTACTTTGATTACGATTACCCACAATTTCATACATCTTGATGACCTTGACAACATCTATGTCTTGGAAGGGGGCAAAATTACCCAAACAGGCACCGCTCAACAGCTTCTTGAAAATCAGAAGGGTTACTTCTACAAAGTCTATCAACATCAGAGAGAAAAGGACAAGAATCTTGAAGAATGAGATAAGGGGCACTTAATCTCCCTTCTTAGACAATTGAATCCCATTACTAACATTTACTTATCTCTCTTAAATTTTATTTTTCTAAAATACACCCCTGAACATGGAGTAGAATTCGTAGCGAGGGAGTCTTCGGCAATAAAAGCAGCGGAAGCGTAGTAGAATGAAATGCTTCATTTTGAAGTCAAATACGCCGCAGCAGAAGATAATCCGAGCGTTTATTGAAAGCAATATTTTGAAATTTAAGCAGTTCTAAAATAATTAAATTCTTTTGAAGGAAAAACTTACTCGAAATTAATTTGTAGACAATGGTTTTAAATATACAATGTCAATAATATATTCGTAGTTCAATTAAGTGGCAAATACATGAATTGGGTACTACTAAAAGGTTTAGGAAGTTAGTGATGGTGTGTTAGGTTGAGGCCGTAGACCTAAAACACACATCGTTGAAGATATACTGCATTCACATAGACACTTCTTATCTCACCAAGGTAACGTCCCCGTAATAATCTCTAATAACACCCGACTTAAACCGGACTTTAGTGGTATAGACATAAACCCCTGGCTGCATATTTTTACCCTGAAATCTCCCGTCCCAACCGAGCTCGATTCTATTAGGGAGAATAGATGCGGTATGAAAAATCCATTCTCCCCATCTATCATAGATATTGAGTTCAAGGATTTCCTCCACTCTCTTACTTCCAAAAACAGTAAAACCATCGTTTAAACCATCTCCATTTGGGGTAAAGACATTGGGGATAAACACCTTTGCACCATCGATTACTTTAATGGTAACTGCCCGTGTAATCTGACATCCATTATCATCTGTAAAGGTGACGGTGTAAGTCGTTGTCGAGGTTGGAGAAGCTTCCGTTTGTCTACAAGCCGGACAAATGAGGTCAAAAGAAGGTTGCCAGCTAAACCGTCCCCCACCTTGTCCAAAGGCGCTGCTATAAAGGAGCACTTCATCGCCCTTGAATATCGTGGTATCGGGTCGAATAGAAAGTATGAGACTATCTGCTCCGGCAATCTCTATGGTATCCCTCCAGGCACAGCCTAAACTGTCTATAATTACCATGAAATAGGTGCCCGGACTCAAACTGTCGTACGGCGGCGAAAGGGATTGATGTTCCGAATCTTCTAAGTCAAACTCCAGTTGTAAAGCAGAATTAAATACAATCTGTCCATCCTCTAAACCCGGACAAGATGCATCGACACTCTCTATGGAGTATAAAGGAGGTCGAGCCCCGACAATTTCATACCGAAACAATCGACTACATCCAATAGAATCTATAAGCTCGATTTGATGAATTCCCTTGGCGCATTTACGCTCAATATCATCCTGGAGGCCATCCCATAAAATGGTAATAGGTCCTTTTCCTCCTTGGGGTAAAAGATAAACCAAGGTTGAATCTACCTCCGGACAAGGTGCATCGTATCGTATATCCAATGTCAGGGGGTTTGTCTCAAATAAATCCACGAGGAGAATAGAATCACATTGATTTGAATTGGAAAAACGCATCTGATAGGTACCTGTTTTTTTCTCCCAATTATCAAAGATAAAAGCACTGTCTCCAGGACAAATATAAATCTGCGTATCCTGGATACTTCCTGAGGTAAGCCAAATATGAAGCCTTGCAATACTGTCACATCCATGTTGATCCGGTAGATGAAAGGAGTATATACCGGGACGGGAGATCATGCTGTCATGGACGACTAAAGTATCCCCTGCACAGAGCGGAAGGCTATCCGTAGAAGTTTCACGGGGAAATGTATAGACACTTATGGTATCCCGATTGATGCATCCTTCCTCGGTTCTTGCTTCCAGGGTAATAAGAGTAGTAGAGTCAATTCTAGCGTATACTTGTGCGCAGGTGTCACAATCGAAGATACCTTTGGGTCTCCATTGAAATTCATCAAAACTATCCGCTTGTAGAAATAGGATTTCCCCGGAACAAACAGTGCTATCTCTTCCTATATCCAGTATAGGCGGAGGCAAAATGGTAATCAGGATTGAATCCCGACTTTTTCTCCCACATTCATCCGTCACTTCTAGCCAGTATAACCCCGGTTGATTCACCCAGAGCATACTGTCTGTGGACCCATCTTGCCAATAGTATTGTTTGTACTTGTTGTCGGGAAGAATGGGTATAGAATCAAGGGTACAAGCTGAAATATCCGGTCCAAGGTTTAAGCGATTATAGGTGTCCGGACGAAAGACACTATCGATATTATTGAGATAATCACACTCTATGAATGGCGTATAAGGAAAGTTCTCCAATCGGAACGGAGCCTTGAGGGGGCCGGGTGCATTGGCCACAAAATAAAGGCTATTTACAGTAGTATCTGATATATTTAGGATGAAATCAATACAGCTGTCCACTTCTATTCTACGGGCAACGACAGCGGTAAGTAGACGAGGTGACGGTTGGGTTAAAGGATTCTCTGAATACACACTAATGGGTGTATTGGGATTTATTGGTTTATCACCTGCATTGCAAACTCGGATAAATACGCGATTCAAGCTATCCGAGCACTTGAAAATTAAGGTATCAATCCAGATATCTATAGCGGGTAATTGGTCATATGCATAAGGCATCAGATAATTATTGAGTAGTACACTGTCCGCCACGATATGATGCTCTTGCTGGTGGATAGGGACCGTTCCGTCATCATTGATATTGACATTGTAAAAAAGTTCCTGATTCCAAATGCTCCTTGTCAATGGCCATGGAGCTCCTGCAGAACCATAAGCTCGAAGCTGCTTCCCACAACCACAAAGTATTTCTGCTTCACCGTCTTTATCGATATCAGCGATAACCGGATATTCGACAAAAGTACCTGAAGTGCAGGGCGTCTTAAAAAGTACCTTTCCGCTCAATGCATCGATGATATTCAGATGGGTCTCATCTCGGTAAACGATTTCATACCGCCCATCCTGATTAAAATCAAACGCCGTACTTCCTGTCAATCCCGATTTGTCCGTCGTTGGCATAGATAAAATAACTTTCCAATTGCCCCCTTCCCAATCCAAGACTTGGTAGAGCAACGGGCTGTTGAGCAGAACTTCGACCTGTCCGTCTCCATCCAGGTCTCGCAAGATAGGCAGACCCATAAATCTGGCATTGAAGGGCACTGTCCTTTTTAATGTATAATCCGAAGTCAATCTAACGGGAGTCTGCCCATCCCAAACTGTTAAGCGTATCACTGAGTCCTGAAAGGAGGTAGAGCTGTAAAGGATATCCAAATCCCCATCTCTATCAAAATCGCAAACTGATGTAAATCCATCTGTGCCATTGGGCAATTGGACTTCCCTTTTTATACGTTGATGGATAGGAATTCTATTATCAAAAGTAACACTATACACTTCATTCCCTATCACTAATTCCATCCCCTGACAATCGGGGCAAAACCCATCCGGTAATATGTCTGCGACCACAGGAAAATAGACATCATGAAAAGAATCCCAGTTATGGATACGCCCAAAATTGGCGGAGGTATCCCCTTTAGCCATCAGATGACCATCCAATCCATTGAAGATGTAATTGGAGACGATGACTTCGGCATTGCCATCATGATTCATATCTGCAAAAGAAACGGGAGAAGACGTCCCTAAAGGATGCGCTGTAGTATACAAGGAAGAATCAGAGATCCATTTTAATTGGACCTTTCCCGCTGACCATTCATAGCAGTAAACTTGTCCTCCATTTCTACTATTGGAGAGGGATGAACTCAGAAAGACCATCTCACTCTTCCCGTCCTTGTCCAGATCTGCCAAAGCGATAGTGGGGTTGGTATAATTAATTATTGGAGCATCGTTCATCCTGTATTTAGTTGCTCCATTTTGAGCATTATAAATAACAAATCCACTATCCAATAAGTTGAACACATCATGGTTGAAAGGTCCCTTTTTCCCTATAATATCGGGCCAACCATCCCCATCAATATCACCTGTAACAGGAAGGCTGTATTCATGCCATAAAGTATCCACAGACTCCCATTCGAGCTTCACCAATACCGGTGTATCAGGAAAAGGACGGATACAATCCAATGGGCAAACCTTAAAGTATTGATGATCGCAGACTTTTGTACAGCCACAATCGGGATCGTAACAATCAATCAATCCATCCCCATCATCATCAATACCATTGGCGCATATCTCTATAAGAAGTATCGGCCCACTCATCAGCCATACATTCAGTAGGATCAAAAAACAAACAACAAACAATTTATACAGATGCTCCTTCATAGACAAAATACCATTTAACCCAAGAGATGCATTAGAAGAAAGCTAGCTAACTAACTCCTTAACCCCCCCTTGTCTTTCATTCAAAAACACATAATGTCTTAGGCCCCCCAAAGCTACATTAATTTTACCTATCATCCCATATTTAGTTATAAGAAATTGGGCTTACATGCTCAGTGGATTATCCAAATTAAAATGAGGTATGAAGCATTCCTTGATGGAAAATCGTCTTTTTTTATTGTACTTTTAAAGAACTGCTATGTAAGTGGATAAAAAACATTACTTTTGCATGGATATTCGACAACAAATTAAATTTTTTTAGAATATGTCCACTGTATTAAACGTATTAAAAAAATATATAAAGCCAGGGAATAAGTACCTTTGGGTAATTGTGGCCTTTATCCTTTGGATGGCATTTTTTGATTCTCATCGCATATCCATTCAATGGGCTTTGTCCCGAAAGGTGCATACACTTGAGAACCAAGTGCAAGATTATCAGCAAAAGATTGTTCAAGCCAAAAAGGATGCGATTGATCTGGAAGTAAATAAGGAAAAATACGCTCGGGAGAAGTATTATATGCACACCCCCGGAGAAGATGTATTTATCATGAAATAGACCTAATAACATAAACGCTTAACGCATTAAAAACATAAAAACATGTCTGTACTATTAAATAACGATACGAGGGTAATCGTCCAGGGTTTTACTGGTAAAGAAGGTAGTTTTCATGCACAAAAAATGATAGAATACGGCACGAATGTCGTCGGAGGAGTAACGCCGGGGAAAGGTGGCCAAACTCACTTGGGGCTTCCTGTTTTTAACACGGTTGATGAAGCGGTGCAGTCAACCCGAGCCAATGCATCCGTCATATTTGTTCCTCCTGCTTTTTCTTCTGATGCCATTATGGAGGCAACGGATGCAGGCTTGGATTTTATTGTTTGTATCACAGAGGGAATTCCCGTTCAAGATATGATCAAGGCCAAAGCATATGTAAATGAGCACAATGCTGTGCTTATAGGGCCCAACTGTCCGGGGATTATTACTCCCGGAGAAGGAAAAATCGGTATCATGCCGGGTTTTATACACAAGAAAGGAAATATCGGCATTGTCTCTAGATCCGGAACACTTACTTATGAAGCTGTAGACCAGGTCACCAAAGTAGGATTAGGGCAATCTACCTGCATCGGAATCGGTGGTGACCCTATTCCCGGCACTACAACCCAACAGGCCGTCGAGTATTTCATGAAGGATCCTGAGACTAAGGGAATCATTGTAATTGGAGAAATCGGTGGAAATATGGAAGCTGATGCGGCCTATTATATTAAAGAGCATGGTACCAAACCTGTAGTGGCTTACATTGCAGGTATTACTGCACCTAAAGGTAGGACAATGGGGCATGCAGGAGCCATCATCGGTGGAAAAGCCGATACAGCTGAGGAGAAGATGAAAATCATGCGTTCTTGTGGCATTGAAGTGGTCACTAATCCCGCTGAAATAGGAGAAGTAACTTATAGGTTAATGAAGGAAAACAATCTGCTAGGGTAAGGTCATTGGAGATATAGGCATAATCTACTCTAACAGGTTTTAAGGGCGTTCATCTATTGTCACCTTTTTCATGTCCAACATGGCTTAACCGACACTGTAAGTTACACAACCGGAGACAGTTAAATATCATTCACTGTTTTTAACCAACTGCCATAAAGTATATATCATTTTTTTTTGGCCTGTAAGATCATAAAGCATTCTTTGCCTAAACGCGGTTTAATAGAGTCCTTAGAGGGTGCTAACTCCAATAGATTAAAAAAGGGGGTGAAAAGTGTTTTATATTCCTCAATTGTACCACCAAATGGTGGGCCATCGAATTCAAATTCAGTCATAAATAATAGTCCCGCGAGTATTCCTCCGGGCTGTAAAAGCATTTGACACTTTGAAGCGTACTTTGCTCTTAAGTCTTTTGGTAGTGAACTGAAAAAGGTTTGTTCTAGTATGAAATCAAAGGGTCCCTCCAACTGGAAATAATCAGTAACCAAAAGATGCTCCCTAGGAAAATCCCGTACTCGCATTTTAAAGCCCTCCATAGCAGAAGAGGACCAATCGCAAACCCACACATTGTTATACCCCATCCGATGTAAGGCTTCCGCTTCCCACCCGTTACCCGCACCAGGGATAAGTATCTTAGCTGTTTTGGAGATATTTTTAAGCGCAAAATTCATCAAAGCAGGAGAGGCATACCCAATGTCCCAAGGAGTATCCCTAACTTTATAACGTTCATCCCAGCGCTCCGGATTGAAGTCACTTCGCTGTTTCATTTGCATATCTTTTTACAAAAGTATTAGCTGACACAAAAAAATTTATGCGCATATTTACTCCTAACGCTCTACATATTTTGAGTTAATTTTCTTACGAGTTTAAAATGGCTGAAGAACACCTTGGCCACAACACGGATGACAGTATAAGTCGGAATAGCCAACAACATACCAAACAGTCCACCTATCTGAGCACCAACTAAAAACACGAGGAATATTTCAAGTGGATGAGCCTTAATTCTAGAAGAAAAAATCACAGGTTGTAAAACAAAATTATCTAATAATTGTGCCAACATAAATATTATTGCTACAGTCCCGAGTCTAGATAAGATGGCTAAGCCAGATGCGCTGTCGATACTATTCGTTAAGGTGACAAATATTCCAAAAAGCGCACCGAGTAGTGATCCAACATAGGGAATAATGTTCATAATACCTGCAAAAAATGCAATGAATAAGGCATTTGGTATGCCGGCTAGGCTAAGCGCTAAAAATATAAAGCTAACCATCGATATCATCCTAAGCAGTTCCCCACCAAAATACCGTGTTAATAGGCGCGTAGCTTCTTTTACCGCTTGTTCGACCTGCGCTTCATAAGATTGTGGTACAACCATCTTAAGCCCGGACATGAACAAGCCCTGTTCTCTTAAGAAAAAAAAGGCTATAAAGAAGATAGAAAACAATCCGACCAAAGCATCTTTGAGACCAAAAAGAAAAGACCCCAATACCGCTGTTATCTTAGAGGGGTCTATCCACGATAATAAGAAATTCTGAACATTATCCTGTGTATTCAGATCCCCGACATTCAAGAGGCCTTTGGATTCTAACCATATTTTCAATTGCTCTAATGGCTCTGCCAACAATTTCCCAAATGCATTGTAGTCCACATTCGATAGGATATCTACTTGATGAATGACGAGGGGAATAAAGAGAATCGCATATAATACAATCCCGACAACAAACAAGAGTAATACCAGCAATGCTCCGATAGATCGTCCACCTTTAAAACGACCTAAAGGGGTCTTCATTACCAATACATTCATCAAAGGCTGTCCGAGCAGGGACAAAATCCAAGCTCCAATAATATAAGCGACAACGGTCCTGAAGTAATACAACAAAAGTAAGAGGATGACCCCTCCTATAACCAGCGCCCAATTTCTTGTATTATTCTTGATCATACCTCAAAGATACAACATTGAGAGGAACAAACTTACATTCCGGCATTTGGATGCAAGCTAGATCGAAAAGTAAGCATTGTATCAACGCGTAAGACCACGGCCCAAAGGACTACAAATACTCGTCAAGTTGGATTCTTTTGTATTTAAAAAAGTCTGAATCGATATACATTTTCTGCCAGATCGCATATCCTAAAATTACCCACAAAAAGTTGTAATGCCATCTCATTCTAGGATGAGGGGGTGCATCCAGAATATTGCGGATGTAGGAATAATTAAAGATACCTTGTTCCTTTACAAACTGCTCCGAGAGAACAGCTTCTGATACTTGTTTCAAGTCCTTTTTAAATTGGATATAGGGGTTTACTGTGAAGCCCCACTTTTTCTTCTTAATAATTCGAGAAGGTAAATGAGGTTCCATGGCTTTTCTGAAGAGGTATTTCGTCTTGCCGTGTTTCATCTTCAGGTGCAATGGTATAGAAGAAGCAAAGCGGACCAAATCCAAATCAAGAAAGGGAACACGTTCTTCGACTCCATTGGCCATAGACATGCGGTCCTCTACCAAAAGATAATCATTGACCATCTTAGTATTCATTTCCACAGCCATAATTTGATCGAGCCCTTCTAGCTCACCATACCGCTCAAAAAGCGGGGAAAATTCCTCTTGGACGACACGGTGTAATTGATTGTCCCGAATAAATGATTTTGTATAGATTTTTGAGAACATTCCTTCATCCATTTCCCACACATTGCGCAATATCAAATAGTAGCGCTGAATATCACCAATGGAAAGTAGCATCTGAGCACCTCTGCGATATTCGTCCCAACGCAATGGACCATAGTTGGATTGGACTTTAAATAAGATCTTTGAAAGACCTTGCATAACTTTAAACATCGGGGCAGGCATATGTTTATGCCAAGTATTAAATGGGTAGATGAGTCGATGGATATCGTATCCTGCGAATAGTTCATCTCCTCCTAACCCACCTAAGACGACTTTGACGTCTTTGCGCACATACTTTGACATGTTAAATCCCTGCAGTAGGTTAATCTTCGGTTGTTCGGCATGCCAAAGGACCTCCGGGAAACCCTTTAAAGGATCAAAACTTAAAGCCGTTCTATTGTGTTTTGTATGAAAAGCATCCGCTACGAGTTGGGCATCATCAAATTCATCTGTAGGTTCATTGAAGCCCATGGTAAAGGTATTGATTTCGCCAACTTGCAATGCAGCCATTTTTTGCACGATTGCAGAAGAGTCCAAGCCTCCGGAGAGATAAACTCCGATGGGAACATCACTTACTAATTGTCGCTGTACAGCTTGGCGAATGTAAAAATGAATCCCTTCAATAGCTTCTTTTTCCGTTATTTCATAATTAATGACAGGGATATGTTCAAAGTACCGTCCATACTTCACCTTCCCATGGCTGTACAACATCCAAGTACCCGGAGGAAGTTTCTTGATTCCTTCAAAGAGGGTTTCATCTGTCTGTGTATATCGCAGATTAACCTGGATATGCAGGGCGCGATAATTGGGTTTTCTAGGCACTTTAGGATGAAGTAGAATTGCTTTTTGTTCAGAAGCGAAACAAAAAAAATCTTCCCCTTGATAGTAATATAAGGGTTTTATACCAAAATGATCCCTCGCGAAGAAAACATCCCCTGATGCAAGATCAAAAATGGCGAACGCAAAAATCCCATTTAATTTATCAAGCACAGCTTCTCCCCAAAGTTCATATCCGTATAATAGGACTTCGGTATCGGAATGGGTACGGAATAAACAACCTTGGAGTTGAAGTTCCTCTCGTAGCTGTTTGTAATTATAAATTTCTCCATTAAATACGATAGTATATCTATTGTTTGGAGTAGACATAGGTTGGTCACCGCCTTCCACATCAATTATGGAGAGCCTTCTATGTCCTAGCGTTGTTCCCCCTTCAGAAAAGATATGAAAGCCATCCGGTCCTCGATGAGCCAATATATCTAGCATTTGCTCCATCAAATCCTTTTGAGGAGCACCGGAATGTTCGAGTATTCCCGCTATACCACACATAGGCTACAGTCTATTTAATTTTTGTAATGTTTTCATTTTAAGTCGATACATATTAATAATGCCTATCGGATTCAAATAAGCACTCCAACGTTGAGCAAAGGCTTTAAAATCAGTTTTTCCTGTCATATGGTACAGTATTTCCATCTGTCCAATAACGAGATTCATATACCCAATCGTACATGGGTCTTCATTGGGATAGCCAGGCATATCACATCTATTGAATCTTAGCCATTTACCGGTGTCATACCAATGAATAGTTTTTAACAATCCCGATATCCCCTCTTCAAACAATTCAAGAGCCAACGCATTATTGTCCTTATCGTAAGCGGGGGGGACGGCTCTGATATAATCGAACAATCCAAACAGAGAAAAGATGTGTCCATCCAAAACACGTGTTGGCCATTGTGCGACATATTCTTCATAGAATACGGTACCCATCTCACGATCAACGGATACGCCACCGTCTTTAATATCCTTTGAAAAGGGAATTAAGGCATTGGAAGCAAGGGAGAAGTATTTTTCGTCTCCACTCTTTTGCCAAGCCCTTAGCAGCACAGATATAGCACGACTTTGGCTGAAGGCAGATTTCCAAGGTTTGGATACTTGGTATTCGGGTTTAGGTACATCTGTTAACCAGTAGGCCCCTAATTCAACAGAATAATTGGCATTATCGACAAACCAGTCAGCGATACGCATAAAATGTTCTCCGGCTTCAGCTTCTCCTCTTATATAGTCGTGCCAACGAGCCAGAGCATATTGCCCTATACTTATCGGATAGTAATGTAAGGAAGCATTTTCAACATCGATATAAGTGGTATTAAGTGGAATTCCTCGATCATCAAAGGAGTGCAAAAGTCTATTTAAAGATTTGAATTCCGAACGAAACAAGATATAATACTCCTTGAGGTCTGTCCCATAAGGTCCGGTGACCACAGGGGTCTTTTTTCGCAACATACGCAGATCATTGCGCAATTTGCCCGCCATGAAAATTAGTTTTTTCAGATGCATGCGTCCAATATTTGAGAGAGTTGCTTCGCCAATGCCTTTCTGCTGTATTTTTGAATTTCCAAAGCGTCTGAAGCATGTTTTTTGCCTTTACGCCAATTCTGCAATTGCCTCAATAAAATATCTAATGGGTCACTATCGTGATCTATCATAATACCTGCTTTACATGAATTGATAATTGCAGCAGCTTCACCGGAAGATGCGCCGATCCCTAAGATAAAATTTCCTGTAGCCAAGTATTCAAAAAGTTTACCTGTCAAGATGCCTTCCCCATGCTCTTTGGGTAAAACGAGCAGTAACATATCTGCCTTACAAATGACCTTCACTACTTCAGAGTGTGGGACATACCCTTTCCACTGAATCATTGGGGCAAGGCTAAGTCTGTTTACCGTATCATGAACCACTGCATCCTGCTTACCATACATTTCCACCACCAATTGGGATTGGTATTCAGGGGGTAATCTAGATAATGCTTTAAAAAAATTAATAGGATTTTGAGTATATGCCATAAATCCGGCATATACAATGGTAAATTTACTATTAGGACTATCTTCGAAGCAGTTCTTAAAATCAAGATCATCGTAGCCATTGGGTAGAACGATAGATTTCGATTCAGGCGCTTGAAGAAGTCTAAGTACACCTTTACTGACACCGATTATTTTATTCGCTTTCTGCAGGACACCTTGCTCCAATGCCAGATTTTTCATATTTGCCCAATGAGATCTCTTAATCCCGGCATCCCAAAAGGCTTTGGTCCAAGGGTCGCGAAAATCAGCCACCCAAGGAATCCCACTTTCTTCTGCAAGTGTGCGGGCTATAAGCTGAAGTGAGTGAGGTGGAGAGGTGGAAAAGATAATATCCGGAGTATCCTCTTGGATGATATTTCGCCCTGCAGATATCGCGGACTTCACCCAGCCTATTCTAGCATCAGGTATAAATAAATTCATCCTAATCCATCTCGCTATACGCCCAAGCATACCCATTTTTTTATTATTAAGCACAAAGGTATCGATCCCTTTCCCCTTTTGACCCATAATACGTTTGTATATTTGGAAGTATGAAATGGCAGGTGCAGTGACCACACGAACACCTTCCGGAATTTCTTCTGCCAGATGTTTATCCAGGACAGGATATTCGCCATTAAGAACAGTCAACACAGTGACTTTCCACCCTAAGCGATACAAGTACTTAACAAATTTCAAAGGCCGTTGTACTCCCGGGCCACCGGAAGGGGGCCAATAATAGGTAATCACCAGAACATGCCTATCGGCTACAAGTTTCAAGACGGTAAAAATTTAAAACGTGTTCTTATTCCCGGAATCATCAAGAGGAGTAGCAATAAAAATCCAATAAGAACTACCAGGGACAACCACTTAGAAATCCCTTGAGCTTTCAACACAGAATCAGGTTCAAACTTAAGGGCCAAGGCATGTCTGCCTTCCGGGACAAGTATTCCACGCAATGCATAATTCACTCTATACAATGGAACTTGTTTTCCATCGATATAAGCTTTCCACCCTTTGTCGTACCATATCTCAGAAAATACTACAAATTGGTTAAGCGAAGAATTAAAATCGTAGCCCAAACGCTCCGGGGAATAAGAAAGTAACTTAACAAATCCATTTGCGGCAAAATTGGTATTATGGTGAAGCCCCTCTGCCATAGAGGCATCCATGATCGCCTCTTCCTTAGGGTCAAAGGTCTTGAGTGCTGCAATTTCTTCATCGGGACCTGGAACAGTAATGATGCGTTTAATCATCCACGCATTGCCCAATGCACGCGGATTAAAATGAGCTTTACCTGATTTGTCTATCAGATATCGCATATTGAGCATATTGAGCACTTTTTCATTGCCCAGAGCGATATGGTGATCGATCAAATCCTGGTAGCGCTGTAATTTAGCCGCGGAATACCCTCCTATCGTTTTGTGAAAATAAGAGGAATGAGACGAATTAAATGGATCTCTTGATAAATCATGTACTCTGTAATACAATGTTTTATCCTTTAAGATCTCCTTATCCACATTGCGCATTGTGAAATTATTTTTATATCTGGATGCCGGGACAAACTTGTCCGTTCCAAAATAGCGTTTCGCCTCCATCCCCAAGTCTATAAAAGTCAATAATCCCACTATTATTAAAAGGTGCGTCTTAGTGATTTTACTTTTTATAAATGTCCAAACTGCAGCCGCGGATAATCCTACAAATACAAAAGACTTCAATGCATCTTTCATTAGTAGGGACTTTCGCTCCTCTAAAACTGCATCTAACATAGCCCCTTGAAATCTTCCATCTCCAGCGCCTTGAAAGGATAAAATATAGGGACCTGCCAACGCTAAAATAAGCGCTATACCTCCTAGTATTCCGAACGTCACTTTCAACCATTTCATAACATCCCCCTTATCATACCTGCCGGAGTAAATTCCCTCTAGTGTAATCAAACTCAAGACAGGCATCAAAAAGGCAGTTACAGAAAGTACCGAGTTCGGTGTACGAAAATTATTAAACAGTGGTAAATAATCAAATAGTAAGTGATTGAACCATTCAAGATTCTTCCCCATGGCCAACAAGAAAGTAAGCAATACACTTATTCCTATCCACCATTTTATCTTTCCTTTTTCTAAAAACAATCCCAAAATGAAGAAAAACCAGATTACTGCACCAAAGTAAGCCGGACCACTCGTAAATGGTAAGCTCCCCCAATACAACGGGGCGGTTTTCAACCGCTGCCCTCCATTTTTACGCATAAATGTATTGAGTGGACCGTCTTTTTTAATAGGCTCTGCAGATCCTCCTCCGACGATACCCGGAATATAGGAGGAAATATTATCCAGCCAGCCATTAGACCATTGCATCGCATAGTCCCAAGACAATCCCTTCACCCCACTACTGCTACCCTCATTTTGTGATTTGCGGAGTATAGGCTGACCACGCATAGTATCTTTATTGTAATCATAGAGCGTCCAAATATTATCCACATTGGCTCCTAAGGCAATGATAAGAGCTACAATTAGAACAAGAGAACTCTTAATAAAAGTTGCGATACGATTATTCTGAAAGGCATCTTTAAGGGCAAGTAAAACATATATTAGACCCGATAGGCCTATGTAGTATAACATCTGCGGATGGTTAGAAAACAAGGCTAAAGATATACCCAACATAAATAGTAACCCCCCTATTAAATACTTGCCCTTATAGGCCGTAATCCACCCGGCCAAAATAAACCCAATGTAACTCAAGACATTTAATTTATTGGAATGTCCGGCATCCCATAGTATAAAATTATTCGTACTCAAAGCGGCGGCAATGGCACCTATAATTGCGATCCATGACGAAAATCCAAGCACAATAAAGAGTATATACATCGAGAGCATCATGACAAAAAAGTATCCTATCGGCCGCGAAATACCCAATCGCAGCACATTTCGGATATACTTAAGCATATTCCCCTCCCGATCCATGCTAATCGCATAAGCTGGCATTCCACTAAACATCGAATTGGTCCAAAGGGGCTGATGTCCGGTTTCCTTTTTATAGTCTTTTAACTCCTTGGAGGCAGCTATAAAAGAGACGATATCCCCTTGGGTAGTCACTTTGCCTTCGAGCTGTGGATAGAAAAAAAATAGGTTTACCACGAAAAATATTAAGATGGCAACAATATGAGGTAAAAAAGCCCGTAAAGAAGCCGAATTTACTGTTGTTTTTGTCATGGATTAAGAGTTTTTTACAAAAATACGAATATTTTGTAATAGTCAATTGTCAATGAACTAAGAGAAGTAGCCCCGCCAGGACTCGAACCTGGATCTAGAGTTTAGGAAACTCCTATTCTATCCCTTGAACTACAGGGCCGGTTAGTGGAGCACAAAAGTAGTAAAAAAAGACAATCAAGGACTATCCTTTCTTTAAAAGAATAAGTGAAGAATCATTTATGAAGACGAATTATTCTTATACTTGGCTATGAGTTCATCTATTCTGGACAGTTCATCCAGGGTCTCATCCAAGAATAAACGAAGTTGGGGAATTCTCCGCACTTTATTGCGAATACGCTTGGCTAGATTTTGTTTTAGTTTCCATAGATTTTCTTTAATTTGTTCTAATGCTAGTTCCTTGTCCTCTACATTAAAAATACTCACATAAATAGACGCTAGACTAAGATCAGGTGTCAATTCGACTTGTGTAACAGTAACCAGTGCACTACCATAAATATAATACCCCTCTTCTCTCAACACATCACTAAAATGACGTTTAATCAGCTCTGAAACTTGCATTTGTCGTTTGGAGGCCATAGGTAGACTTTTAGATACTTTTCTATCAACTAGAACGCTTAAAGAATATAATATTTTATTCAGAATTAAACAAAAAACAATCAAATAACGCTTTGGTTTAGGAATCCTTGTTCTATTTTTGTCCTTTTCTAATACTTAAGACTTTGTCAGAAAGTGCAAACATACTGGATACTTCCATCGAATACCTTAAGGGCGTCGGACCCGTGAAGGGGGAGCTTCTACGAAAAGAACTGAATATTCATACTTTTCGTGATCTTTTACTCGATTTTCCCTTCCGATATATCGATAGGACACGAATTCTCCCTATTCGAGAGATTCAAAAGGACAGCTTGGTTCAGGTGAAGGGAAAACTAATTGATCTAAGTGTTATTAAAGCGGGGAAGAGAGCACGATTGGAAGGGCTTTTGAGAGGAGCGTCAGGAAAGATCAAGTTGGTGTGGTTTCAGCGAATTAAATGGATTGAGCGAGCACTTAATTTAGGACAAGAATATATCGTTTACGGCCGAGCCAATAGATATGGTTCAGGTTTTTCAATAGTACACCCGGAGATGGAGCCATCTGCAGGGCAATCGGTTGCCCTCGCTTTACAACCTGTCTATCACAGCACTGATAAACTCAACACAAAGGGGTTAGATGCAAAAGGACGTCGCCAATTAATTTCCAATTTATTAGAGAAACTATCGTCGATTAAAATAAAGGATAATCTACCGAATTACCTCCTTGAACGCCTCCAACTTCCAACGAGAAATGAGGCCCTTTACAATATACATTTCCCCAAGAGTGAACAAGCGCTCAAAGCGGCTCAAAACCGTTTGAAATTTGAAGAATTCTTCTTCCTTCAACTCCAACTTCTCTATAAAAAAACAAGTCGCAAGCAACTCATCAAAGGATATGACTTCCCGACGGTGGGTCAACTATTTCATACCTTCTACAAGGAAGTTTTACCCTTTACGTTAACTGGAGCACAACAACGTGTTATCCGTGAGATTCGCAATGATCTTAAGAGTGGTGTCCAAATGAACAGACTGCTTCAAGGGGATGTAGGGAGTGGAAAGACAATCGTCGCTCTAATGTCAATGCTTATTGCTTTGGACAATGGATTTCAAGCTTGTCTAATGGCGCCTACTGAAATTCTCGCACAGCAGCATTTTAGTAACTTGTCGTCTAATCTCCAATCATTGCCTATCCGTATTGAACTACTCACAGGAAGTGTCAAAGGTAAACGGAGGAAAGCCATTCTGGAAGGTCTACAACAAGGTAAAATTGACATTCTTATCGGGACACATGCACTATTAGAACCAACTGTTGTATTTTCAAACTTAGGATTGGCTATAACAGATGAACAGCATCGTTTCGGTGTCGCCCAAAGAGCTAAGCTATGGGCAAAAAGTAAGCCCTACCCTCCCCATATTCTCGTAATGACCGCAACTCCCATTCCGCGAACCCTTTCAATGACCTTATATGGGGACTTAGATGTATCCATCATTGACGAACTTCCACCCGGGAGAAAGCCCGTGAAGACCATTCGAAAAAGTGATACGCATCGTCCGGAGGTAATGGAGTTCCTTCGTCATCAAATTCACCAAGGTCGTCAAGCATACATAGTATATCCTCTTATCGAAGAATCTGAAAAACTTGACTTAAAAAACCTTTATGATGGTTATGAACAGATCCTACAATATTTTCCATTGCCAAAGTATCAAGTGAGTGTCGTACACGGAAGAATGAAGCCGGAGGCGAAAGAATCAGAAATGAAGCGTTTTAAAGAAGGGATAACTCAAGTTATGGTAGCTACGACCGTAATAGAAGTAGGGGTTGATGTTCCCAATGCTTCAATTATGGTCATTGAAAATGCAGAGCGATTTGGATTATCCCAACTACATCAACTTAGAGGAAGAGTGGGAAGAGGCGCTGAACAATCCTTTTGCATCTTGATGTCTAGTTATAAATTAAGTCGGGAAGGACGTATTAGATTAGACACTATGTGTAGAACGAATAATGGATTTGAAATCGCTGAAGTAGACCTTAAACTAAGGGGCCCCGGACAACTTGAAGGTACACGACAATCCGGAGTGCTTTCTTTCAAAATCGCCAACATCGTACAAGACACACAAATTCTCCAATCTGCTAGAAAGATAGTAACTCAAATTCTCGGTAAAGATCCCGGCCTTGCCCATCCGGCAAACAGTGTATTGAAAAAGTATATTGAGGGTCAAAAGCGGAAGAGCAACTGGAGCTTAATTAGCTAAATTCTCCTCTGGGAATCATTACAAAGAAAATATCGGGGTCGCCACCCTACTCACAGCCCTATTCTACCCCTATAAGTACCATTGAATTCATATACGATAAAACTTAAAAAACATCGTTTCAAGAGCCAGGCTATCTTCTATAATGGGTTATGTAGCAATAGTGATTAACCAATTTGGACTGGATGCTATTGCGAAGAATTGTCTCCCCGGATTATTCTTTTAAGATTAATATCTTCCGGCTTGACCTTAGCCTCCTTTTTAGCCTCTTCAGTAAGCTGCCGGCCGGCAGCTGTCTTGTTTAAAAAATACCATATCCCATATCCTATCCCTCCGACAATGATTAAAGTGATTAATAACCGTGAAAAAGAAGTCAGTCGTTTGGCCATTAGCATATGTTTACTTGAGCAATATGCAAAAGTATGAATAATAATCCAATAGTCTATACATTATCCCTAAATCATGCTCAGACCATTTAGTTATTAGGCGCACTTAATACAGATATGTAAAATGAACTTATTCTTTTATAATTATTCTTTGTGATGATTTTCTTAAGGAAAGGTATTACATGAATCCTCTGTATACACCAAATCGCTATTATCTCTTACACTAATTACTTCCTCATCGAGAATGGATGTTCATCCGTTGCTAAGGACAACCGTTCATCTGACTGATGATAAATCATACAATAGCTATCGTCTTAGGATTCTTTACAATTCCTACTCAAACATGCCGGATCATAAACCTCAGTAGGAATAAGTTCAAGTAAGACGTTCAACTATAAAAGAAGAAGGAATATAAAAAATTCAACTACATTTGCAGCTTAAATGTAGTTGAAATCCATGACAGTAAAACCCTATGAAGCGGATGGGAGCAAAAAGCAGCAAGTCAAACAAATGTTTGACCGCATCTCTCATCAATATGACAGATTAAACCACTTGCTTTCTGCAGGAATTGATGTACGATGGCGCAAAAAAACAATACGAGAGATTGAAGGTGTTCATCCTAAGCAACTATTGGATGTAGCGACAGGGACGGGTGACTTTGCTATGATGCTTCAAGAGCGATGGCCTGAGAGTAACATTACGGGGTTAGATTTATCTCCCGGCATGTTGGATATTGCTAAACAAAAAATTGAACGCGCCGGATTGCAACAGCGTATCAAATTAGTAGAAGGAGATTCAGAGAATTTACCTATGGAAGACAATTTTTTTGATGCGGTTACCGTTGGATTTGGAGTGCGCAATTTTGAGAATCTTGAAAAAGGGATAGCTGAGATGTTTAGGGTTCTTCGTCCTCATGGGCGATTGGCGATTTTGGAATTCACAAAACCACGTACTCCCTTAATTAAGCCGCTTTTTCAATTGTATTTTAAGCATATACTTCCTAGAATTGGAGGAGCTATATCAGGTGATTCAGCAGCTTATAGGTATTTATTTGATTCGGTACAAGCCTTTCCTGAATATGAGGAATTGACCTCTATTATGAAAAAAATTGGATTCCGGAAAACGTATTACAAACCCTTAACTTTTGGAATATGCTGTATTTACATTGGAGAAAAATAAGTCTTATTAGCAGCTTAGTAGCTTTATTGGCGTTTTCTCCAACTCTTCATGCTCAACACAGCTCGGATAATATTAATTATTTTGCCTTTAGCAAACGTCCTTATTATTTTGGTTTGCGGATTGCCTCGATTTATTCCGATTTCCAAATAAACCCCTCCAAGAATTTTATTGGCGGAGATTACACCACAATTAAATCCATCACCGGATCGGGAGCAGGTGCAAGCGTGGTATTCAATCTTAAAGTGGGCAAATTCTTCGACTTAAGGTTATTGCCTACAGTCTCTTACCAGAGCAGAGATTTTATATTCACTTCACCTTCTCAAGGAGAAACTACAGATAGAATTGAATCTATTTTTTTGGAAATGCCTATCCTAGTACGTTATAAATCAAAAGCGTACAAGGACAAGAAAGCATTTCTAGTCGGAGGAGTAAAATACGCATATGATGTTCAGAGTAACAGCAAATTAGACCAAAAGCGATTTAATGATATTTTGCGAACGTCCCCTCATGACTTTTCTCTTGAAATAGGTGCTGGTATCCAGTTCTTTTTCCCCTACTTCATATTCTCTCCTGAAATCAAATTCTCACAAGGTATCGACAATATGCTCATATACAATAAGAACCTACCCCGAGCAAAAGTTATTGAGAGTATTCTTTCCCGATCCATTAGTATATCCGTACACTTCGAAGGGTAAGAATATTATTTATTTTTATTTTTTACCGCCTCCCAAGTCTCGAAGAGTTTTTTTTGCTCAGGACGTTCTAAAGGCATTTCCGTAAGAGGAGTGCAAGGGGCCCAATGTTGTCTTAAATCCTCCGGCAATCCTTGATACAATTCTGTTCCACGTGTTTTCCAGGCTAACATCTTATCATCTACTTTTCTAATAATTTTACCGGGATTACCGACTACTAGACTTCGCTCAGGGATGATTTGACGTGCTTTGACCAAGGTTAATGCTCCTATAATAGATCCTGCCCCAACAGACGCTTCATCCATCACAACAGCATTCATCCCCACAAGGACATTTTCCCCGATATGAGCTCCATGTATAATCGCGCCATGGCCTATATGGGCTCCTTCGTCCAGATGAACCTCCACGCCCGGGAACATATGGACAATTACATTTTCCTGTACATTGGCGCCATCATGAATAACAATCCCACCCCAATCTCCTCTCAAGACGGCACCCGGTCCTATATAAACATCTCTACCTATAATGACATTGCCACGAATCGTAGCAGAAGGATGCACGAATGCACTTGGATGAACCACCGGGATAAAACCTTTAAAAGCGTAGAACATAAACATAGCTTTAACTCCCCGTAGTATGTGATCACATCACTAACGGACAAGGAGAGGATTGATAAACATTTTGCAAAATTGCAGTATTTCTTGAACATTAGACAAAAAAATAGTCTTTTTATATTAAAGATGCAATAATATGAGTAGGTTTACTTCGCAATTTCACAAGTTCTTTACAGCCTTAGAAAAAAACAATAATAGAGAATGGTTTCATAAGAACAAGACACTCTTTAAGGATGAGGTGGAAGCTCCATTTCACCATTTCATAGGGGAGTTAATGCATTATCTAGAAAATAAGGGAGAAACATTCAACAAGACTTCTACAAAAGACTATGTGTATCGCATCTATCGAGATGTGAGATTTAGTAAAGACAAGAGCCCTTACAAAGTCCAAATGTCTGCGATTTTATCTCCGGAAGGACGTAAATCTGATGTCCCATTGGGATTATATCTGGAAGCCAATCACGACAAGTTTCATATATATGAAGGATTATTTCGTCCCTCGAAATCCATATTATACAATGTCAGAAACGCAATTGCCCAAAATATTGAGCAATTTGAAGAGATCTTAAATCACCCTAAGCTTACTGCTACTTTTAGTCCCTTATTAGGTGATAAAAATAAACGATTACCCAAAGAATTTCAAGAAGCAGCTCTAAGAACCCCTTTACTGTATTTTAAATCATATTATATTCGGGCGGAACTGTCTTCTGATCTCCTGTTAATGGACAATCTTCCTGAAATAGTGTGGCAGTACCACAAAATTGCAAAGCCTTTTACAGCGTTTTTGAACAAAGCTTTATCGGATTAGACCCGTTCGATTACAGTAGCGTATCCCTGTCCTACACCAATGCACATAGTAACTAAAGCATAACGCTTCTGCTGTTCATGCAATTCTATTGCCGCGGTCAAAAGCAATCGCGCACCTGTCATCCCCAGGGGATGGCCCAATGCAATTGCACCGCCATTGGGGTTGATTCTGGGATCAGAAGGGGATAATTCAAATTCGTTAAGACAGGCCAATACTTGAGCTGAAAAAGCTTCATTAATCTCTATTATATCCATGTCCTTTAGTTCGAGACCTGCCCGCTTTAATGCGATGGATGAGGCCGGAACAGGACCGATGCCCATTATTTTAGGTTCTACTCCAGCCACACCGGAAGAAATGATCTTAGCCAAGGGATTTAGACCGTATCGATCTACTGCCTTCTTGGAGGCTATCATCAATGCCGCTGCCCCATCGTTCAACCCCGAAGCATTTCCCGCTGTAACCGAACCACCTTCTTTCTTAAATGCAGGCCGCAAAGTAGCGAGTACTTCTTTCGTCGTATTGGGTTTGACAAACTCATCTTCAGAAAAAACGATAGGAGGCTTCTTACGTTGAGGGATCTCAATGCCAACAATCTCTTTACTCCAACGTCCGGAGGCTTGAGCTTTACCGGCTTTTTGTTGAGAGTAAAAAGCAAATTCATCCTGTGCTTCTCGAGAAATATTATATTTGCTAACCAAATTCTCCGCTGTCTCCCCCATCGCATGTGTCCCGTATAAGGCTTTCATCTTGGGGTTTACAAATCTCCAACCAAAACTAGAATCATAGAGTCTAGCATCATTTCCAAAGGGTTTGGCAGATTTAGACATCACATATGGACCTCTCGTCATATGCTCCACTCCGCCACTTATAAATACCTCCCCATCCCCTGCTTTAATAGCCCGATGCGCATGAATCGCTGCAGACATACCCGAGGCACACAACCTATTTACAGTTTCCCCGGGAACAGTCCATGGTAATCCGGCCAAAAGAGATGCCATCCTCGCAATATTTCTATTGTCCTCTCCAGCTTGATTAGCACATCCCAGCACTACGTCATCTACATCCTTTGGAGGGATTAAAGGATTCCTCTTTAAAAGCGCACGAATAACATGTGCCGCAAGATCATCGGTACGAATGGGTGACAGTGCACCTCTAAACTTTCCTATCGGAGTACGCACTCCATCTACTATGTATGTCATTGAAATTTGTTTTCGAAGAGCAAAGATAATAGGAAGCTTGGAGTAATGGTATTTTGGTATGAAATAGTTGGATGCCGAAATAGATTTAAGCACTGAAAAAATCCACGGTTTATTGGCTGCAAAGACAAAGGAATACAACTAGTTCTCTAATTCGATTATCGCAATATATAAAATAATATTCCAAATAATATCACTAGTATAACAGTGTTTGGTTCGAAGTGAATAATAACTTGGCATTCAGGGAGAGATAAATATCATACCCTTATACAAGAAAATTTTATGGAGAATGTTCTCCATAGATTCGTTCATCATAAACATAATCAGATTGATGTGAGTCTTACAATAAATAATCTAATGTAAAAATTAGGTTAAACATGATTTAAAATGTGTTTTTTGGACTATATTTTGCGTTATTAGCTAAGTATCAAAAAGTCCAAATCTTATATGTAAATCAGATTGGGAATCACGTAAGTTTAGCCAATAATATTGAGTTCATCAAAGATGATTATCTTCGCAATAGTCAATGAAAGACAAGGAGAATAAAAATATCAACCTAAATCCCAAAACCAACGCTTCTAAGAGACGTTGGTTTTGGCGAATATTTCTTGGACTTGTACTTGTCCTTATCGCAGGAGGCATGGTTTTATCCTCTGCTCTAAATCATCAATGGGGAGTAAGACAAATAGAACAACGCCTTTCAAATTCTTTTCATACCGAGGTAAGACTTGATACTTTTCATTTTAGTATATGGAGTGGCCTTTCTATAGATGGACTTTTAATGATGGATTATCGTCGGGACACAATGCTATATGCCGGTCAGATTCAGGTAAATTATAACAACTTAATCAAGACCATTTTTACGCGCAAATTGGCATTTGATAAAGCCTTTCTAAGGAATACCAGAATAAAGCTAGTAACTTATCCCGGTGAAGAATCCAATAACTGGGTCAAAACCCTCAATCAAACAACATCTTTCAAAACTGAGATCAAAAATACTAAAGAAGAGCCATCAAAAAAGGAACCTTTTTTTGATATGACGTTTGACATACATTATATTCAAGTAGAAGATTTTTCACTCTTGCACATCCATTCGAACAAACACTTTGAGAATCAGTATGAAATACCCTGGTTAGAAGCGACTATATTAGATGATGATTTCAAGGAAAAAACATTTCATATCGGAAAGGTCAATATAGAATCACCTGCTGTATGGTTAAAAAAATACCCAAATGTGGATTCTACTCTTGGACGATCATCCCCTATGGAAGAAACTACTACGATTTCATACCAAACAGAAGATTCAACCCAAATTGACGAAGTGGGAATGGCTTCCAAAAAAGCAGCTTTTCTGGTCGTCTTAGACCAACTTGACCTTCATTCAGGGGAACTCTTTTATAACAACTATAGCCAGCAATCTCCTTATGATCAAATGGACGGCCCTTTTATCGACTGGAATAATATAGAAATCAATAACATACATTTATCGGGAAGGAGGATAAACTTCACTAATGCAACTAGCAATGGACAAATAGACCATTTGAGCTTTGAAGAGAAATCAGGATTCACCTTAAATGAAATGTGTGTGGATGCATTTTCTACTTCACATGATTCTATAAGTATCGAAGATTGTAACATTTTCACTCAAAAAGGTAAAATTTCAGGTGATTTCAGAATGGATTATGAAGGTGCAGAATCTTTTCAGTATTTTGTAGATGATGTTTACCTTTACGGAGACATCTCAGAAGCACAAATTCCGCTTCAGGATATACTCTATTTTGCTCCTGCGTTATACAAAACCCATTATTTTGCGGCACACAGTACAAAATCGCTTTTGTTTAGGGGCAAAATTCTAGGTCCGGTTAATGCGCTTAAAGGCAGGGCCATATCTGCTTCTATACCCGGCGACTTGTCATTTAAGGGGCAGATCTCCACACGTGATTTGACCCACAAAGGAGAGCGATTTTTTTCCTTAAAGGCCAAGCCACTGCTGACGAGCACCAATACATTAGTTGATATATTACAGATAAAGCAATCCATCTCTAGATTTAACAGACTTGGCAATATAGCTTTTACAGGACAGTTCGATGGATTTATACAAGACTTTGTTACTTTTGGAACTCTTGAGTCTGATTTAGGTATAGCAGAGATGGATATGCGCCTCAATTTAAGACCGGGTATTAAGGCGGCCAAATATGCCGGCCATATGGCGCTGCAAGATTTTCAACTTGGAAAATTCCTTGAATCTAAAGACCTCGGCTCTGTCACAGTAAATGCAGCTGTAACAGATGGAATTGGGATGACCATCCAACATGCTAAGGCCAATTTAGATGCCCATGTATTGTCCTTGGAGTACAAGGGATATCAATATCAGAACGGAGTGTTCAATGGGATACTCAACAAATCTCTAGTAGATGGATCTTTTACCATCTCCGATGACAATATAGACCTTGAATTCAAAGGGCTGATCAGGGATTTAGACGTCAAACCAAAACTTAATTTTACTACAAAAATTAAAACACTTAAGCTCAAACCTCTTCATCTAAACAAAGAAAATATACAAATGCAAGGAGATCTTCGAGTCAACCTCGAGGGGACGAACATCGACAACTCTTCCGGAAGTATTTCGCTACATCATTTTAAGATTCAAAGGGATACGGATATGTATCAACTAAACACTGTTGAGGCTTTTCAAAAGATCTATGCGGGAGGAATAAAAACTTTGAAGTTGGAGTCTGATTTGGTAGATGCTCAGTTCAACGGCAATTACAAACTCAGTGCACTTCATAAGGATATCTTGAATCTATTCTATAGAAAACATAAGCAATTGTATCAATCCCTTAAATTGCCGCAATATACTTCTGATACGATTTCCAGATTTTATACTTATTTAATTCATGCCAAAAACTTAGATCCCATTCTTCCTATCTTAACACGAAAGGATTTAAAGTGCACCTCTTTCCATGCAAATGGCATTTTCGATGAGAGTTTGGATTCCTTAGAATTTTCTTTCAATACACCTCGTTTTTCCCTTCAGAACATAGCATTTAATGATCTATCTATTCATGGTAAAGAGGGAGAGAAAGAGGGTTTTTGGGAGGTGCGTATGGATAAAGTAAAAAAATCAAATCTAAAGAATTATTTAACGTCTGTTCGGGCGAGCTTTGGGCTTTTGCAAGACACCCTTTATTCAGAGTTAGAGATTGGAGATTCTTCACGATTCATAGATACACTTCATTTGTTGACCATTTCATATCCTGAAGAAAAAGGAATGGTAAATTATATCCAGGAATCATCAAATATTTCTCTAGGTGGAGAAAAATGGTCCATAGACCCGCTTAATTATATATTTGTCAATAAAGAGCAGGTTGATGTTAGGAATTTCAATGCGCATTCCAACAAAGGAAAAACCCTTTCAATCGAGAGCTATGAGCGCACGGGTATCACATTAGAATTAGACAAGTTGCCCATGAGTGCTATAGATAGTCTCATCCATATTCCCAATTTGGAATTCACAGGAGAGGTCAATTTTTATACGAATATTAAGGATATCTTCCATCTTAAGAATATATCAGGTGGGTTTTCGAGTGTAGATCTGGGTTTGAGACCGGTCCAACTAGGTGTTACTCATATGAGTTTTCTCATGAAAGATATTAAGTCCCCTATTTCCATAGACCTAAGATCGATTAAAGGCTCACAAATTCTCAATGCTAGTGGGCACTTGCGATTTGATTCGTTGGACGTGGGTTCAAATGAAAAAAAAGTAGGATATGTGTTTAAAGCAGATGGAACAAATTTACCTTTGAAAGCCATAAAAATAATCATACCAAATGGAATTTCAGATATTGCCGGACAAGTATCTAGTAATGTTACGCTAACTGGAATCGGCAAGAAGAAAGATCTCAGGGGCATGGCCTATGTCGAACAAGGGCGTGCAAAAATTGACTATACCGGTGTAACGTATTACATGGATAAACAAACAGTTCGATTTGATAAAAATTATATTGACTTTACAGGAGTAATTCTGTCCGATACCCTTGGACGTAAGGGGGTCGTAACGGGAGGTATGAGCCACGAATATTTATCCGATCCCAGTATGAATGTTACGATTCAAGCAAATAAAATATTAGGCTTATCGACCACAAAATATGATAATCCAAGTTATTATGGAACGGCTATCGGGGAAGTACTAGTCGCATTTAAAGGGCCTTTAAAAGATTTGACAATAGATATCCAAGGAGTAGCTGAAAATGGGACCAATCTCTTTATCCCGACCGGTTATTCTTCTGAGGAAGGGAAATATAGGAATACGTTTATCTATTTTAAGTCTAAAGAAAAAGAAAATAAGAAGAAGGAAGAAAATAATGCATTCCAGCTTACCGTCAACCTTGACATTGAGATTAAGGAAGAGGCAGAGGTTTCCATTATCTTTGATGAAAGCGCAGGCGATATCCTTAAAGGAGCAGGGACAGGCAAGATTCACATGAGCATTCTACCTGGAGGTCAGATTTCAATGATAGGCGATTATGAGGTAGTTAAAGGTAATTACCTTTTTACACTCTTCAATGTAGTCAATAAGCCATTTGTCGTGCAGCCCGGTGGCAAAGTTAGATGGAACGGTGATCCTTTAAATGCACAACTTGATATCACGGCGGTCTATGAACATCTACAGGCACCATTAGCCCCACTTATTGCAGATTACCTGGAAAACGGTCCTGACGAGATTAAGACGATCGCACAGCGCCCACATGAAGTCACACTTGAAATGCACATTACAGGTGCTCTCTTCCACCCTGAGATTTCCTTCAATATTGTTATTCCCAACCTCACCGGGCCATTACGAAGTTATACCATAGCCAGGCTCAATGACGTCAACCAAAATCCAGCAGCTCTTAATCAACAGGTTTTTGGGCTTATCGTATTTAATAGTTTCTTTCCTCCTTCCGGAATTGGACAAAATGCAGGATCTATCAATTATACCGCTAGCTTAAATGAATTTTTTTCAAGGCAATTGTCTAGTTTATTGACCGGGGTGCTCCAACAAGTAGTAAGTGATGTCGGGTTTGTTTCTAATGTACAATTAAATGTCGGATACAAACAAGTCCAAAGATACATCGGCCCCATTAGCCAAGCAGGTGGTGGAGAGTACAACCTGGAAACAAGCCTTGACCTTATTGATGCTGTACGATTGAGGTACAAAGGAATTTATGCAAACTCATCAATAACAAATGAATCCTCATATTTAGATAGCGAGTTTGATATTGAATTTATCAAAACAGGAGTAGATGGATTGCGTTTTAAAGTTATTTTTGCTCAAGACCACTTCATCAATAACACCCCAAGATCTAAAGTGGGTATTGGGGCTAGTTACAAGACAGATTTTGATACACTTACATGGCGCAACTTAATCTATTAGATTAAGTTGATTTGAGGTCTTTAGAGCACTATTGTTTAGATATCTACATTGGCGTAGGTCGCGTTATCTTCTATAAATTTTCTTCTTGGCGCCACTTCATCTCCCATCAACTTAGAAAACATCAAATCAGCTGCTACAGCATCTTCAATAGTCACTTGTTTGAGAATACGATGTTCCGGATTCATAGTAGTCTCCCAAAGCTGTTCTGCATTCATTTCCCCCAATCCTTTATAACGTTGAACTTTGACCGTTGCTTCATTGGCCTTGCCTGCTATTTCCGAAATGGCACTTCGCATTTCATCATCATTCCAACAGTAGCGCGCCTGCTTTCCCTTCTTCACCTGGTATAAGGGGGGTTGGGCTATATAAATATAGCCATCCTCTATGAGCTTATGCATGTATCTAAAGAAAAATGTAAGAATCAATGTTGTAATATGAGATCCATCTACATCCGCATCCGTCATAATAATAACCTTGTGATATCGCAGATTATCAATACTTAAGACCCTTTCTCCTTCCTCTTCGACAATCCGAACTCCTAAAGCTGTAAACATATTTTTGATCTCCTCATTTTCATATATTTTATGTTCCATTGCCTTCTCGACATTGAGTATTTTACCACGAAGAGGCAATATGGCTTGAAAATGACGATCTCTACCCTGCTTGGCTGTCCCACCGGCGGAGTCTCCCTCTACTAAATAAATCTCGCAGATAGAAGCATCCTTTGAAGCACAATCACTGAGCTTACCCGGAAGCCCTGAACCTGTGAGTACGTTTTTTCTTTGCACTAGTTCTCTAGCCTTGCGCGCAGCGTGACGTGCTGTAGCTGCCAAAATTACTTTGTCAATGATCCGCTTGACATCTTTGGGGTTTTCTTCAAGATAATGCTTAAGTGTATCCCCAACGATTCTGGACACCACACCTGTAACTTCACTATTGCCCAATTCTCCTTTCGTCTGCCCTTTAAACTGTGGTTCCGGCACCTTAACGGCGACAACACTCGTCAATCCTTCTCTAAAATCCTCTCCGGAAACCTTGAACTTCAACTTCTTAAAGAAACCCCGTTCCTCTGCATATTTTTGGAATTCTCGATTTACTGCCCGTCTGAATCCATTAACATGCGTCCCCCCTTCTCTCGTGTTGATATTATTGACGAAAGAGTATATATGCTCTTGAAAAGAGGTGTTGTATTGCATGGCCACTTCAACCTCTACGTTTTCCTCCTTGCCTACCACATGAATGGGACGCTCTATAATAGGCGTACGCCCTTCATCCAAATGCTCAACAAATTCCCGTAATCCACCTTCAGAATAAAACTCTTCATATTTGGAATTTCCATTTTCGTCCTTCGTGCGTTCATCCGTCAGAGACAACCGAAGACCTTTATTGAGATAAGAGAGCTCCTTAAGTCTAGCTGCTAAGATCTCATACTTAAATTCTATCGTTTCAAATATACCTGTATCGGGATGGAATGTAATCTGTGTCCCCGTCCTATCCGTTTGACCAATTTCGATAACCTTAGAAGTAGGGACACCCTTGGAATATTCCTGAACAAATACCTTTCCTTCTCGATGCACCTCTGCCTTGAGATAGTCCGAAAGCGCATTAACACAAGAGACCCCTACACCGTGTAATCCACCGGAAACCTTATAAGAGTCTTTATCGAATTTTCCACCGGCGTGCAGAACCGTCATTACAACTTCCAAGGCAGACTTTTGGAGTTTCTCATGCATCCCTGTTGGGATACCTCTACCATCATCCCCGATTGTAATACTATTATCTTCATGGACAATCATATGGACTTTTTTGGCATGCCCGGCTAGATGTTCATCTATTGAATTGTCAATCACCTCCCAGACCAAATGATGCAGTCCCTTGACATCTGTACTTCCGATATACATTCCCGGGCGCAATCTGACCGCTTCAAGTCCTTCCAATGCCTGAATACTACCTGCGTCGTATTGTTGTTTTTTCTGAGTCATGAATACGTATTTCTTGTATGAAATGGCAACATCTATGTTTTGATATTACTCTTTGAATTTAATGGTTTTATAATATAGAATTAGTATAAAGGGATCCTCCATTCACCCCGTTTTGCTCACTCCATTTATGAGCACACAAAGATACAAATATATTATGAAATATTGTTAAGTTTTTAGCGAATGGTTGTATAACCCAAAACTTATATTGGTTCAATTCTTCAATGCCTCCGAAATTGCAGATTGTAAATGCATCTCCCCGTTTTTACGATTTGATTTTCTTCCAAGGTTTTAGGTAGATAGATATTGGTTTAGAATATTCATTGTCCATATAAATAAAAAAAGATGCTCTCATTAATATTATGGCCTATTGACCGTAATGGGTATCATTGTAATCAATAAAATAAGTGTATATTTACAACTCCAATTGTCTTAAATATCCATTCTTCTAATGAATAAAAAAATGCCTCAGAGGTCTTGGGTAGTCATCACCGGTTGTTCATCCGGGATAGGACTTTCCTGTGTAAAAAAATTTCTCGGTGAAGGGTATAGTGTGCTTGGAACATATCGCAATTTAGAAAAATCAAATTCCTTAATTGCCTCCCTTGGAGATAATTTTATAGCCATTCAGCTAGACATTTCCCGTGAAGACTCAATTATGCAGGCTTCCAAGGAAATAGAGCAAATCATCACAAGTTCCAAAGGGTATTTAGCATGCTTGATTAACAATGCGGGGATTGCGGTGGGCGGCCCTTTAAAATATATCGATATCAGAGCGTTGAAAAGACAATTTGAGGTCAATGTCTTCGGACTAATGCATTTTACACAAATGCTTCTTCCCCTCATGGGTGGGAAGCATGAGAACAGAAAAAAACGAATTTTTAACATGAGTTCAGTATCAGGGAAATTTTCCAATCCCTTTTTAGGGCCCTATGCAGGTTCTAAATTTGCCTTGGAAGCCTTAAGTGATGCTTTGAGGTTGGAACTAAAACTATTCGATATTGGAGTTACCCTCATTGAACCCGGACCGATATCCACACCTATTTGGGATAAATCCATTTCTGTTATCGACCAATACGCTCACACAGAATATGCCCCTTACATAGATCAAGTCAATCAAATGATTAATACATTGAAAAAGGAAGCCCTTTCAGCTGAACATGTAGCTAACCTGATCTATAAAAGTTGGAAAAAATCCAAACCTGACATTCGAATTCTAATCGTAAAACATCCGTGGCTTCTGAATCTGTTTCTGCGTATTGTCCCAGACCGATTAAAGGATTGGATTAATCTAAGCAGACTAAAGTAATGAATAACAACCACATGTATCAATAAATACTGTGCATTCAAACAAAAAAAGCTTCCTCTACTACAATTGCAGAGGAAGCTTTTGAATCTAATACTTAGTATATTTATTTCTTAATGAATTTCCTCTCTTTAATCTTTGCTTTTTTACCTACGAGACCACGTAAATAGTACAGCTTTGCACGTCTTACCTTTCCATGCTTTAGCACTTTAACTTCAACTACATTAGGACAACTGAAAGGAAAAATTCGCTCTACACCAACATTCCCGCTAATTTTTCTAACTGTGAAAGCTTTTCGCTTCCCTTCTCCTTCAATTTTTATTACGTCCCCTCGGAATTTCTGAATACGCTCTTTACTTCCCTCGACAATCTTATAACTTACTTCGACATTGTCTCCTGCCTTAAAAGATGGGATTCTACTATCGTCAAGAAGCTCATTTTCAACATATCTGATTAAATTATCCATTGGAATCTTTTTTAACTATTTACAAAAGAGACGCAAAGGTAATACTTTTTGATTCAACAGGTATATATTATTGCTTAAATTATTCATATTTTTTTGTCATACGCTATATCCAAATTTGATTGATTCATTAAACAAATAATATAGAATAGATTTCCCGGTAACTAGCAAATTGTCATCCAAAACACACATTAGAATTTGCAATAAGGCTCCATTAATTTGCCAAACAGAGATGCGAACAAAGACAATCAGTATAATCACTTGATTCTGATGACCAAATGTGATTGAGTAGAATAATAGTTTTGGGTTATTTTAAGGCTCTGATTTTGGATTTCCGGGGTAATGAAGATAAAAACTACTGTGAGACAACCCACCTGAAATTATATTTGGAAAAGATTGGCCCAAAATATTCCTGTCCAAGTACGAACGAGCTCTTAACACAAGAATTCTTACCTATAAATTGAGTGTCAATAAATGCAGGCCTCCACTCCTAAAATATAAATCATCCATAGGATAAGAGATAACCCCTATTCTAAACCTTATCTTTCTCTCTATTCTAAGTCTTATGATATAAGGAAATGTTAAAATTTTCAAATTCCTATTGCAATTCTTATAAATCAGCTTACCTTTAAGCTTTGATATCTAAAACTCGCAAAACTCAACCTATCATGAAAAAAATTTTTACTTTACTTGTTATCATGTCTATTGCTCTAGGCATACAAGCTCAGGATTCCAGAGTGGTGCTTATTGAGCAGTTTACACAAGCCTCCTGCCCGCCTTGTGCTCCGGCAAATGTTAGAATCCAAAATATACTAAAAAACTACCCCGAGACGGAAGTAGTAATACTTCGTTATCAGGCCTCTTTCCCGGGATTTGACCCCATGTATAACCATAACAAAAAAGATGTAAACAACAAGCAGAGCTATTACAGTATTCGCTCTGTGCCCGGCTCTGTAATTGATGGACAGATGGGCCCGGATCATCCCAATACTATCATTAATACTACCAACTTAAATGCCCGCAAAAGAGTTGCTCCAGGATGCAGAATTGAATGCACTCCCTCAACATCAAAGGATGGAAAGCAAATTATGGTACATGCAAAGATAACCGCACTTAAGGATTTTGTCGGAAATGAAGCAGCTACTATAGCCATTATAGAAAAACACATTCACTTTGACAAACCACCTGGAGGGAATGGCGAAAAGGATTTCTTTAATGTAATGAAAAAGCTATTGCCTACGGCCAATGGTCAGCCACTACCTAAATTAAAGAAAGGAGAGGCTTATGAATTTGATGTTGAGTGGGAACTTCAAAATATATACAGCATTCCTCAAGTAGCCATGATCGCTTTTGTTCAGCAGAGAACTTCTAAGGAGGTATACCAGGCCCTTCATATTCCCCAAATCATACAGTCCCCGTATGCTAATGATGCGACCATCGGATGGATCTCCATAGACAATGGACCTGAAGATAATACGACCTGCAATACTTATGCATCCCCCCAAATCGAATTAATAAGCTTAGGCAATAAACCAATGACTACTGCCACAATAGAATATTCTGTCAATGGTAGTACCCCTCAACAATTCACCTGGAAGGGAAATCTGGGATTCTACGAAAGTGAAGTTGTCCAACTTAATGAAATTTCTTTTGGACTTACTGAAGATAATACTATGAAGGCTAAAATCATATCAGTAAATGAAGAAAATGATGAAAATGCATCTAATAACACATATGAGGATTTATTTGATCTTGCGCCGATAACTTCCAACAAAATGATCGTTGACCTAAGATCGATGACGCGCCCCAATAGAATGTCATTTTCTATTATGAATTCATTAAAAGAAGAGGTTTACTCTGCAGGTCCCTTTAAGAGTTCTGAGAAATCCATTAAGAAGGAAATCGATCTTAAACCAAATGAGTGTTATGAAATAATCATTAATAATACCGCCCCCGGAAGTTCAAATGGACGAGTTACCGTGAAAGATGATGCAGGCCAAGTAATCTATGCTACTCGACATATTCCTTATGGGTTGAACAGAACACACTTTACTACTAATCCTACCATCAGTGCAAAAGATGTCACAGGCAACTCTAATTTGAGTTGGAATATTTCACCTAATCCGGCGGGCTATTCGACCACTTTATCCGTAACTACGGATACAAGACTAAGCGCCTCAATCTCCGTCCAATCACTAATGGGACAAGAATTACGATCATTTGACGTCCTCTTAACAAAAGGAGATAATTCTATCCATCTTCCGCTTGAAAATTTATCAAATGGAGTGTACTTTATCACATTGCGTTATAACGACACAATCCCGATAACAAAAAAATTAATTGTTCGACACTGATTTTTTGGATGATCTAATATAAAAAAAGCCCATGCTGTAAAGTGTGGGCTTTTTTTATAACCTGACATTTGCGAGGCAATCGTTTTAACTTTAACTTGTCAATCACCATTTATTCGTACTAATTAATGTACTTTACCCAAAGGTGCTTTGCCCCCCGAATCATCATCGAAATAAATTGAGTAATACACTGTCCATTTGGAATCCTGGCGTTTTGAATCTCCCCCCTTTTCTTACAACTTGCGATTATTCGCACTATAGTAATGTTTTAGGATGTAAAGTGTATATGAGGGAGGCATGAACAATTATTACAGCCCAACGTTTTAAGTGAACTTAAATAATTATTTAGACAAACATAACTATGTCGACAGTTTCATTAGAAAATTACCTGAAGACCATTTATCATCTTTCAGATGGAGGGCGATCAATCGTCTCAACACAAGAAGTTTCAAAAGCACTCGATTACTCTAATCCCGCCATCACAGACATGGCGAAGAAAATGAAAGAGAAGGGACTCCTTGAATACACTAAATATAAAGGTATGAGATTGTCCCCCCGAGGGACAAAGGAAGCGCTTAGAATTATTAGAATTCATCGACTATGGGAGACTTTCTTAATGGAAGTTTTGGGATACGACTGGCAAGAAGTGCATGAAGAGGCAGAACTATTGGAACATAGCACATCGGATAAATTAGCAGAAAAACTGGCCATCTATCTTGACTACCCTGAAAGAGATCCTCATGGAGCTCCGATTCCCGGGATCGATGGCCAATGGCCAGCCCCTAGCTTCGATTTGCTTAGGTTTGACCATGTTGTCAAACCTGGTATATATACCATTCAGCGAGTATCTGACAATAACCCTGAGTTCCTTCAAATTATCACACAATTGGGCCTTGCGCTCTTTACTGAGATAGAACTCGTCGAGCATTGCTCTTTTGATGAAAGTAAAAGAATCTTAATTCGGGGAAAAGAGACATTTTTAAGCAATAAGATTAGTCAAAGAATATTTATAAGCGAAGCCAAATAGTATGCATTATTTATGGACTTTTATCCTCTTTATCCTATTCCTTATTATGATTATAGTAGTGGGGCGTAACTGGAATAATAAGCGTAAAGCTTCCAAATTAAAACACCTATCAGATGATATATTAAAATACTTTTTTGATTGTGAATACAGAGCAGCCCCTTGCCGCTTAGATGGTTTATATGGTCACCTCCATCTTCCTCCTCAAAAAATTGCAAATGGAATAGGACATCTTATCGAAAAAGCATTCATTCGACCTAATCGAGACAATAGTTTCATCCTCACAGAATCCGGAAGAAAACAGGCATTAAAAATCATACGAAAACATCGTCTTATCGAAAGATATTTGGCCGATGAGACCGGAACCTTACCTGAGCAATGGCATACCAAAGCAGATAGATTTGAACATTTCATATCAGATAACGAAATAGAAAATATTGTACGACGAACAGGTCATCCTGTCTTTGACCCGCATGGTGATCCCATTCCAACTGAGAGTGGAGAAATTCCAGCTAGCGTCAAGGAGTTTTCCTTACTTGATTTAGAAGAAGGACAGCGCGCCATTATTAATCATATAGAGGATGAACCTACTTCTATATTCATTGAAGTAACTAAAATGGGGCTTCACCCTGGATTAAATATCTTTTTAAAGAAAAAGACATCATCCAAGTTCGTAATAACAAGTCATTTAGGTGAATCCACCTTGACACCGATTCAAGCTGGAGCGCTTAATATTAAAAAGGAAATTAGAAAAAAAAATTCGTCTAAAATAACGCTTCACACACTGAATCAAATCCCAATCGGACAAACCATGATCATCTATGGAATCTCCAATGATCTCAGGGGAAGACAACGACGCAGGCTACTAGACTTAGGATTTGTGCCTGGCAATTCAGTTACACCTACCTTATCTAATGCGTCCAAGGGTACTCGAGCCTATGAAATTCTCAATACTTTGATCGCATTAAGAGCAGAACAATCTACTAAAATAATTGTAACTCCCAATCAACATACCTTAGAGGAAGAATGAATAGTAAAGAAACCATAGCGTGCAATACCTGCCCGGTGCATCATTCCGGCAATCTAATTCAACTCGGAATTCAGATGGGAGACTTCGACTACATCGTCGCACTTGCCGGTAATCCGAATACCGGGAAAAGCACTGTTTTCAACAGACTTACAGGACTTAAACAACATACCGGAAACTGGCCGGGAAAAACTGTGGGCAGGGCGGAAGGTGGTTTCGTTTATCATGCTCAAAAATTCAAACTAATTGATTTACCGGGAACATACTCTTTACTTTCCACAAGTGAAGATGAAGAAATTGCGCGAGATTTTATACTATTTGGTAAACCGGATGTCACGGTCATTGTGGTAGATGCCACCAGATTGGAGCGCAACTTAAACCTAACGCTTCAAATCCTAGAGATTACTCCCAGAGCTGTTCTTTGTGTTAATCTTATCGACGAAGCACGTCGACAAGGCATTGAAGTCGATACGCGGGCTCTTGCCAGAAAATTAGGGATACCTGTGGTGGCCTGTGCTGCTCGTTCAGGCGAAGGCTTCCCTGAATTACTAGATCGTATACATGAAGTGGCATCCGGGCAATACCCCACTCGCCCAAAACCACTTTGGACTCCCCCAAAAGAACTTAAAAAGTCTTTAAAACAACTCGAAGCGGCACTTACTCGAACATTCCCAAACTTAAATAATGTACGATGGGTTGCTTTGAGACTCTTAGAAGGGGACCCCTCAATTACTCGATCTGTGAAAGATGGATCCATTCAAAACTTAATAGAACAAGAGTCTTCATCATCCTCTTTTCTCGTCGGACAAGAGGTGATTGATTTAAGTAGGAAACTTAGATGGGACATCGGAATTTTTACTCACGATATCATACTTGAGGCCATCTACCGTAGAGCTAAAAAAATCGCTTCAGAAGTTGAAATTAGAAAGGGGGAGGATTCACCTACCTCTTGGGACCAACAATTGGATAGGATCGTTACTCATCCTCTTTGGGGAAGCTTGATTATGATAGGATTGCTTGCTTTAGTGTTTTGGCTTACTATAGTCGGAGCAAATTATCCTTCCCAGTGGTTGTCAGACCTCTTGGTCGGAAAGATTCATCCTTGGTTGAAAAGTGCCTTGAGTGACATAGGGGCGCCTTGGTGGCTAACCGGCGTAATAGTTGATGGGGCTTGGTTAGCAGGTGCTTGGGTTGTGAGTGTAATGCTCCCTCCAATGGCCATCTTCTTCCCATTATTTACTCTATTGGAGGACTTTGGCTATCTCCCAAGAGTATCCTTTAATATGGATCATTTATTTCGAAAAGTGGGAGCACATGGCAAGCAAGCGCTCACGATGGCTATGGGTTTTGGATGCAATGCTGCAGGTGTTGTCGCAACTCGAATTATAGACAGCCCAAGAGAACGCTTAGTAGCCATTATCACGAATAACTTTTCACTCTGCAATGGGCGATGGCCAACGCAAATTATCATCGCATCTATATTTATTGGTGCATTAGCACCAAAGGGGTGGTCCACTGTATCAACTGCTCTTGCTGTTGTAGGTGTAGCGTTATTAGGCATCTTTTTCAGTTTTATCGTTTCGTGGGTATTGAGCAAATCTCTTTTGCGCGGGGAAGTCTCTTCCTACGCGTTAGAACTCCCCCCTTACCGACCACCTAACTTTTGGCAAACGCTATATACCTCTATTATTGACAGAACACTTATTGTCCTTTGGAGAGCAGTTGTATTTGCCATTCCCGCCGGTATTGTGATTTGGGCAGTAAGTAATATCCATTGGCAACATGAGCCTTTAGCTCTTCATATTGTACACTTCCTTAATCCAGCGGCTTTAATCTTTGGTTTAAACGGGGTAATTTTTTTAGCCTTCATAATTGCCATACCTGCTAACGAACTTGTCCTACCTGTCGTATTAATGTTAACTGCACTCCTATTGGGTTTAAATACCGGGCAACAACAAGGGGTATTATTTGAACCTGACTCCCAACAAATCATCAGCGATATTCTTCATTCAGGCGGTTGGACATTGCTCACAGCGATCAATCTTATGCTCTTTAGTCTGCTGCACAATCCATGCTCCACTACTATTTATACCATTTACAAAGAGACAAAAAGCATCAAATGGACATCTGTCGCTACATTCCTTCCAATATTGATGGGACTAACCATTACTTTCATCGTCACTAAATTCTGGAACCTTTTTATCCAATAGAAACTACAAACAACTCTGAAGCTATGTGATCGGCAAAAAACTTACCTTTACGTGTAAGACACCATGATATACCATTATATATCACTAATCCGGATTCCACAAATGATTCAATCCCCTCCTCAAAATGTCGTCTATAAACTGCACCAAACTCATTCAAATCCCCTCGGTTTACCCCAACATCCAATCTTAATTTCGTCATTACCATTTCATTAAAGCGGTCTAAAAGGGATAGATGTTCTTCCTCAAAATAGGGCAATCCCGCATGAATCTTTCGAATATAAATAGGATTGTTACTCACATTCCACCTTCGCAAATTCTCCCCATTATAAGAATGCGCGCCCGGACCAATCCCCAAATAAGGCG